>OKVV01000211.1_pt1 | contig 43581 bp, 32 predicted proteins | sample 1606871 | NCBI WGS metagenome assembly OKVV01 (sample SAMN03281011, study PRJEB24777) | human gut metagenome | isolation source: fecal sample PR176 from 1 month old male Indian infant, caesarean delivered... | place: Singapore | collected 2006-01-13
GTGACGGCCTGGTCATGAAGTGCGCTCCCATCTTCGAAGCTTACGAATCGCTATGCGCATCGCCGTGCGGTGGCTCCGACGCGGCCGATAGGGCATCGGGGGAGGGCGCTGCCGACGCTGCCGGTCAGATACCCGGCGACAGCTCCGGTGCCGCTCAGACGCCCGGCGAAGGCTCCGCTTCCGCCGATGCCGAGCAAGCGCTTAGCGCCGCTTCCGCCGCCGCCGATCAGGCGGCTTCCAGGCCCTACACCGTCTTCCTTGCCCCGCAGGGCCGCCGTTTTGACGATGCGTGCGCCTGCGAGCTTGCCAAGCAGGATCGCCTGCTGTTCATCTGCGGCCACTACGAGGGCATCGACGAGCGAGCCTACACGTTGGCCGATGAGGTCATCTCGCTGGGCGATTACGTGCTCACCAGCGGCGAGCTGGCATCCATGGTGGTCATCGACGCCGTGGTGCGCAAACTCCCCGGCGTTCTAGGCGCCGAAACGGGCGCCTTGGGCGAAAGCTTTGCCGATGGGTTGCTGGAATATCCTCAATACACGCGCCCGGCGAACTTTAACGGCATGGAGGTGCCGGCGGTCCTGCTGTCCGGCAACCACGGCGCGGTCGACCGATGGCGCCGCGAGCAAAGCCTCGAGCGCACCTATCGCCTGCGCCCTGACCTGCTCGAGGGCATGGAGCTGCCCGACGTCGACCGGGCATTTCTGCAATCTTTATCGACCGATGGCCGGTAGTGGCCGCAGCGCGGTATCATAGGCAGCTAAGCGCTTATCGGGCGCCGCTTGCGCGGGCCCTGTAGAAAGGAAACGTACATCATCATGGCCGCAGGTCAGCACGCCACCGGGGAAAAGGGCGGAATACTGCGCTCCTTCGTGAGCCTTCTCATCATGATCGCATTCGTCCTGGGGCTTTCCTGGGCGCTGCGCACGTACGTCTTCACCGCTTACGAGATTCCCTCCGGCTCCATGGAGGAGACCATCATGACCGGCGACATGGTGTTCGCCGAAAAGGTCAGTTACTATTTTCGAGACCCGCAACCGGGCGATATCGTCACATTCGCCGACCCCGAGATCCCGGGCCGCACGCTCATCAAGCGCTGCATAGCCACCGCAGGCCAGACCATCGACATCGATGGCGATGGCTTCCTCTATATCGACGGCGTGGCTCAAACCGAAACCTACACCAACAACAAGCCCACGCTGCCGCTTACCAATTCCAACATCACTTTCCCGTACACCGTTCCATCCGGGTGCATCTGGGTGATGGGCGACAATCGCACCAACTCGCAGGATTCGCGATACTTCGGCGCGGTCCCTATAAGCTCGGTTTCGGGCAGGGGCGTGCTGGTATATTGGCCCGTGCCCGACTTCGGCTTGCTGGAGTAGGGGCGCGTCGCCCGACAGTTTTAAGTAGGCAAGCAAGGACCAGCGGAATCAGACAAGGAGAACCATGTCAACCGAAACCTTCGCCGCGAACGCGACAACGGGATGTGCCGGCTCCCAGCCGCCCACGTTCCAGGACATCGTCATGAACCTGCAGCACTACTGGGCCGCCCAGGGCTGCGTCGTTTTGCAGCCTTACGACGGCGCCGTGGGCGCGGGCACCAACCACACCGCCACCACGCTGCGCTCGTTGGGCCCTGACACGTGGCGCACGTGCTACGTGCAGGGCTGCCGCCGTCCTACCGACGGCCGCTACGGCGAGAATCCCAACCGCCTGCAGTACTACTACCAGTTCCAGGTGCTCATGAAGCCCAGCCCGGACAACATCCAGGACCTGTACCTGGGGAGCCTCCGCGCCATCGGCATCGATCCGGACAAGCATGACGTGCGCTTCGTCGAGGACGACTGGGAGTCGCCCACGCTCGGCGCATGGGGCCTTGGCTGGGAGGTTTGGCTCAACGGCATGGAGGTCACGCAGTTCACCTACTTCCAGCAGGTGGGCGGCTTCGAGTGCGCTCCCGTGCCCGTGGAGATCGCGTACGGCCTTGAGCGCCTGACCATGTACATCCAGGGCGTCGACAGCGTCTACGACATCATCTGGGCCCGCGGCGACGACGGCGTGGAGTTCACCTACGGCGACGTGTACCTGGAGAACGAGCGCGAATTCTCGACGTACAACTTCGAGGTGGGCAACACCGAATTTCTGTTCGAGGCCTTCAACCAGTACGAGCGCGAGGCTGGCCTGTGCCTGGAGCACAATCTGCCGCTGCCCGCCTACGACTGGGTGCTGAAGTGCTGCCATACGTTCAACCTGCTCGACGCCCGCGGCGTCATCTCCGCAACCGAGCGCATGGCCTACATCCTGCGCGTGCGCTCCATGGTCAAGGAGTGCTGCGCGTCCTACATCGCCACCGTCGTCGGCGACGATCAGGACGATCAGAACGAGAAAGGGGAGTAACCATGGCCGATAAGCACACTCTCGCGTTTGAGATCGGTGTGGAGGAGATCCCCGCGTTCGACCTTGATTCCGCCAACAAGCAGCTGGAGAAGATGGTGCCCGCGGCGTTCGCCGATGCGCGCATCCCCTACGATTCCATCGAGATCCACTCCAGCCCCCGCCGCCTGATCGTCATGGCCTACGGCGTGGCCGACGCCACCGAGGCGCTCGTGGAGGAGTACAAGGGCCCTGCGGCTAAGATCGCCTTCGACGCCGACGGCAACCCCACCAAGGCGGCCATCGGCTTCGCCCGCGGTAAGGGCCTCTCGCCTGAGAACCTCGAGCGCCGCGAGGTCAACGGCATCGAGTACGTGTTCGCCACCAAGAACATCCCGGCAACGCCCGTGGCAGACCTCCTGCCCGATGTGCTGGCAGGCTTCATCACCGCCATCAAGTGGCCCCGCTCCTGCCGCTGGGCCGCGTATCGCGAATACTTCGTTCGCCCGGTGCGCTGGATCGTGGCCATGCTCGACGACGTCGTCCTGCCCGTCAGCTTCGCCGGCGCCGAGTCCTCTAACTTCACCATGGGTCATCGCGTGCTGGCTCCCGGTAAGCACACGGTGGATACCGCCGCGAACCTGCTCGACGTCATCCGCGCCGCCTACGTGATCCCCACGCAGGCCGAGCGCGAGCGCATCATCCGCGAGGGCGTGGCGGCCATCGAGGCCGAAACCGGCTTCACCGCCGACCTTCCCGCGAAGACGCTGCTCGAGGTGGTCAACCTCTCCGAGTACCCGCAGCCGCTCGTCTCCATCTTCGACCAGGAGTTTTTGCAGGTGCCCGAGGAGATCATCGTCGACGCCATGCTCATGCATCAGCGCTACTTCCCGCTCTACGATGCTGCGGGCAAGCTGACCAACAAGTTCATCATCGTCTCCAACGGCAACCCCGAATGCGCCGCCACCATCATCGACGGCAACGAGCGCGTGGTGCGCGCCCGTCTCGACGACGCGAAGTTCTTCTACGAGGAGGACCTCAAGCACCCGCTGGAGTCCTACATCGAGAAGCTCGACAAGGTGGTGTTCCAGGAGTCCCTGGGCACGGTGCGCCAGAAGGCCGAGCGCCTGGAGAAGCTGGCCTGCGCCCTTTCCGCCGACGCGCAGCTTGATGCGGCCGACGCCGCCGATGCGAAGCGTGCCGCGCGCCTGTGCAAGGCCGACCTGGTCACCAACGCCGTCATCGAGTTCACCAGCGTCCAAGGCGTCATGGGCAGCTACTACGCCGCCGCCTCCGGGGAAACGCCGCAGGTCGCCCAGGCCATCGGCCAGCATTACCAGCCGCGCTTCGCCGGCGATGCGCTGCCCGACACCACGGTGGGCCAGCTGGTCGCCTTGGCCGACAAGCTCGATACCATCTGCGGCCTGTTCGCGGTCGGCCAGGGTCCCACCGGCTCTTCCGACCCGTTCGCGCTGCGCCGTAGCGCCATCGGCATCGTGAACATGCTCGAGGCGGGCCTGCCCATCTCGCTTGCTGCCGCTATCGACGAGTCGCTGGCCAGCTTCGCCACCCAGGGCGTGGCCTTCGATGCGGCCGCCGTGCGCGCCGAGGTCGTGGACTTCTTCGTCACCCGCACGAAGGTCATGTTGCGCGACGCCGGCGTCAACGCCGACACCATCGACGCCGTGCTGGCCGCGGGCGTGGAGGAGCCTGCCGTCGTCAGCCAGCGCGCCCACGCGCTCGAGGACGCCCGCGCCAACGATGCGGAAACGTTCGACAACCTGGCAACGGCTTACGCCCGCGCGAACAACCTGCGCAAGCCCGAGCTGGGCGAGGACGTGGACGATGCTCTGCTCACCGAACCTGAGCGTGCCCTCGCGGGCGCCGTGGCAACCGCCGAGCAGGCCGTGGCCTCCGCGCTTGCGTCCGACGACTTCGCAGCCGCGCTGTCCCAGCTGGCCGCCTTGCGCGCGCCCATCGACGGCTTCTTCGCCGACGTCATGGTCATGGACGAGGATGCGGCCCTGCGCGATAACCGCCTGCGCCTGCTGAACCGCTTCGTGGCCGTGTTCGCCAACGTGGCCGACTTCGGCAAGATGGCGAAGTCCAAATAGTGCCGGTTACCGTTTTCAACCGGTAGCGAGGGGGAGGCCAGGGCAACCTCGCGCACCCCGCAACGCGAAAGCGTGTACACTTCAAGGGGCGGCGGCCGATACGGCCTGCCGCCCCTTTTCCATGCCCACAAGACACCGTCTGCAAGGAGGACGCCCATGCAAGGCGAGTTCATCGTGCACGAGAACACCACGCCGCTGCCCACCATCCATGTCGTCAGCGACTCGGTGGGGCTTACCGCACAGGCCTTGGCCCGCGCCGCAGCCGCCCAGTTCGGCGTCACGAACCCCAACATCGAGGTGCTTCCCCATGTGCGCTCGTTCGAGGAGGTCAAGAAGTTCATCGCCGAGCACGGTCAGCTGCACAAGCGCCTAAAAGGCGACGAGAACCTGCTCATCTTCTACACGCTCGTCGACGGCGATCTGCGCCGTAGCCTGTCGGATTATTGCGAGAGCCTGCCCAACGTGGTGGCGGTCGACCTTATGACCGACGCCATGAACGCCATCGCCAAGCTGTCGGGGCAGACCCCTTCGAAGCGCCCCGGCGGCCTGCACGTGGCCGACCAGCATTACTTCCGCCGCATCGAGGCCATCGAGTTCACCATCGCCCACGACGACGGCCGCAACCCGCAGGAGATGTCGCAGGCCGACATCGTGCTGCTCGGCGTGTCGCGCTCGTCGAAGACGCCCACCTCCATCTACCTGGCACAGCAGGGCTACAAGGTCTCCAACATCCCGCTCGACCCGTCCACCGAGCCCCCGAAGGAGGTGTACGAGGTGGATCGCACGCGCCTGTTCGGCTTGATGACCACCGCCGACGTTTTGGTGGGGATCCGGCAGCGCCGCCTGGGCAACGCGGCCGTGGCGGCATCGCAATATGCCGATCCCGAATACGTCTACGAGGACCTCGAACGCGCCCGCGCGCTCATGCGAAAACTGGGGGCCATCGTCATTCACACCGAAAATCGCGCCGTTGAGGAAACCGCTCAAGAGATTTTGCGGTACTACGAACGGGCTCACCCGCAAGGTGCTGATATAGTAATCAGGTCCTGATTGAACTAAGTCCCGTATTCGGACGACCTTACGTTAGGAGTAAGAAAGTGACTGCAGAAGTCAAGCGTGTGTACGCTTTCGGCAAGGACGCCGAGGGCAACAACGTCACCGAGGGCAACACCAATATGAAGGCCATCCTTGGCGGCAAAGGCGCCAACCTGGCCGAAATGGCCAACATCGGCCTGCCGGTGCCTCCGGGATTCACCATCACGTGCCAAACCTGCATGGAGTATGCCAACGCAGACAACACCTGGCCCGAGGGCGCGCTCGACACCATTCACGAGTACCGTCTTGACCTGGAAAAGCGCATCGGCAAGAAGATCGGCGACGCCGAGGACCCGCTGCTGGTCTCCGTGCGCTCCGGCGCTCCCATGTCCATGCCGGGCATGATGGACACGGTTTTGAACCTTGGCCTGAACGATCAGTCCATCAACGGTCTGATCAAGCAGACGGAGAACCCGCGCTTCGCATGGGACTCCTATCGCCGCTTCATCCAGATGTTCTCCAACGTGGTCATGGGCCTGGACGGCGATCTGTTCGAGAACGCCATCAACGTCATGAAGAACAGCCGCAACGCCGCTTCCGACACCGACCTGACCGCAGAGGACCTGCAGGAGCTCGTTGCCGAGTTCAAGAAGATCTTCTCCGAGAACGTCTCCGGCGTCGAGTATCCCAGCCTGCTGGTCGACGGCGTCGTCGCCTTCCCGCAGGACCCCATGGTGCAGCTCAAGCTGGCCATCGAGGCCGTGTTCGGCAGCTGGAACAACCCCCGCGCCGTCTTGTACCGCAAGAAGAACAAGATCGCCGATGACCTGGGCACCGCCGTCAACGTGCAGTCCATGGTGTTCGGCAACAAGGGCAACTCCTCGGCCACCGGCGTCGCGTTCACGCGCAACCCCGCTAACGGCCAGAAGGAGTTCTACGGCGACTACCTGGTCAACGCCCAGGGCGAGGACGTCGTGGCCGGCATCCGCAACACCAGCCCCATCGCCGAGCTGAAGCACGTCGAGGGCCTTGAAGAGGCCGGCAAGCAGCTCGAGGAGATCTTCGTCGTCCTCGAGAATCACTTCCGCGATATGTGCGACATCGAGTTCACCATCGAGCAGGGCAAGCTGTACATGCTGCAGACCCGCGTCGGCAAGCGCACCGCCGCCGCCGCGCTGCACATCGCCATCGAGATGGAGAAGGAGGGCCTCATCTCCAAGGAGGAGGCCGTCATGCGCGTCGAGCCCGAGCAGCTCGACCAGCTGCTGCACCCGCAGTTCGACAAGAACGCCGAGTACGACGTGCTTGCCCGCGGTCTGAACGCCTCCCCGGGCGCTGCCGTCGGCGAGGCCGTGTTCTCCGCCGCCGACGCCGTGGCCGCCGCAGAGGCCGGCCGCAAGTGCGTGCTCGTCCGCTGGGAGACCAACCCTGACGACCTGGCCGGCATGATCGCCGCCGAGGGCATCCTGACCAGCCATGGCGGCAAGACCTCCCATGCTGCCGTTATCGCCCGCGGCATGGGCGCCCCGTGCGTGTGCGGCGTCGAGGCCCTCAAGATCGACGCTGAGAAGAAGCAGGCCGTCGTCTCCGGCACCGATGTCGTCATCAAGGAAGGCGACATGATCTCGCTGGACGGCACCACCGGCATCGTGGTGCTCGGCGCCGTCGAGCTGGTGCTTCCCGAGCTTACCGGCGACTTGGACACCATCCTGGAATGGGCCGACGAGTTCCGCACCCTGGGTGTGCGCGCCAACGCCGACAACCCCGAGGACGCACAGCTGTCCCGCGACTTCGGCGCGCAGGGCATCGGCCTGTGCCGTACCGAGCACATGTTCCTGGGCGATCGCAAGCAGATCATCCAGACCTTCATCCTCAACGACGACGAGGATGTCCGCCAGAAGGCCGTCGACCAGCTGTTCGAGGCTCAGACGGGCGACTTCTACGGCATGTTCAAGGCCATGGACGGCCTGCCGGTCATCGTGCGCCTGCTCGATCCGCCGCTGCATGAGTTCCTGGAGAGCCCGCGTGCCCTCGACGTCGAGATCGCCCGCCTCGAGGCCACCGGCGGCGACAAGGGCGTCATCGCCGAGAAGCGCGCCCTCATGGAGCAGATCGACGCCATGGCAGAGGCCAACCCCATGCTGGGTCTTCGTGGCTGCCGCCTGGGCATCGTGTACCCCATCCTCCCTGTGATGCAGGTGCGCGCCATCGCAACCGCCGCCGCCCAGCTGAAGAAGGAGGGCCTGGACCCCAAGCCCGAGATTATGATCCCGCTGGTGTCCGTGGTTCCCGAGCTGGCCAAGCTGCGCGAGGTCGCCGAGCAGACCATCGCCGAGGTTGCCGCCGAGCAGGGTGTCGAGCTTAACATTCAGATCGGCACCATGATCGAACTGCCGCGTGCTGCCGTCACCGCCGATGAGATCGCCACGAAGGCCGACTTCTTCTCCTTCGGTACCAACGACCTCACCCAGACGACGTTCGGCTTCAGCCGCGACGACGTCGAGGCCGAGTTCATCCCGCAGTACCTGCAGGAGCGTCTGCTGCCCTTCAACCCGTTCGCCACGGTCGACCCCGGCGTTGCCAAGCTGGTGAAGATGGGCGTCGAGCTGGGTCACCAGGGCAACCCCGACCTGACCTGCGGCGTGTGTGGCGAGCACGGCGGCGATCCGGACTCCATTCACACGTTCAATGCCATCGGCCTTGACTACGTGTCCTGCAGCCCCTACCGCGTGCCGCTGGCCCGTCTGGCAGCCGGCCAGGCAGCCATCGAGGCCAAGCAGGCCAAGTAAGGCCAGCAAAAGCCAGCAAGGCAAGCGTTTCGAGGGAGCCTCCATACGGGGGCTCCCTTTTTTGTACGCACGAGCCAATGTCTCCGTAGGGTTCTGACTCCCTAACTTTTTGCGTTCCATGCGCGCGGGATACATTCTCTCTTGGGTATCAGGCGCCTGTTACCTTGCCGTAAGGGACGGGCAAAATTGCGCTGGATACCTTGTGACCTGGCTTGTTCCGCCGCCTCTTGGCCGATAGGGTCAGCTCCGTATCAAAAGACGAACAAGGAGCGAACATGGATGCAAAGCAGGCAACGGCAAAGGTGCGCGCTGACGCACACAAAGGTCACAGCAAGCGTTCACGGATTTTCGCTGCTGCGTTCATGCTGATGCTTGTGGCGTTTGCCGGGTGTGTGCTCTGGCTTAATGCGGGCATCGAGCGCGTTCCGTTGCGCCCGACTGGCGGCAGCCAGTTTGCGAAGGCTACCGTTGACGAGGTCCTTACAAGCGACGTGGGCCTGAGCGATTCAGGGGAAATGCAGGGCAATCAGCGCGTGCTGCTCACCATCACCGACGGCCAGTTCGCGGGCAATCAGGTTGAGGCGACAAGCCCGTACTCGAACAATTCCGGCGCGTATTGCGAACCAGGCCTTCACGTGGTGGTGCTGGTGAACCAGGGTCAAGACGGCGCGCTGGTTGCCACGGTGTACAACTACGACCGCGGGTTGGTGCTCTGGGGGCTCATCGGGCTGTTCTTAGTGCTGCTGTGCGCTGTGGGCGGCAAGTCGGGCACGCTGTCGGCGGTGGGCTTGGCGTTCACGTTCGCGTGCATTTTCCTTCTGTTCTTGCCGCTGGTGTATAGCGGTGCCTCGCCGTTTTGGTCGGCGGTGCTCGTGGTGGTGCTGGTGACCGTTGTGGGCATGTACCTTATTGGCGGCTGGTCGGTTAAAACGTTTGGCTCGGTGGTGGGGACCATCCTGGGCGTTTTGATTGCCGGAGGCGTTGCCAGCTTGTTTGGGCAGCTTGGGCATATATCGGGGCTTAACGTGAGCGAAATAGAAACGCTTGCGTATGTCGGTCAAAACAGCAAGCTTGACGTGGCCGGTCTTTTGTTCGCGGGGATTCTCATCTCGTCGTTAGGCGCCATCATGGACATCTCCATGTCGGTGACCTCGCATATCTGCGAAATGGCCGCAGCAAACCCGCGCCTTTCGTGGCGGGCGCTGTTTTCCTCGGGCATGACGGTTGGCCGCGACATGATGGGTACGATGAGCCACACGCTTATCCTTGCGTTTGCAGGCGGTGCGGTCAACGCGCTGGTCATCATCTACGCTTACGCCATGCCGTATCTGGAATATTGGAACGAGTATGCTATCGGCATCGAGATTTTGCGCGGGCTTTCCGGCTCCATCGGCATCATCGCCTCGGTTCCCATCGTCTCGCTGGTAACGGCGCTGCTTGTTACTCGCTCGAAAGCTACCTACGTTTTACCTACGTGTGAAAGTTAATCGGGAATTTGCAATTGATGTACTAGGAATTACCCTGCGCCTGACGGATTCCTTACGCTTCACTCCCACAATCACAACTTGTGTTAGCGCAAAGCGAAACAAGACCTGATGCAAAGGGAGGAATCCAAGGAATGAAACGTTGTTTTAACGCGGTGGTTGCAGCGTCGCTCGCGGCATCGCTTGCGGTGCCGGTGCCGCAAGCGTTTGCTGACGATGCGCAGCCGGATGCGTCTGCGCAGCAAAGCGCGCAAGCTGTCGAAACCGGTGGGGATGCGGCAGCGCCAAGCGCCGAAGCGCAAACCCAGGCGGCCGCGGACCAGGTGTCGCCGCTGCTGGTCACCGAGGTTGTAACGGATTCTCCTGGCAATGGAAAGTTCACCTACATTGAGATGTACAACAACTCCAACAGCCCCATCAACTTCAAAGACTACGTGTACTACTATTGCTACGAAGGGGGCATGGGCACCGGCAAGGTGTTCAGCTCTTCGGATAAGCACCTGGGGATAGATTACGGCAGCGGGGACGCTGATGTTATCATCGAGCCTGGTAAGACGCTTGTGCTGTGGATGGGCGGCGCAAAAAACGAAACCTCGCTCGATGACTTCAACAAGACGTACGGCACGAACCTTGTGGAAGGCAAAGACATCATCCGCACCCCGTATGCGGGTATCCATACCACGAACAAGCGCGGCTATTTCTTCGGCAAGCGCGATGATGCCGTGATGATCAGCGCCTGGTCAAACGCCAACGGCGATGAAATTCCCACGGGCAACCCCGACAAGCAGGGCATTCAGTACACCTATCCGGGTTGCGGCAGGGAATGCGTGGACAGCGGTCTTGCCCCCGCAACGCCTGGCTCGGTGTCGCCTGATCAGGTGCCGGCCAAGCGCGTGGACACGGCTGATTCGCAGGCTCGGATCGAAAACGCAACGGCTACGGGCAACGGCGATTTCAAGGTGACGGCCACGGTTCCCTACACGGGCTCGTCCGCGTCCATGTTCGTGAACCTTCACTACAAGCAGCACTACGGCGAAAACGTTTCGTCTGAGAAGACGCTTACGCTCGAGCCGACAGGCGACGGCAAAACGTTCACCGGCACCGTTGCCGCAAGCGAACTGTTTGGCGAAAGCGTTGAATGGTATGTGAGCGCCTACGGCGGGCTCGGCGACGAATTGAAGTCCTCCTCGAAGACTACCGACATTGCCGCGCAGGTTCCTTCTGCCGAAAAGGCCGCCCCGCTCTACATCACCGAGGTGCACGCCAACCCGCAAAGCACAGACGGCAAGCAGTATTCCTACTTCGAGGTGTACAACGCATCTGACAAGCCTATCAACCTGAGCTATTTCAAGATCTTCTACTATTACGAGTTCCCGAACAAAACCGCTTCGGCTTCGGGCAAGGTGTGGTCGCTCGATGACTTCACGGCGTACCTTCAGCCGGGCAAGACCATGGTGTACTACCTGTCGAGCAACGGCACCACGGTTGAAGATTTCAACAACTTCTACGGGACGAGCCTTGAAGAGGGCAAAGACATCGTACGCGTGAACTATGCGGGCTTGCACGCCACCGATGCGCGCTGGATTCGCTTTGGAACCACCGAAGATGACGCGTTCACCGTTGCGGGGTTCAACGAGACGGCCGCGCAGCGTAGCAGACATGACACGTCGCTGCAGTTCACCTACCCGCGCGGCACCGGCGACCGTGAGCAGGTGGGCACTGGCGGCCTTACCTCGGTGAACGCCTCGCTGCCCGTTGAGGTTTCCGCGGCAACGCCTGGTGAGGTGGCCGACTGGCAGAAAAGCCCCGTGCAGGCGAAGTTCCAAGGCTACCCCGGATACCCTGCCGATGACGGCAAGGCGCCCACGCTGAAAGAGAACACGACCGAGGAATATCGGGTGCCTGAGTCCATTAACGAAGGCGAGGCGCTAAAGGTGCTCTACGACACCGACCTGCTTGTGGGCGCCACGGGCGATGAGCGTCGCGATGCGTTTGCAGACGGTAAAGACGGCAACAACGCTTCGAACTATCCCGGCGGCGCTCAGGCGCTTAAGGATCGGCCCTGGATGTTGGGCACCGAAGTACTTTACAAGCTTGACGACGACAGTGAGTGGACCACCGTTCGCCAGAAAACGCAGTGGCGCTTAGGGCACTTCATGATGCAGATTCCCTCCGATGTGCTGTTTGGCCACAACAAGGTTACCTATAAGGTGCGCGCTTACACGCTGTACGGTATGAGCGAAACCGAGGAGACGGCGGTTGCCATCAATCGTTTGAACAACACCGATGGCATGCGTTTGTCGCTCAAGGACGGCGATGTGGTTTCCGGTGCGACCACCATCACCGCCAACGACGGCACCGACAACGCCGCCACGAAGGTATTCGTTGATGATAACCAGGCAACCGGCACGCGCAAGACGTTCGAAAACGGCGCATGGCTTATGGTGCAGACAAGCGGCATGGACAGCTACTTCAAAGACGCCATCACCGCGCCGTACGGCAACAACCCGCGCGACATCCTCACGATCATGGGGCCGTGGTGCGAGACGCCTACGTCGCGCGCCGTTCACGTTGACAACAAGTATTTCACGTACAACGCCGAGAAAAACGCCTATGAGGTAACACTTACGCTGTGGGCGGGCGACTCGGGCACGCCGTTTGAGGAATCGCTGTATCCGTCGGTGTTCGGCGAGAACCACGAGGACTACAAGGTGTCCGGCCTGCAGATGAAGCTGGCGAATGGTAAGAGCTTCCTGCCGGTGAAGATTGCGCCCGACAACGAGAAAACGAATACCTCTACGGCGCTTGACGTGTGGCACACCATCGGCGATTCCGCTGGCATGGAAACGCATCTTGACGCAACGTTCGAGATTCCTGCCGACGATGCGACGGCTATGGGGTTTGACTGGGATACGACTTGTGTTGCCGATGGTGCTCACGTGGTCCGGGCTCAGGGCGCAAACGGCACCGCCCAAGCCAACGTGGTGGTGGACAACACCAAGCCCGCGGTCGATACGGGCATCGAGGACGGCAAGCCGCTGTATAAGGCGGTTACGCTCGACCCGCAGGCGCTCGCGACGGACGCGAACGGCGTGGAGTCGGTGGTTGCCACGCTCGATGGCGAAGAGATTGCCCTGCCGATGACGCTTGACCCACATACCTTGTCAGTGGGCGAGCACACGCTTGCCGTGGCCGCTTGCGACAGGGCCGGCAACGTTCAAACCGCGCAGGTGAAGTTCACCGTCGAGGACAACGACCCGGACGTGACGCTTGATGCCGACACCGATGGCGACGGCGTTTCGGCAACGTCGGCGAACTTGACGGTGAACGTGGGCGAAAGCCCTGCTCATGTGAGTTTTCGCCAGGGTCGCACCCTTTCTGCTGATGAAATCGTCGCAGCTTCCACGAACCAAACGACCACAACGGACGGCTCGTTCCCTGCTCAGCTGTTCGAGGTGAAGATCGGCAGCGCGGCGGCTGGCGACGTGGTGGCGCTTACGTGGAAAGGCCAGGCCTCGAACGCCGATAGCAGCCATCCAGTAACGATGTTCGCGTACAACTTCGCGGCGCAAAGCTGGGAAAAGGTTGCTACGGCAGATGCGGACGGGCAGATGGCGGCCAGCTTCGCCGCTGCGGACCATCTGCGAGACGGCAATGCAGTGATCTTAGTGCAGCAGGGTGCCGCGGACGGATACCCCACCGTGGCGCTTCCCGATGAAAGTGCGTTTGCACCGGCCGCATCGGTACAGTCCGCCGAGCAGGCCGCACAGCCCGCGCAATCAAGCTGGGACGGCACGGGCGTTCCCGATACCTACGATTTCTCGTTCGCTTGGGAAACCGATACGCAGTACTACGCCGAGAGCTTCCCGTACCACTACGACAACATGAACCAGTGGATCGTGGACAACGCTGACAGGCTCAACATTCGCTACGTCATGCACACCGGCGACATCGTCGACGACGTGGATATGGGCGGCGAATGGGTGAACGCCGACCACTCCATGAAGATCCTCGATGATGCGGGGATGCCCAACGGCGTGCTTGCCGGCAACCACGATGTGTACGCCGGAATGGAAGGCTACGGAAACTTCTGGAAGTACTTCGGTGAGGACCGCTACAACAGCAAGCCTTGGTACGGAGGCTCGTACAAGAACAACCTGGGCCACTACGACCTGCTCTCCGAAAACGGCCAAGATTTCCTGGTGCTGTACATGAGCTGGGACATCTACACCGACGAGATCAATTGGATGAATCAGGTGCTTGCGCAGTACCCCAACCGCAAGGCCATCATCTGCTTGCATCGCTACACCAACGTGAAGCAAACGGATGCGGGGCTGCTCGACTACACCGGCAAGCTTTTGCAAGAAGAAGTTGTGGCGAAGAATCCGAACGTGTTCGCGGTGCTCAACGGCCACTACCACGGGGCTTCCATCGAGACGAGCGCCTTCGACGATGACTGCGACGGCGTGAACGATCGCACGGTGTACCAGATTTGCACCGACTACCAGTCCGACCCCGAAGGCGGCAGCGAGTACATCAAGTTCTTGTACTTCGACTTGAAAAACAACAAGGTGTACCTGAACTCCTACTCGCCATATCGCAATGATTTCAACTATTACGACACCGCGAAGCAGAGCTCATACGCGCCGGGGGCGCAGTATCTTAACCAGGACATCGTTGAGCTTGACGTTCCGTTCACCAGCAGCGCCGATGACCTGAACCATGCGCTGACCACCGCATCGCTTTCCGCCGATGTGCAAACCTCTGCGGAAATCGGCACGGCTGAGGGTTCTGGTGACGTGACGTACACTTGGAAGGGCCTGACGCCTGAAACCACGTACGGTTGGTATGCCGAGGTCACCAACGACCAAGGTGGCCTGACGCGCACGGGCGTCCAGACGTTCACGACCGAGAAGGCTTCCGACAACGGCGGCAATGGCGGCGGTAGCGGTACCGGCGGCAACGGTGGTAGTGGAAATGGCAACGGCGGAGCGACCAGCGGCAACGGAAGCGGCAACAATGGTGCTACCGGCGGCAACGGGAACGGCGATGAGACGGGCGGCAGCGGTAATGGGTCGGGTAACAACGGCGGCCACGGCTCTGCCGACAACGCCGGCACGATCGTGGAACCCGGCGCTAACCAGACGATTTCGGGCGCGGCAAATCACACGACCGGTGGCACCTTGTCGCAAACGGGCGATGTAGCGGGTCCGCTTGCTGCTGCAGCCGGCGTCATTGCAACATGCGCAGCTGGGTTGGTAGCCATCGCGCACAAACTGCGTCGCCGCACAGGCAACCGCTAGCAAGCAGGCATTCCTACCGCGCTACTACGTACTGCTGGTACGTTTGGCAGCCGACCATCGAGGCAAAGCAGGCCAAGTAGGGCCAGCAAAAGCCAACAAGGCAAGCGTTTCAAGGGAGCCTCCATACGGGGGCTCCCTTTTTAATATGAGCAGGACATTGTCAATAGGCAATGAAGGGCCAAGGGCGAATTTCTTCGTCCTTGGCCCAATCTATCTCCTCCGGAATCCCCGTTGACAGCGCGTGTCGGATCGACGCCCGTCTGGCAGTTTGATATTCGCCCATCGCGCAGAATGCGCCGGTGCATCTCGTTGCCACGGCCGGCCCCTCCGGTTCGCCTGTCTTTGAGCGTGCGTGGCGGCTTCGCCGCCGCACGAAAAAAATCCGCGGATGGGGGGCCGACGCCCGTCGAGCCCGGGAATGCCGGCAAAGACCCGGCTATGTGGGCGGCGCGCTCGCTAGGCGCCTTCCGCCATGAGGCCAACGGCCCGGCACCAGCACGCCGGCTCGCGCGCGACCGCGACGTTGGCCACGCTGCTCCGCTTGCCGGCCTCGCCCAAGGCGCGACGCCTGTCGACCAGGCGCCTCACGCCGGCGTTGGCGCGGCGTCTGGTCGCCGCGTCGACCGATTGACCCTTGGCCAGGTCCTTCGGCGACCTCGACGCGCCCTTGTAGTGCCAGGCGGCCTCGACGAGCGGCCTGCGCAGGTGCTTGTTTCCGGCCTTGGCTATGCCGCCGCGGCATTGCGACTCGCCGCCGGAATGCTCGGAGGGCACCAATCCCACCCAGGCCGCGAACCCCGACGCCGTCGCGAACCGCGAGAAACCGTCTGCCTCGCAGGCAATCGAGACGGCCGTGACCGCGTCTATGCCCTTCAGGCATTTGAGCGTATCGCGCGAGGGCTTCCACCCGGGTTTTTGGGAAAGCGACTTCGCCTTCTCATCGAGCGCGGCCTTGCGCGCGTAGGCCTCCCGGACGCATTCGCGATAGTGGTCGAGGGCGGCCGTCGCGGAGGCGTCTCCCAGGTCGATCCGGCCGACCCACGCCCGGAAATCCCGGGTCCAGCGGCTCCTCCTCTGCCCGGCGGCGTTCTTCCCGTCGTACACGAATCCATGCCTGAGCAGGAACTTCGACAGGCGCGACTCGTAGACGCATTTGGCGGGCTGGGGCAGCGACGCGGCCCAGGAGGCGATCTCTCCCGGCTCGTACCCGAAGGATTTCCCGATGGTCTCGCCCGTTTCCGGGACGAACGCGCAGGCCTTCACCGACCTGGCGTGCACGTCGAGCCCTACGAAAGCGGTAGCATTGTTCATCGCGAAGCCCCTTCCATGAATGCGGCGTGGCCGCTGGCGGTTTGGACGCCTCTATTGTCGGCCTAATCCGCGGATATGCATGCAGGAGGGGCTTCCAACTTTTTCATGTCCTGCTCATATCGTCTTCGTCCGGTGCGAGCAGAATGCAATTACGATGCAAAGGGGGCTCTTTTCCATTTGGGAGCAACCCTTTTTGGCTTTCTGGGTCATAGAATCGGTTGTGCTGGCGATGTTCCAGCTTTGCGCCCTTAAGTTAGGGCCTTTCGCGCACATTGAAAGTGCGCGTCGAATGCGATACAGCCCTGGTGAACCTGCCATCCGGAGTCGATGCGCAATAAATCCCTCGTTCTTGTTTACCCGCAGATCGCATAGGGGAAAACCCTATACGTGAGCAGTGCGCGCGCTGCGGCGCGCTCGCGCGTCATACGATGCGGAAAAAAGCGTGTCAGGACGCGTATTCGGAAAGGGAATGGGGGATTCGTGGACATCACAAGACGCACGTTCGTGAAGACGACGGCTGTCGCTCTGGCGTCGGCAGCGGCTGCTGGAACGCTTTCCACCATGTCCGGCTGCATACAGGCTGCGGACGGCGAAAGCGTGAAAACCCAGGCGGTATGCCGCTTCTGCGGATGCGGGTGCGGCGTTATCTGCGAGAGCAGGAACGGAAAGCTCATCAGCGTGACGGGCGATCCCGATAATGGGTCGAACAAAGGCTTGAACTGCGTGAAGGGTTATTATCTGGCGAAGATCTTGTATGGACCCGATCGTTTAACCCACCCGCTTATCCGCGATGACAAGCGTACCAAGGGAACGGATGCAGGCTTGCGCGAGGCAAGCTGGGACGAGGCGCTCGATCTGGTGGCGGGCAAGCTGCGCGAGCAGTGGTTGGCCGATAAAAGCCGTATTGCGTTCTGGGGTAGCGGGCAGCAGCCTATCGTGGAAGGCTATTGCACTTCGAAGTTCTGGAAGGCGGGATTGCTGTCGAACAATATCGAATGCAATGCGCGTCTGTGCATGGCCAGCGCCGTGGCGGCATTCATGAACGTCTTCCAAACCGACGAGCCCGCCGGCTGTTATACTGATTTGGATGAGGCCGATGTGTTCGTGACCTGGGGTGCGAATATGGCCGAGGCGCACCCGATGCTGTTCAGCCGCTTGGTGGCGCGCAAGGCCTCCGATCCCGGTGTGCGTTTCTACGATCTGACCACGCTTTCCACGCGCACTTCCGCCGAAGCCGATAAGGTCATGATATTCAACAACAACGGCGATCTGGCGATTGCCAATGCCATTGTGAACTACCTGGTGCAAAACGGCTTGTATGACGTTGATTTCGTGCGCGACCACCTGCAGTTCAAGCAGGGCACGGAAGACATCGGCAACCCGACGGAGGATGGTTATGACAAATCGGATATCGGCAAAAAGGTCGATGCGGTCAGCCCCATCACGTTCGAGGAATACGCTCAGCGCCTGAAGCCCTATACGTTCGAATACGCCGAGAAAATCTCCGGTGTGGCGGCGGCGGATATCGAGGAGCTGGCACGTGTGTATGCCGATCCGAATCTGAAGGTGCTGTCTTTGTGGACCATGGGCGTAAATCAGCACAATCGCGGCACGTGGATGAATCATCTGCTTTACAACATCCACCTGCTCACGGGCAAGATCGCCCAACCGGGTAACGGGCCGTTCAGCTTGACGGGCCAGCCGACGGCGTGCGGCACGGCCCGCGAAGTGGGCACCTTCAGCCATCGCTTGCCGGCGGACCTGTTGGTGGCGAATGCGCAGCATCGACGTTATACCGAAGCGGTTTGGAACCTGCCCGAGGGCTATTTGGAGCCGCTGACCGCAACGGGATACCATACGGTGAAGATGTTCCGTGAGCTATCGAACGGCAACATCGGCTTTTTATGGAGCGCTCATAATAACTGGGCATCGTCCATGCCCAATCTCACGCGTTTCCTGGGCCAGGGTGACAAGCAAGGCATCTTCGATGCATTCATCTGCGTGTCCGAGGTATATCCCACTATGAGCTGCCGCTATGCCGACGTGGTGTTGCCAGCGGCTATGTGGGTGGAACGCGAGGGCATGTTCGGTAACGGCGAACGGCGCACGGCCGTGTTTGAAAAGGCGGTCGACCCGCCCGGTGAGGCGAAGTGGGATTTATGGCAGCTTATGGAAGTTGCCAAGCGCGTGCTCGATGGCCATGAGATCGGCGGGACCGATGCGTTCGATACGCTGTTCGGCGTTATCTACGACAAGGAAGCTGCCGATTTCCGCGGCACGCAACGCGAAGTGTGCCGTGAGGTTTTCAGCGAATACCGCACGTTCAGCAACCCTTCTTTGAACGAGCGCGCCTATGCCATCGACGTTGATGCAGATGGAGCGTTTGGCGCGAAACTGAAGATGGAGGCAAAGCAGCTTGCGCCATACGATGTCTATATAGAGCGGCACGGCTTGACGTGGCCGGTACGTGAGGTTAACGGCGAATGGCTTGAGACGAAGTGGCGCTTCTGCGACGGCCATCAGGAAGACGGGTTCGACGAAGTGGGCGTGGAGAGGTTCGGCAAGCATGATCTTGCCGGCGGCGTGAGCTTTTACAAGTCGACGAACATGAAGCCGTCCGTGGTGTTCCGTCCATGGGAGCCGCCGGCGGAGGCGCCCGATGATCGTTACCCGTTCGTGTTCTGCACAGGGCGCTTGCTTGAGCATTGGCACACGGGGTCTATGACGCGTCGCGTGCCGCAGCTGCACAACGCCCTGCCCGAGGCGGTTCTTGACATGAACCGCGCCGACTGCGAACGCCTTGGCATCGCAGATGGCGACAAGGTGCGCGTGAAATCACGGTTTGGGCAGGTGGATATCAGGGTGTCCACGCACGGGCGCACCAAGCCGCCTGCGGGGACGGTGTTTGCGGCGTTTTTCGCCGAGGAGACGCTGGTGAACCTTGCGGTGCAAGATACCTATTGCCCGCTTTCGAAAGAGCCTGATTTCAAGAAGACCTGCGTAAGCATCGAGAAGCTGGAGGGATAGCCATGAAGCGGAAGGTTGTGGCGTGCGCGGTGCTTGCGTGCGTTCTGGCCCCGGCGGCGTTTGCGGGATGCGCTGGCGGCTCGGTGGACGCGAGCACGCAGGCGGGTACTTCTCCCGATGCGGCGCCGGTGATGCCGGTGAACCATTCGTCTGCACGTTTCGATGCTATGGGCGCATCCGGTTGCTATGGGTGCCATGGCGCGGGCGATAACGCCAACCCCATGCTTACCGGTTCGGTGGCGTTGCCTGCAGACCACTATCAAGATGGCGATGTCGGCAGTCGAAGCATCGATGGGCGTCATTTGCTGTGCAATACGTGCCATGTGGTTGCCGATGGCAGCGAATTCGACAAATAGGGGTGCGCCTTGGTGATTTCGAGTTTGGTGGTGGAATGCGCCGCCGATGCGGTGGATGCGGTTGCAGCTGCGTTAGCTGAGCAGGCGGGCGTGGAAGTGCATGAGCGAAAGGGCTACAAGCTCGTGGTGACCATCGAGGCCGATACGGTAGATGCGTCAAGCGATACGGCCGGTTCGTTCGTGGGGATTCCGGGTGTGTTGGGGGTTAACCTGGTCTACTGTAATTTCGAGGATGATCCGACGTTGTGATGACCATATCGTTTGTAAGGGGATGGCAAGGCGCGAACAAGTGCTTTGCCATCGCCGTTATGCTTGGCAGAATCGCGTCGAGCGGTGCGTTATAGGTCGAGCAGCTTATGGCGTAGCGCGTAATCGACGGCATCGGCGCGTGTTTTCAGATGAAGCTTCTTGTATATCTTGCTACGATGCGCCTCAACGGTTTTCACGGACAGGAACATCATCGTGCTGATCTCCTTGTTGGTGTGCCCGCGCGCTATCAGCTGCAAGATCTCCAGTTCACGGCTGGACAGTTGTTGGATGGATGGGTCGTTTGAGCCGCCCGCCGTGTGTTTCGCCAATAGCTCGACCATGGTCGGGTGGATATAGCTGCCGCCGTTGGCAACGTCGTGCACGGCCTGGCGCAGTTGCTCGGGCGTGGAGTTCTTCAGCACGTATCCTGCCGCCCCGCCCCGCAGCGTGTACAGCAGGTATTCCGGCTCTGCGAACATGGTGAGGATAACCACTTTGGTATCCGGGAAATCCTTTGCCATCTTTTCGCACGCGATAAGCCCGCTTTGTCCGGGCGGCATGGATATATCCAACAGCAGCACGTCGGGTTTGTAGCGGGCCACCAAGGAATATGCCTCCGTTCCCTCGGCGGCTTCGGCCACAACCTCGATATCGGGATCGGCGTCAAGCAGCATTTTTATGCCGGTTCGTACCACGACATGGTCATCGGCGAGCACTACGCTGATCATCGCGCATCACCCTCCTCGCTCGAACGCATGGGCGTGACCAAGGTGACGCGCGTGCCGTGTTCGTTTGATTCGACGGAAAGCGTGGCACCTACTTGGTTGGCGCGCTCTTGCATGCCGAGCAACCCGCAGCCTGTGCCCTTGATGGCGGGATGCGCCACGTCGAAGCCGCAACCTTCATCGACTATGCTGATGTGAAGCCAGTTGCCGGCAGTCTCAACGCTTACGGTCACGACATCCGATCCGGAGTACTTGCAGGCGTTCGTCATGGCTTCCTGGCAAATGCGATAGGCTTGCGTTTCCAATGCGCGATCGAAGCGGGGCAGGGAGAGCTGGCCTTCGAAGCGGATGGCGGAGCCATAGGTTTTCTCTAGCAGCAAGGCTTGGCTGCGCAAAGCGGGCACGAACCCCAAATGATCAAGCGAGCTGGGGCGCAGCATCACGGAAATGTTGTGCAGCTCGTCGAGCACGCCGTTGATGCCGCCGCGCGCCTCTTCCAGGATGTCAGCGCCTTCTGCGTCGACGTGGTCCGTAAGGCGCTGCAACGTGAACGTGACGGTCAGAAGCTCCTGCGCTACGCCGTCGTGCAGCTCGCGTGAAATGCGCCGCCGCTCTTCTTCTTGCGCGCCTATGGCGCGAGCCAGGTCGCCGCGCAACAGCTTCGGCGCGCCTGTTTCGTCGGTATCGCGCACGCCGGCGAACGAGGTATCGCCCGAGATGCCGACAAGCGTGGCTTCGCTTCGGTCGCCGGCTTCCCCAAGCCCCATGAACCCTTCGGATACCACTTCGAGCCCGCAAAACACCCCACGCAGCTCATCGGCTATAAGCGCACGGAACGTTTCCGCATGCGATGGATCGACGATGCGGAAAGCGCATAGCAGCACGGCTACCACATGGTCTGCGCGTTTGAGGGGCAAAGCGCAAAAGCTGCGCAGGTCCTCGGCGAAGACGATGGGGTAAGACGAGTATTCACGGGGGTCCATTTCCGAGTCGATGTCGGTGAACAGCATGGGTTTGCCGGTTTTCAGCACGATGCCGCCGATGCCGTGCCCGGGCGCTAGCGAGATGCGACGGTGTCGATTGCTGGTTTCGCCTGCGCTGTAGAGCCATGTAAGCGGCGCACCTGGAAATGCGGTGATGCCCATCGACACGAAGTCGAAGCGGAAGCGCTTACGCAGTGCGTCGACCGCTTGCTGGAACGCGGCATTCTTGCCTGAGATCGTTGCCTGGTCGAAGTTCGATGCCCCCATGATGTCCCCTTCCATGACCAAAAGCATCTTAAACGCTTCTGCGCCTTTCGCGCAGAGGCAACCAAATAACAATAGCAGGTTGGAAGCGTCATCAACGAAATCATAGGGTTTTGCCCGTCTGTTTGGGGGAGGGTTGGCTACCGTGCGCGCATCAAGCGCATGGGCATGCGCGAGGCGTGTATCATTAAATGCGGAGAGAAGCGCCTGCAAGAAGGGAGGAAGATGGAGATGATGAAGGCAAAAGGGAGCAAGGCGATCGTTTGGACTACCGCTTTGTGCACATTCGGCCTGGTAGTTGGTCTTTCGGCTTGTGCGCCGAATGCCGACAAGGCAGGACGTGCCGATCAGAAGGCAACTGACAAGCCGGTCGCGCAACAAGTCGAGCAGACGCCCGATGCCGATAAGTATGGCGTGGTGCATGCTGATCAATGGGCCGGCGATTATCCATATCAGTATCAAACCTATAAGCAAAACGACGCTAACGGCACCGAGGGCAAGCACGATTACCTGCAGCTGTATCCTGCGCTGAACACCATGTACAAGGGATATGCCTTTGCGCTTGGCTACGATGAGGCGCATGGCCATACGCACTCGCTCGATACGGTGAAGGAAACGCCGCGTACGCAGAAAAAGGAGCAGCTCGCCAACTGCATCTCGTGCAAGACCCCGCAATATACCGCGTTGGTGAATGCGGAGGGCGATACGGCTTATCAAGGCAAATTCAATGACATGATCGATCAGTTTGACGAGCCCATCAGCTGCTATAACTGCCATGAGAACGACCCCACCCAATTGGTCGTGGGCAACAAGTTCTTCGTAAGGGCGCTCGGCGATGACGTGGATAACGAGAAGAAGGCGCCGCTGGCCAGCCAAACGTGCGGCCAGTGCCACAACGAGTATTATTTCGATCCGACCACGAAGGCGACGACGAACCCCTACACCGGCACCGATCAGATGACGCCCGATGCCATCCTTGCTTATTACGATGACATGAACTTCTCCGACTGGAATCATGCCGACACCATGGCGCCGATGATCAAGGTGCAGCATCCGGAGTTCGAAACCATCTACGGCGGGAAATCCACCACCATGGCGCGCATCGGATACACCTGCTCCGACTGCCATATGGGCACCGAAGTAGCCGAGGACGGCACTGCTTACACGTCTCATGATTGGATCAGCCCGCTTGAGAACGAGGATATGCTGGCGAATGACTGCAACAACTGCCATGCCGACCTGAAGAGCGAGGTTGCGGCTACGCAGGCTAAGGAAGAGCAGCGCGTCACCTCGATTAGCGAGAAGATCGAGGATATGACGAACAAGATCGCCAACAAGTACGCTGACGAGATCGCCGCGATCAAAGCCGCCAAGGACGCCGGCAGCAAGCAGGCTCCTTCCGATGAGCTTGCCGCCCTGTGGAAACTGCAGCGCAACGCGCAATTCTACTGGGATTTCGTGATGGTCGAGAACAGCGAAGGCGCTCACAACCCCGATTTGACGTTCGAAACCCTGGACAAGGCCGAAGCGGCGGCCGACCAGGCATTGTCCATGCTTGGATAAAGCGTAGGCGGCATTCTCTCCGAAGCTCCCGAGCAAAAGCGCGCTGCGCGCTCGGGGGCAACCGCTAGCATATTCCGATTCTTTTCCGGAAAGGGGGTTCAAAGATATGAGCGAGCAAAACGGGACCGGCAAGCCTCGCGGGAAAAGCCGCAAATGGCCGATCACCGTGGCTGTGGTGGCGGTGGTTGCGGCAGTTGCCGGCGGTGGCTTTTGGGTTTGGCATGAGCAGCCCAGCTTTTGCAACGCCATTTGCCATACGCCCATGGATCCATACCTTGCCGCGTTCGAGCAGGAGCCGGGCGTGCAGGGCGTTGACAAGTGGGGGAATACGGTGGAGAACACCGATTCCATGTTGGCCGTGGTGCATGCGGTACCGAAGGAGGAAGGCGGCGCTGATGCGAACTGCCTGAGCTGCCACAAACCCACCATGTCGCAGCAGCTGACCGAGGTAAGCGAGTGGGCCACCGGCAACATGCCGCTGTACGCCAACGAAACCTATGGGTTGGTGCTTGGAGAGCGCGATACCGAACAGCTCGGCGAGTGGCTGAGCCAGGACGGCGATGCGTTCTGCTTGAACTCGGCGTGCCATAACATCACGCGCCAGGACCTGGTGAAGGCGACGGCGCAGTACGGCGAGCGCAACCCGCATATGGCTATGCATGGGCAGCAGCTTGACTGCGGAGATTGTCATAAGGCGCATCGTGCGTCGGTGAACGCGTGCAGCCGATGCCATGATGATGCGCCCATCCCTGATGGGTGGTTGACGTACGATCAAGCTCAAGAAGTGGCGAACCGCGCATAATCGCGCATTCGTAAAAAAGGGGCGTTGGCTCAAGCCAACGCCCCTTTTCGTTTTGGCGACAGCCGTTTCGCTTTCGACGGAGCGGGAGCGCGCATGGGATTCAAGGCGGGTTTTCGCTTAGATATGCAGTCGAGGCCCGTGCGGCGGATCTGATCGCGAACGATATTGCCACGGTGGAAAGCCCGTGCGTCACTGCTTCAAGGGACGCAGCTGCGTGAGGGTGCTTAGGCGTTCCTGCTCTTCGCGTTGCTGCAGGTCGGCCATCACCACGTGGCCGGCCATGGCGATGTCGCGGCACTTCTCGGGGGCAAGGCGGCTCCATAGGTACTGCGTGGCGATGCGGTCCACGCTCGCAAGCACAACATCCTGCATATGGCGCCCCTCGTCGGTGCAGGCCACGTACACGGCCTTGCGGTCGTCGGGCGCGCTCATGCGCTCGACCCAGCCGCGTTCGGCCAGGCGGTCGGTTGCCCGCACGGCGGTGGCGCTTGTGAGCTTCAGCTGCCGGGCAAGGTCGACGATGCGCATGGGGTAGCCTACTTCGCCCAGGCGCTGCAGCACGCGGCATTCGCTGAAGGTGGCCCCGTCGCATGACTCCTCCAAGGCTTTCTCTATGCGCTTGCGCAGCACCTCGAAGGAGGCCAGGGCGCGGGAGGCGAAGAATTTGCGCGACATCTCGCGGGACAGCGGCGGCTCGATGGTGGCGCCGGCCATGACGGCGGCCTCGCAGATTGCGCGGAACGGCGCGGTTTGGGTAGGGAAGATGCGGTAGAGCTGGGCGATGATGGCGGGGTTGGCCTGCTCGATGTGCTTGATGCCGGCTTCGAGCACGCGCACGCGGCTCCCTCGTTTCCCGGGCGTATGGATGCGCTCGACGAAGCCGGCATCCTCCAGCGTGTTGACCGCATGGGTGATCACGTTGGGCTTCAGGTCCAATATGATGCCCAGATTCTTCTGCCCGATGGGCTCGGGCTCGGCGGCGGCAAGCTTCACGAGCACGCGATATTGCGTGCAGTTCAGGCAGCTTGCTTCGCGAAGGCCTTCCTTCAGGCCCTCATGGGCAAGCTCGAACGCCACGAAAAACGTTGAATCCAGAAGATATTTCCCGGGTTTGCGGTATTCGGTGGAGGTATCGCTCATGACGGCCTTTCGTGTCATCAAATCGTTGCACTGGTGAACCATGATACTTCTTTCTCCCCGTCTGTGGCTTATTCGTTTCATGTCCGCGTCAACCTTTCCATAATTCGGGGCCATGATGCTCGTCTGCCTTGCCGCTGCGCGCTGTGGCGCCCTTAGCGCGGTATACTGGTGACATGCCTGAAACCTAAGGTCGGGAGGGTAGCCATGAACATCGTTCACCGCGAGGACCAGCAACTGCGCGAGCATGCGCTCTTGAGCGCGGATGCGGCCAAGTCCGACGAATCCGAGGGCCGCGCGCGTTCGGGCGAGCCGGATTTCCTGCGAACCGAATTCCAGCGCGATCGCGATAAGATCCTGCATTGCAAGAGCTTCCGCCGCTTGTCGCACAAAACCCAGGTGTTCCTGGCCGCCGAAGGCGATCATTTCCGCACGCGGCTTACCCATACCCTTGAGGTTGCGCAGATAGCGCGCACCATAGCCCGCGCGCTCGGGCTCAACGAGGACCTGGCGGAGGCCATCTCGCTCGGCCATGACCTGGGGCATACCCCCTTCGGCCATACGGGCGAGGCCGCCTTGGCGGGATGCCTGGCCCGCCACCGCGGCATCGATGTGGCGTCTGCCCAGGTAGCCGCCCAGTATCGGCATAACGAGCAGAGCCTGCGCGTGGTGGAGCGCATCGAGAACGACGGGCGGGGGCTCAACCTTACCGCCGAGGTGCGCGACGGCATCCTGCACCACACCGGCGCCATCCGCGCGGAAACGCTTGAGGGCCGCATCGTGGCCACCGCCGACCGCATCGCCTACGTCAACCACGACATCGACGACGCCATCCGCGCCGGCCTGCTCACCGAGGAAGCGCTGCCGGCAAGCACGCACGAGGTGCTCGGCCCTGACCACTCCAGCCGCATCGAGCTTCTGGTGCGCGATATGGTGCAAACTTCGGCGGCCCTCGACGACATCGCGCTATCGGAGCCGGTGTGGGATGCCATGAGCGAGCTGCGCAGCTTCTTGTTCGCCAACGTTTACACCGCGCCGCAGGTGCTTGCGGAGGTCAACAAGGCAAAGTACCTGGTTTCGCAGCTGTTCGACTACTATGTGGACAATATCGAAGAGGTTCCCGAGGAATACCGCGCCATCGCCGAGGGCGACCGCCTGCAGGCTGTCACCGACTACATTGCCGGTATGACCGACCGGTATGCCACGGCCACCTTCAAGCGCCTGTTCGTGCCGCGGGATTTCATGAGGTAGCGCTATGGCGCATAGCGGGGGAGGCAGGGCTTGGGCGCCGCGTCCCGTTTGCGCGAGGTTCGTGCGGCTGGCTGCTCGAGTCCTCGCAGGAGACGGCGCGCCGCTCGCTGGGTTTGCCGACCCCCTCTCGCGCGTGAAAAGCAAGCCCTGTTTTCCTGATTCCGTTAGGGCTATAATCATGCGGCTATGATACAGAGAAGCGACATACAACCGGCGGTGCAGGCGGCCATCCCCATCATGCTGGGCTACGTGGCCATCGGCATCCCCTGCGGCATATTGGAAGACTCCATCGGCATGAACGCCTTGCAGGTGTTCTTCCTTTCGTGCATGTTCTATTCCGGAGCGGGCCAGTTCATGATCCCCAACATGTGGCTAGCGGGAAGCCCCCTGGCCTCCATCATCGCCAGCGTGTCGCTCGTGAACACGCGTCAGATGCTATATTCGGCGTCTTTCGCGCCCATGTGCGCCAATGAGCGCAAACGGCTTTCGTTTTTGTTCTCCGCCACGGTCACCGACGAAAGCTTCGGCGTGAACATGGCGAACTTCGCCACAGGAACGTGGAACGTGCCGCGCGCCACCATCGTCAACATCTGCTCGTGCACCTCTTGGACGCTGTCCAACGTGGCAGGCGTCCTCATCGGAGGCGCGCTCGGCATCCCGCTCGCCATTGCCAGCTTCGCCATGACCAGCATCTTCATCTGCCTGCTGGTCACGCAGAAGATCACGTTCGAGAACGTGGTCGCCGCTGCGGTGGCCATCGTGGGCGTGTTCACGTGCAAGGCCGTGGGCCTGGCGGGCCCCGCCATCCTGGTCGGCGCCATCTTGGGCGTGGTCGCCGCCATGCTCGTCTCGCAAGTGCGCCGTCAGCGCAGGGCCGAGGACGCCGCGCTCGAGGAGAGGATCGCGAAGGCCGCCGGGGAAGGGGATGATGCGCGATGAGCATGCACGACTTCTTCATCGTCTTCGCCACGTGTCTGGTCACCATGCTGCTGTGCCGCTGCCTGCCGCTGTTCGTGCTGAAGGGCCGCCAGCTGCCCGAGGGCCTGGCTCGCGCGCTCGGGTTCATCCCGCCTGCTGCGTTCGCCGCGCTTGTGGCCAACGACCTGCTCTCGCCCGGCATGTTCGACGCGGGCGTGTGGCCCGCCGCCATGCCGCTTGTCGCCGCAGCGGTGGTGGTCGTGGTCGCGCGCAAGACCAAGTCGCTGTTGTGGTGCGCCCTTGCCGGTTGCGCCAGCTATGCGCTGCTGGCGTTCTGCTTCGCCCCGGGCGCAGTGTAAGGCGGGGCATTCCCGGATTGCCGGGTGGGCGCCTGTTTCCCTCTGCGGCGCTTTTCCTCTTTCGGATGGCGTCTCTTTTCTAGTAGGGCGCGCTCCGACTTCTGCCGTAAGCGTCGGTCGGTTCGATGGCAAAATCGAAGCGTTCGGATGAACTTGCAAATCGACTGAGAAGCCGCTCCTTGACCTCGGTTGCGGAAATTAGTTGGCAAAACGTCTTTGTTTTGCCTGGTTTGATATAATCCCGCATCGTATATGTGCTAATGGGGACCGTAAGCGTTCGCACTGGCGAAGCGGCCGAAGCGCCGATCGAAGGAAAGAATGGGGACATTATGAGCGAACTGCTTTCGCAGCTGATCACGCCTGAGATCCAAGCGGCGTTTTCCGTCGTGGTCGTGCTGCTTGCCATCTTGTACATCCTGTCCATCGTGTGGGTTGCCCGCGATGCGTATATGCGCGGCACCTATTGGTATGTGTGGGGCATCGTCGCACTCGTCCCGCTCGTCGGCGTCGTGGCGTACTGCCTGCTGCGTCCGCCCCTGCTGCAGATCGACCGTGACGAGCAGGAGCTCGAGGTGGCCCTCAAGCAGCGCCAGCTCATGCACTACGGCGAATGCGCCAACTGCGGTTACCCCGTTGAGTCGGATTACGTCCTGTGCCCGAACTGCCATCAGCGCCTGAAGAACCTGTGCGGCCATTGCGGCCATGCCCTTGAGCCGGCATGGACGGTGTGCCCATACTGCGCAAGCCCGGTCAGCGGCCAGCGCCAGGCGGCTCGTCGCGCCCCGCAGCCTCAGGCCGCCCCGCGTCAGCAGCGCCCGCAGCGTCCGGCGCGTCCCGAGGAATAGGCTGAACCCTTGTCGTACGCACGAGCCGTCCGATCGGACGGCTCGTTTTGCTTTTCGGCGCGCAAGTTTGCTGCCTTTGCGGGTTTGCCGTGGATGTCGCGCAGGCGGCGCGTGAAACTCCTATGCATGCGGCGGACCTTCATTTGGGATTCGCCGGTCTATGCGCTAGCATGGAGTGCGTCTGCATGCTATCTTTCTATAATCCCGTAAAACCGATGCGCAGGCGGTATGCACCTGCCCGGCTGAAGAAAGGAACGTATCATGGAAATCGTTTTGCCCGACGGCTCGAAGAAAACGCTGGACGCCGGGGCAACCGTCGCCGATGTGGCGGCTTCCATCGGCGCGGGCCTTGCGAAGGCCGCGCTTGCCGGTAAGATCGACGGCAAGCTCGTCGACCTGACCACCCCCGCCCACGATGGCGCCGCAGTCGAGATCATCACGGCGAAAAGCCCCGAGGCGCTGCACATCCTGCGCCATTCCTGCGCCCATATCATGGCCGAGGCCGTGCAGGAGCTGTTCCCCGGCACGCAGATCGCCTTCGGCCCTGCAACCGATGACGGCTACTTCTACGACTTCCTGCTGCCCGAGAACATCTCCTCCGACGACTTCGGCGCCATCGAGAAGAAGATGCAGCAGATCATCAAGGCCAACGAGCCCTTCGTCCGCGAGGTGGTCACCATCGACCAGGCGAAGGAGATCTTCGCCGACCAGCGCTTCAAGCTCGAGCACATCGACGACCTCGCCGACGAGCAGATCACCATCTACCGTCACGGCTCCTTCGTCGACCTGTGTTCCGGCCCGCACATCCCGTCTGCCGGCAAGATCGGCGCCATCAAGCTCATGAAGCTGGCAGGCGCCTATTGGCGTGCCGACGCAAGCCGCGAGCAGCTGCAGCGCCTCTACGGCACGGCGTTCTTCAAGAAGGCCGAGCTTGATGAATATCTGCACAACCTCGAAGAGGCCGAGAAGCGCGACCACCGCAAGATCGGCCGCGAGATGGACCTGTTCATGATGCGCGAGGAAGCTCCGGGCTTCCCGTTCTTCCTGCCCAACGGCATGGTGCTCAAGAACACGCTGCTCGATTACTGGCGCGAGATCCATCGCAAGGCCGGCTATGTCGAGATCTCCACGCCCATGATCATGAACAAGCAGCTGTGGATGACGTCGGGCCACTGGGACCACTACAAGGACAACATGTACTCCACCGTCATCGATGACGAAGAGTATTGCATTAAGCCGATGAACTGCCCCGGCGGCGTGCTCGTGTACGCCTCCCAGCCGCGCAGCTATCGCGACCTGCCCATCCGCGCCGGCGAGATCGGCACGGTGCATCGCCACGAGATGCGTGGCGCTCTGCACGGCCTGTTCCGCGTGCGCTGCTTCAACCAGGACGATGCGCACCTGTTCGTGCGCCCCGACCAGCTCACCGACGAGATCGTGGGCGTCGTGCGCCTTATCGACTCGGTGTACCAGCAGTTCGGCTTCAAGTACCATGTGGAGCTTTCCACCCGCCCCGACGACTCCATGGGCTCCGATGAGGACTGGGAGGCCGCGGAGAACGGCCTGAAGGCGGCTCTGGCGGAGCTGGGCATGGATTACGAGCTCAACGAGGGCGACGGCGCCTTCTACGGCCCGAAGATCGACTTCCACCTGGAGGATTCGCTCGGACGTACGTGGCAGTGCGGCACCGTGCAGCTGGACTTCCAGATGCCGCTGAACTTCGGCCTGGAGTTCGTGGACCACGATGGCTCGAAGAAGCGCCCCATCATGCTGCATCGCGTGTGCTTCGGCTCCGTCGAGCGCTTCATCGGCATCCTTATCGAGCACTATGCGGGCAAGTTCCCCGTGTGGCTGGCTCCCACGCAGGTCAAGGTGCTGTGCGTGTCCGAGAAGTCCCGCGATTACGCGCATCAGGTTGCGGCGCAGCTTGAGGACGCTGGCATCCGCGTGGCAGTGGACGATCGCGACGCGAAGATCGGCTACAAGATCCGCGAGGCCCGCAGCATCGATCGCGTGCCCTATATGATCGTCGTCGGCGAGAAGGAGGCCGAGGAGGGCAACATCGCCGTGCGTGACCGCTCCAACGAGACGCATCCGTTCGAGACGGCCGACTTCATCGCGAAGGTGTGCAAGGAGATCCGCACCCGCGCGTAATGCGTCATAGCGGTAGCACCGTCTGCCCAGCATGTTAGATCGCAGCCCCGCAAGGTTTGCTTTGCGGGGCTGTTCAGGTATATGGCGCGGAAGCCGTTTCGCGCACGAAAGGGGAGGGCATGCGCTCGGCTGCTTCCAGATTGCATAAAGGGTTCTCGTTTGCGAATCGCTTTCGGGAGTGCAGCGATTGGATTTGCTGCGATGGTGCCGCATGGGCCGGACGCTGGGCTGCGTGGGCACCTGGCGGGGCGGTTCGCAATCAGCTGTTCTCGCATGTTGTGCTGGATTTGGGCTGCGGCAAGGGCGAGTACACCGTGGCGTGCGCGAAGCTGCGGCCTGACGTGCTGTTCGTCGGCTTCGACGTGGATGCGGTATGCACGCTCCGCGCTGCCGAGGCGGCCGCTGCGGCAGGCGTGGACAACGCGGTGTTCCTGATGGATGGCGTGCCGTCGTTTGACGATGAGGTCGAAGCGGGGATTGCCGGCGGGGGCGCTGTTTCCTGCGGCGATTCCGGCAATCCTTCCGAAAGCAAGGCGCTCGAGCTTGCTGATCGTCCATGCAGCACCGCAACCGGTGCGCGCGGTGATTTGCCGGACGCTTCGTTGACGCCCGTCAAATGTCCCGAGCAGGCACATGCTTCCCGTGCATCCGTTCGTAAGGGAGCCCGTTCGGGCGCGCCCGCCGAGGTCGACCTGTCGAACGTGTTTGCCATCGGAGAGCTTTCAGCGCTGCTCATGAACTTCCCCACGCCGTTCCCGAAAAAGAAGAAGGCGCATCTGCGTCTGACGTATTTGGATCGTTTGATGGGGTATCGGCCGCTGCTCGGACGGGGCGCGGGCATCCGCTTGCGCACCGACAGCCAGCCGCTGTGCGATTTTTCCCTCACGCAGCTTGAGCTTGCAGGCTACGAAATCACGTGGCGAAGTGATGACGTCCGCGCCGAGCTCCCCGACGAGCCTTGGAGCGCCTATGAGCGCAAGCTCACCGAGCAGGGCGCCTGCGCGTTCGGCATTGCGGCATGCCCCGGACCCGCGCCCGAGCACGTGGAGCAAACGGCGCCGCTGTCGCTCGTCAGCTATCTGCCCGACAACCTCGATCAGCTCGAGTATGTCCCGCACGGTATGCAGGGCTGTGTTGAGAACCTGCGCAACCGCAACGCCCGCGAGCGCGCCCGCGGCAAGCAGGAGTTCCGCCCGCCGGTGATCTAACGGGCGGTCATCGCCGGCGATCGCTGCGCTTGAGTCGCCTTTGCGTTGTTGCAAGCGCCCCCAAACCGTCCGAGCCATTCGCGCCGCCAGAGGGCCTCCCCGAGCCGTTTTGCGAGATGTTCGACGTTAACCCCGGTTTCCCATCATTTAGCCCGCCGTCTTGCGGGTTTGCGCATTCGCGGACCGGAATGGGGCTTCGAAACCTGGCATCGCGGCAAGCGTGGTAGCATCATTTCGCAAAGTAACTTCGCGGGAGGGGGAAGGGCAGTGTCCCAAAGCGAGATTCGCACGTATGCCCAGGCTATGCGGCAGGCGAATAAGGAGGCGCGCGCCACGGTGGCGGCGCTTGCGTGCATCATCGTCGTGTGGCTTGTGGGCGGTTTCGGCCTGGCGGGCACCGATATCTGGGTGTTCCATACGCCGTTGTGGGTGATCGGCGGTTGCGTGGCGCCGTGGATCGCGGCGGTCGTGGCCGCGGTGGTGCTCAGCCGCCGTGTGTTCGCCGACTTCGATCTTGATGAGGTGGTGGGTAGCTGCCCTGCCGGCAGCGCCGATGCGTCCGGTGGAGCTCGTGGCGCTGATACCGTTGCTTGTAATGGTATCGCGACGGAGCAGGGTGCGGCTGGCGGCAACGCCGTCGATGCGAACGAGAGCAGTGAGTAGCAATGGATAACTTCGTGGCGCTTATCCCGCTCGTCCTGTTCCTGGCCGTGGCGCTCGGCATCAGCTTCGTCGCGCGACGGCGCAGCGCTGGCGAAGGCGGCTTCGTCAAGGAATACTTCATCGGCAACCGCACGCTCGGCGGCTTCGTGCTGGCCATGACCACCATCGCCACGTACGGCTCGGTCAGCAGCTTCGTGGGCGGCCCGGGGCAGGCGTGGCTCGTCGGCTGGGGCTGGGTGTACATGGCCGTCGTGCAGGTCACGGCGCTCGTGCTGCTCTATGGCATCATGGGCAAGAAGCTGGCGCTTGTGGCGCGCAAACTTGATGCGGTCACCGTCATCGACGTCGTGCGCGCACGCTACAGCTCCAACGCCCTTGCCAACATCAGCGCCGTCATCGTGGTGTTGTTCTTCGCCGCCACCATGGTCGCCCAGTTCGTGGGTGGCGCGAAGCTGTTCGAGGCGGTCACCGGTTATTCGTACATGGTGGGCCTCGTGCTGTTCGGCGCGGCGGTCATCCTGTTCACCACCATCGGTGGTTTCCGTGGCGTTGCATTCACCGATGCGCTGTGCGGCATCATCATGCTCGTGGGCATCGGCGTGCTGGCCGCCGGTATCCTGACCGCTGGCGGCGGGTATGGCAACATCATGGAAACCATCAAGGCGAACCATCCCGCCATGCTCGAGCCCTTCAGCGGCGGTAGCATGCCGGCCACGCTGTACTTCACGCAGTGGCTGCTCGTGGGCGTGTTCACCTTCGTTCTACCGCAATCCATGGTGCGTTGCATGGGTTTCAAGGACACGAAGGCCCTGCACGGCGCCATGATCACCGGCACCGTGATCATCGGCCTTATGATGATCGGCGTTACGGCCTTGGGCGTGCTCTCGGCGGGTGTTTTGACCGGCAGTCTGGCGGATTACGGATCAAGCGTGGACAACATCATCCCGCGCGCCATCGCGCAGACGCTGCCGTCTTGGGCGGCGGGCGTGGCTATCATCGGCCCTATCGCGGCTTCTATCTCAACGGTGTCGTCGCTGCTGATCGCTTCGTCCTCGGCCATCATCAAGGACGTGTACCTGCACAGCTGCGAGGCTCACGGCGTGCAGCCTTCCGAGCGCGGCATCTCCCGTGGCTCTCAGGCGGTCACGCTGTGCGTCGGCGCCATCGTGTTCGCCATGGCCGTGGTGCCGCCCGACGTCATCTGGAAGATCAACATGTTCGCCTTTGGTGGCTTGGAGACGGCGTTTTTCTGGGTGATGGTGTGCGGCCTGTTCTGGAAGCGCGCCGGCAAGTTGGGCGCCTTGCTGTCCATGGTCGGCGGCACGGTGGCGTACTGCGCTTGCATGGCGGTGGGCTTCAAAGTGATGAGCCTGCACCAGATCGTCATCGGCATCGTCGTGGCGGGCGTGCTCATGGTGGTGGGCAGCCTTATCGAGAAGCGCCCGCAGGCCGAACGGCAGCGCATCGACCAGGTGTTCTTCCCGGACTAGTTTGACGGACGCCTAGCGGCGCATAAAGCTGCCGAATCATGAACGCCTCCCGTTTCCCGGCATTGCGATTGCCAGGGAAGCGGGAGGCGTTTTGCTGCATGGTTTAGGCTGGTCGGACCGCTTGCGGCCGAACCGACCGGGCGGGAGCGGGTGGCGAATATGCGTTCCCGCAGTGCGCTGCGCTAACGGGCTTTTCGCCGCCGCTTTAGCGTCTCGGCGAGCGGTTGCGGTGGTGCGCCGTGTCGCCTGCCGACCTACCTTCCGTCGTCTTGGTGGTGCTCGTCTATGCGCTTGCCCAGCTCGTGCATGTGGCGGCGGTACTCGCGCACGGCGCGCTCGGCGATGCGGCGCTCTTCCTCCCAGTCGCCATCCTTGAGGTGCTGCGCGAATGCTTTCGCGGCTTTCGCAGTGCGTTCGGCGGCAGCCTGGCGCGTTATATTCGCCTTCTCGCCGAGCTCCTTCAGGTCATCCTCATGCGCGGCATACTCGCGTCGGGCGAAATCGAGCATCTCGTCCATGGCTCGCTTGCGCTGGCTTTGGCGCTGCAGCGCGAAGGCGACGTCTTCCCAAGCCGCCTCTTCGCCGGCGTCCCGGCGCGCTTTCGCGGCCATGCGCGCAGCTATCTCTTGACGTGCCATCATGCGCTCCAGCTCCAAGTGCTCGTGCAGGATGGACCGGATATCCTGGGGATTCTCCACGATTTCCTGCACGGCTTCGATCGGTTTCGCGTCCACCACGCGGTAGGTGAGCGATGCCAGAAGCGGCATGAGGAACACGGTGATGGCGCCTGCCGCCACCAGCACGCCGGCGGTGTCCTGGGCCATGGCGCCGGATTTCACGGCCAGGCTGGTCACGGCGACGATGATGGGAAGCGCCGTGGTGCAGTACAGAGCCACGGTGATGCGGTTGTGCATGGACAGCGTCTTGGCGTCGCGGCCCAGAGACAGCGCGACCACGATGGGCACGGCGCGCACGAGCAGCAGCGCACAGATGAACGTGATCAAAAGGCCCGGTTGCGCGCCCACGCCCGCCAGGTCGATCTTTGCGCCGGACACCACGAAGAAGACGGGTGTGAGAAAGCCGTAGCCGATGGCATCGAGCTTCGATTCCAACTCATGGTCGCCTTCGGGGATGATGTAGCGCAGCACGAAGCCGGCGGCGAACGCGCCGAGCACGATGTCCAAGTCGAATACCGCTGAAACGGTGACCAGTCCGATGAGCAGCACCACCGTCACGCGGACGAACGTCTGCGAGGTCGAGTTGCGCCTACGATCCAAAAAGCCGTACACGCCGTGGCCCGCTTTGCGCGCCTTCGACGGCACCACGGCCATCACCACGCATAACACGCCGAACAACGCCAGAATCAGCAGGGTCTGCCAGGTTTTACGGGCGGAAAGCAGCAGCGCCATGGCGAGCACGGGGCACAGCTCGCCCCAGGTGCCGAACGCCAGGATACCGTTGCCTACCTGCGTGCCTTCCAGCTTGCGTTCCTTCAGGATGGGCATGAGCGTTCCGAGCGCTGTAGTGGTCAGAGCGATGGCAACAGCAAGCCCATCGATGTGGCTCAGGGAGAAGCTAGAGGAGAAGTACACCGCCGTACACGCAAGCACCATGGAAACGGCCCAGGTGGCAAGGCCCTTCTTGCCTTGCGATCCCGATAGGCTCCTGGGGTCGATCTCGTAGCCTGCCAGCAGGAACAGAAACGCCAAGCCAAGCTCGGAGATCATGTTCATGGAGTCGGTCAGCTCGATCAGGCCGGCCATATGCGGGCCGAGCAGGGCGCCCGCCAACAGCAAGATGACGGTCTCCGGGACCAGCCCGCGCGGGATGATGCGCGCGATGATGGGCGCGCATGCGGCGATCAGGCATGCAGTGAAAAGCGAGATGAAATCGGTTGGCATGTTGCTTCCTTCGGAGGGGGTGAGAGGCGTCAGGCGGTTATTTCGCCAGATATTCCTGCAGATCGTCCCAGGTGCGCGCCGCCTCGGCGTACCCTTGCGCGTACAGGTCAAGCAGCTTGTCCTGGTCGTGTTCCATGCTGTGCACCTCAACGGGGCGCTGAGGCTGTATGGCGAACACCTCGCCCGCCTCGTGCATGCGCGCAACTTGGCGGTAGGTGCGGTTGTACTCGACGTGGCGATAGCGCAGGCGCTCAAGATAGTGCGGGAAGTCGGCGTACATCTGCGAGAGCACCGGCATCAGCTTGTTGGCGCCCTTCTCGTAGGTTGCGTCCTGCGTGAGCACCACGATGTGCTTTTTACGCCCCGTCAGCAGGCTGTACGTGATCGGGACGCTGTCGCAGGTGCCGCCGTCGAGCAGCTTCTTGCCGTCCACCTCGACGATCTGGCTGACCAGGGGCATCGACGACGATGCGATCAAATAGGGAAGGTCGGCATTGCGGCCAAGGTCGCGCACGGCATGGTAGTCGGCCTCGCCGAGCTCAAGGTCGCTCGATACGGCCGTCAGCGTGATGGGGCTGTTTTTGAACGCCTGGAAGTCGAAAGGATCGAGCTGTTCCGGCACCTCGTGGAAGGCGAACTCCCTTCCGCAGGCGTTACCGGTATGCACGAAGCTTTTCATGGAAAGGTAGCGCGGGTCGTTGCAGTACTTCATATTAATGAAGCACGTTCGCCCGATTTCGCCCGATACATAGCAGTATCCGTTCAGCGCGCCGGCCGACACGCCGATCACCTGATCGCAGAACAGGCCGTGCTCCAAGAAGTAATCGAGCACGCCGGCGGTGAACTGCCCGCGCATGGCTCCGCCTTCGAGCACCAGGTTCACGGGCACGGCTTCCTTTCCTTCCCAAGCAGGTTTCGAGGCGAAAGGGGAAGAGGCCGGGTTCGCTTGGCGTGCGCTCTCGGCGTCGGATGCGCTCTCAGGCTTTTCAGAGCTGGCGCATTCCGGTGCGCGGCGCTCTTCGGAAAAGAGCGGGTTTCCCTGCTTCGCGCCCTCGGCTTCGGCTGCGTGCTCGGGGTGTGGCGGGATGGCGCGTTCGGCGGCGTTATGTTGTTCGGAGGGGAGCGTTTCGTTCATGGGTGCGGCCTTTCTCGTGTTCTGCTTCAAGTATAGCCCGAGCGCCCGTGCACCTTCCCATACCTTCACAGCGTCACCGTTTCGTAACGCCTTCTTTCACAATGGCACTAAAACAGTAACAAATATGTGACGAAGGCGTCGAAGCCCTTCCTTTGGCGGCTGCGATGGCTACAATGGGGGCATGAAACAGGTGGGGTGGCCGACCGGATGGTCCGGCGGCCCTGGAGCGACCAAGGAGGTCCATCATGTCCCAGATCATCTCTTCTGCCCAGTTCGCCGCCGAAGTGGAAGGCGCCGACGTTCCCGTGCTCGTAGATTTCTTCGCAACGTGGTGCGGGCCATGCAAGATGCTCGCCCCCACGCTCGACCAGGTTGCCGCAGAGGTTGCCGGCCGCGCCAAGGTGGTCAAGGTCGACATCGACGCCAGTCCCGATCTGGCGCAGCGTTTCGGCGTCATGAGCGTGCCCACGCTTGCGGTGTTCAAGGGCGGCAAGCTGGTGAACCAGGCCGTGGGCGTGCAGCCCAAGCCCGCCATCATGGGCCTGCTCGGTATGTAAGGCCCTTGCTCGGAGGTGTTGCTTGCAGGCATGCCGCGAAGCTTGCAGGCATGCCGCGAATGCTCCGATCGCGCTACCTCCAGCCCGAACCGATGAAAGAGCAAACCGGCGCTAACAAGTCTCGTGCCCAAAGGGTCTCCACAACCCTGTGATATCATCTCCGCCGGAAATCAAGCGAAAGGCGTCGCCCCGAATGGGACGGCGCCTTCGTTTACGATAGCGGCGAAGACCTGCCGTGCGCGTTATGCCCTTCGTGCGGGGGTTCGCACGGCAGTGCTTGTCGCCAGGCACCCCGGTCCTTTCCCGGTTCACCGGTTCTGGGTCCCAAGACAGGAGGAAACGCGTGATCACGCGCTCGATGGTCCCCGAGTACCTGAAGTACATCCTGCCCACCATGCTCACGTTCACGATGGCGGGCATCTACGGCGTCATCGACGGCGTCTTCGTCGGCCATGCCGTCGGCGACGCCGGGCTTGCAGGCGTCAACGTGGCATACCCGCTCGTGTGCCTTATCCTGGCGGCGGGAACGGGCCTTGGCATGGGCGGCGGCGTGATCAGCTCCATCGCCCGCGGCAAGGGCGAGGGGGAGCGCTCGCAGCGCATCGTCGGCGTCACCTTGTTCATGCTCGTGGTGGCCTCGATCCCCATCTTGGCGCTGTATTCCCTGTTCGCTGAGCAGCTGTGCCGGGTGCTGGGAGGCCAAGGCGAAACGCTTTCGCAGGCGGTCTGCTACCTGAAGGTCATCGCCCTCGGCGCGCCGTTCCAGGTGCTGGTCACGGGCTGCACGCCGCTGATCCGCAACAAAGGCATGGTCGCCTTCGCCACGTGCGTGCAGATCTTCGCGGGTTTGGTGAACGTGGTGCTCGATTACCTGTTCGTCATGGTGTGGGGCCGCGGAACGGCCGGCGCCGCCGAAGCGACGGTGGTTTCCCAAGCGGTCGCCTTCTTGTTCGTGCTCGGGTTCTTCCTACATCGGGATAACCGCGTCCCGCTGCGCGATCTTCTCCCTGACGGCTCCATTTGCGCGCACATCCTCATGCTCGGCGCGGCGCCGTTCGGCTTGACGCTGCTCCCCGAGGTGTCAACGGTCGTCAACAATATCTCGCTGTCCTGCTATGGCGGCGAGACGGCGCTGGCTGCGTATGCCGTCATCGCCTATGTGGCCTTCTTCGTGCAGATCATGATTCAAAGCGTCGGCGACGGTAGCCAGCCTCTCATCAGCGTCTATCGCGGCGCCGGCGATGCCGACGCGGTGCGAAGGCTGCGCAACACCAACTATCTGGTGGCCATCGCGTTCGGCTTCGTGGGCCTTGGCATCATGTTCGCGGTGCGCAATGCCATCCCGCTGCTGTTCGGCGCCTCGGATATCGTGAAGCCGGTCATCGCGTATGCGCTGCCGGTGTTCTCCATCTGCTACATCTTCTACGGCTTCACGCATACCACCACCTCGTATTTTTACGCGGTCGACGATTCGCGTTCTTCGAACACGCTTGTCGTCGCCGAGTCCATCATCGTGTGCGCCGTGGTGTTCATCATGGGCCTGCTGTTCCAGGTGGACGGCATCTGGTTCTCGCCCACGGTGCTGCAGATGCTGCTGTGCATCATCGCCGGCACCCTGCTGTATCGCCGCCATAAGGCGCAGAAGGAATAGGGAAGGGAAGGACCTGGCGCGCCGGGGTTTCCACAGCAACTGCCGCAGCGCGATTTCGCCATCGCGCGGTACCGCTGTCGGTCTGTAGAAATGGTACCGACATAGTAACAGTATCGTGAAAGGCCGCTTGAGCCCCTATACTGAGCGCAAGACATACAGCGAACGCGGCTTCGGGCCGCGGATATGGGGGATACCTATGAACAGCAAATCGATCGACATGCAGGGTGGATCCGGACTGCCGATTGCGTCCGGCGCCTCGGTTGCGACTGATGCCCTGGTCGCACCTGGCATCCCGGTCGCACCTGGCGATTCTGCTGCGTCCGGCGGCGCGGTCGCGTCAGAGGCGAACGGCGGCGAAACCTTCGACGTCGCCGTCATCGGCGCAGGCCCGGCGGGTTTGACCGCGGGCTTGTACGCCGCGCGCGCGGGCTTGCGCACCGCGGTGTTCGAGCAACTCTCGCCCGGCGGGCAGCTCGCGCAAACCGAGCGCATCGAGAACTACCCGGGGTTTTCGGAAGGAGCCGGCGGCTTTGAGCTTGCATGGTCCATGAAGGAGCAGGCCGAACGCTTCGGCGTGCAGATTATCAACGAGGGGGTCTCCTCGCTCGACCTGGCGTTGCCGGTGAAGCAGCTGCGTACGCCATACGGGTCCTACGGCGCCCGAAGCGTCATCGTGGCCACGGGAGCCCGTCCGCGCAAGCTCGGCGTGCCCGGCGAGGCGCAGCTTACGGGGCGCGGCGTTTCGTATTGCGCCACCTGCGACGGCAGCTTCTTCCGCGGGAAGACCGTCATGGTGGTCGGCGGCGGGAACACCGCCGCGGCCGATGCCATCTACCTTTCGCGGCTGGCCGAGCGCGTCATCCTCGTGCATCGCCGCGACAAGCTTCGCGCAACGCCCGTTTATCACGACCAGCTGGCGAAACTTGAAAACGTCTCCTTCATGTGGAGCACCGAGGTGCGCGCCTTGCACGGCGAGGAGGGCAAGCTGGTTTCCGCGCAGGTCGAGCATCTAAGCGACGGCGCCTTGGAAACCGTGCCCGTCGATGGCGTGTTCGTGGCGGTGGGCACGCAGCCCAACACCGAGTTCCTCGCAGGCGCCTTGCCCCTTGACGCGGGCGGCTACATCGCGGCCTCCGAAACAGGGGAAACCCCCATCCCAGGCGTGTTCGCGGCGGGCGATGTGCGGGCGAAAGCCCTTCGCCAAGTGGTCACGGCGGTGTCCGATGGTGCAGTCTGTGCGGAGCAGGCTGCAAACCATGTCGCAATCTGATAAGATTTTACGGTTCGACAACGGCCCTGCCACGCTTATCGCGTCTGCAGGGCCCATGCCGCGGGTCCGTCCGCGGCCACCGGCAACATATGACGAAGGATGCACCGACCATGCAAGATAGCGAAATGCGCGACAAGCTGGAGAAGATCATCAAGGCCTACGAGGAGCTGCAGGCCAAGATGAGCGACCCTGCCGTGCTTGCCGATCAGAAGGAATACAACAAGCTGGCAAAGGAATACTCCGACCAGGGCGAGCTGGTGGAGAAGTCCCGCGAGTACCTGCAGGCCTGCACCGACATCGACGAGGCCAAGGAGATGCTCGGCGACCCCGACATGAAGGAGTTCGCGCAGGAGACCATCTCCGCCGCAGAGGCCAAGCTTCCCAGCTTGGAAGAGGACATCAAGTTCCTGCTCATCCCCTCCGATCCGGCCGACGAGAAGGACATCATCGTGGAGATCCGCGCCGCGGCCGGCGGCGATGAGGCCGCCATCTTCGCGGGCGACCTGTTCAAGATGTACGAGCGCTTCTGCTCCTCGCGCAAGTGGAAGATCGAGCTCATGGACGTCAGCCCCTCCGATGCGGGCGGCTACAAGGAAGTCCAGTTCAAGGTCAAGGGCGACAAGGTGTACTCGGTCATGAAGTTCGAGTCCGGCGTCCACCGCGTGCAGCGCGTTCCCAAGACCGAGTCCCAGGGCCGCATCCACACCTCCACCGCAACGGTGGCGGTGCTGCCCGAGGCCGACGAGGTCGAGGTCGACATCAACGAGAACGACCTGCGCATCGATGTGTACCGCGCCGGCGGCCCGGGCGGCCAGTGCGTCAACACCACTGACTCCGCCGTGCGCATCACGCACCTTCCGTCGGGCTTGGTCGTTCAGTCCCAGGACCAGAAGTCCCAGCTGCAGAACAAGATCGCCGCAATGGCCGTTCTACGCGCCCGCCTGTACGAGAAGATGCTCGCCGAGCAGCAGGCCGCTGAAGGCGCCAAGCGCCTGGCTCAGATCGGCTCGGGCGACCGTTCGGAGAAGATCCGCACCTACAACGGCCCGCAGGACCGCGTGACCGATCACCGCATCGGCTTCAACTCCACCTACACCAGCGTGCTGCAGGGCGACGGCCTTGACGACGTCATCGCCGCGCTTCAGGCCGCCGATCGCGCTCAGAAGCTCGAAGAGGCCGTGTAGGTCGGGAAATCCCATCAGGGGTAATCGCATCGCGGTGCGGATGTACCGTGCCGCGATGCGTCGATCGCCGAAGGCGCGCCACCGCAGCAACGGTGCCGCGCCTTCGGCGTTGTTTTGCGCTGGTCGACTTGATTGCCGGCCTTGCGGATACGGCTCCGCGTCGCAGGCGTTTGTTTGCGGGGGAGCGGGCGTGGGCTCGATGGAAGGCGAAGGAAACGGAACATGGGCGATATGTGGACGATCAAGGCCGCGCTCGATTGGACGGTCGGCTATCTTGAGCGCAAAGGCGACGAGAATCCGCGCCTTTCGGCCGAGTGGCTGCTGTCGGAGGCGTGCGACATGTCCCGCATCCAGCTTTACGTCAGCTTCGATCGCCCCTTGTCGCTTGAGGAGCGCGATATCCTGCGCGGCTACGTCACGCGTCGCGGCAAGGGCGAACCGTTGCAGTACATCACCGGGTATGCGGCTTTCCGGCACATTCAGGTGAAGGTGCGCCCAGGCGTGCTCATCCCGCGACCCGAAACCGAGGTGCTCGTCAGCGAGGCGCTCTCGCTTCTGCCCGCGGCGCACCGGCGCGTTGCACTTGACAGCACCATCGACGCTTGGGAAGGGGATGCGCTCATCGCGGCCGAGGCAGCTGCGGCCGAGGCTGCGCAGGACGGCTCGGGCGACGCGTCGGAGACATTGAAGCGCTCCCAGCAGGCTATTAGCGCTTACTTGGATGCTCAGCAAGATCATGACGACGGCGATGGCTGCGATCGCCCCGATGGTTCCGCGGTCGCAAAGCCCCGACCCTTGCTGGTCGCCGATATCTGCACGGGAAGCGGGTGCATCGCGTGCTCGGTGGCCTACGAGCGTCCTGATACGCGCGTCATCGCAACCGACATCGCGCCCGAAGCGGTTGCGCTTGCTAAGGATAACGCCGCCGAGCTGGGGTTTTCCGACCGCGTACGCATCGAGCAGGGAGATTTGGGCTCGCCGGTGCCCGCCGCCGCCATGGGCCGGCTCGATTTAGTGGTTTCCAACCCGCCCTACGTTCCCACGGCGGTGCTTGCCGAGATACCTCGGGAAGTGGCCGATTTCGAGCCTGCGCTCGCCTTGGACGGCGGCGCCGACGGCAACGACATCCTTCGTCGTCTGCTGCCTTGGACGGCGGCGGCGCTTCGCCCCGGGGGCGGTTTCGCTTTCGAGCTGCACGAGACCTGCCTTGATGCTGCGGCGGAGCTGGCGCGGCAAGCGGGTTTTCACCAGGTACGCATCGTCGACGACCTGGCCGGCAGGCCTCGCGTGCTCACAGGCGTCAAGCCGGTGTAAACCGGTAACCGCATTCTGCGGAACAACTTGAAGTGCCGCAAATCGCTTACAGTAGCGCAGATCGCATGAAGCACCGAACGAAACGGCCTCGTTTTCCGGAGTGGGAAACGAGGCCGTATTGCGTTCGAACGGGGGATGGGTGAACGGGGGACGGATTATTCGA
>OKVV01000212.1_pt1 | contig 43357 bp, 34 predicted proteins | sample 1606871 | NCBI WGS metagenome assembly OKVV01 (sample SAMN03281011, study PRJEB24777) | human gut metagenome | isolation source: fecal sample PR176 from 1 month old male Indian infant, caesarean delivered... | place: Singapore | collected 2006-01-13
TTGATAGTAAAAAGTGATTCCGTCTGTCCAGTATCCGGTTCTCAAGGTTCCCGCCTGCGGGGATGGCCCCCGCGGCTTTCCGCCTCCCGCCTTGCCGGCGTTCGGCGCGAGGAAGTACTTTACCGGAGCGCCTCGGCGCTGTCAAGAACTTTTTCGAAAGTTCTTTCCAGCCCTCGACCGGTCGGCCTAGCCTCCCGTTCCGGTGCGCCCTTGCCTCAGGGCGGGGATGTATATTACGCGGCTGGCGGCCTCTTGACAATCCCTTGATGCGATTTTGCACCGGTCTTCACATCCTGTACACAATATGTGGCTTTTCCCTTTCATTCCTTGTGTCCATGCTTGTCTTCCACCCTACATATAGTGGTTGTTTTCGATTGCATCACACCCTGGCACAAGGCAACTTCCCTTAGAACCAAGCCCCTTACGGCTTAGCCACGTTCCTTCACTTCTTCATTCTTGGCTTATATAGTGCTTCTATTTCCGATTTTTCCTAATTACCTTTTTACCTTATTCGGCTTCTTTTGCACCTCGAGCATTCTTCTTCTTGAGTTTTCCTGTTGCTCATGCGGTCGATGATTCGCTTCACCCCCCTATGAGGTCCATGGCATGCTGGAAACGGCTGTTCGCCGTTAACGCGCAAGGCCTTGCCGCCTTCCTGTCCGCTTCCGGCATCAATCGATTGCTTGATCCCGTCGTTTTTCAAACAGTGATATGCCGGCCCCCCTTTAGCCCGAAACCATTTTGACCCCGACCCGTTCGTCGGCAACCCGGAAACGGCTGTTCGCCGTAATCGGATGCGGACTTCCCTCTCTCCCATTCGCTTCCTTGTTTTACTATGGGGTTGAGGAATCTATATAAGGTGGTGATGGATTTGGACGCAGATCTGCGGATCGATCTTCCTGAGGATGCCCTTGCGCTTCTTTCTATATTGGATGCCGCGGGATTCGAGGCTTGGGCCGTTGGCGGCTTTGTGCGCGATGCGCTGTTGGGTCGAGCTTGCTCGGATATCGATATCGCCTGCAGCGCGATGTGGGCCGACACGAAACGCGTTTGCGAACAGGCGGGGCTGAGAACCCACGAAACCGGAGTCGCCCATGGAACCATCACCGTTATCTGCGGGGATTCGGCGTTCGAGGTGACGACCTTCCGCAGCGATGGACAGTATAAGGATGGAAGGCACCCCGATTCGGTGTCGTTCGTGTCCTCGATAGAGGAAGATCTTGCCCGCAGGGATTTCACCATCAATGCTATGGCTTGGCGACCCGACCGAGGTCTGGTCGACCCCTTCGGGGGAAAGGCCGATATCCAGCTCGGCGTCATCCGTGCAGTAGGCGATCCCCATCAAAGGTTCGCCGAAGATGCGCTGCGCATCCTGCGGGCTTGTCGTTTCAGCGCTGAGCTTGGATACGCCGTCGAACCTTGCACGTATCAGGGGATGCTGGAAAACAAGGGACTGTTGTCTAAGATATCCGCCGAACGCGTAACCCATGAATTGCAGAAGCTGGTGCTTGGCCCGCATGCCGGCGACGCTCTGCTTGCCTGCGTTGATGCGCTTTCGGCCGTTTTGCCCGAGCTTGTCGCCATGAAGGGCTTCGATCAGCAGACGCCCTATCACATATTCGACGTGCTTGAGCATACCGCTCGGGTCGTCGATGGCGTTCCACCCTACCCGCTGGTTCGCTGGGCCGCGTTGTTCCATGATATGGGCAAGCCCGCGTGCTTCTTCAAAGACGAAAACGGCACCGGGCATTTTTATGGCCACGCAGGAGTGAGCGTTCCCATAGCGCGCGGCATCATGCAGCGGCTGACGTTCTCCAACACCTTCATCGATAGGGTGCTTGCTTTGGTGAGACGTCATGACGACGTGGTGCCGGCTAACCCTAAAGCGGTGAAGCGCATGCTGGCACGGCTTGGCGGCGACACCGAGCTGTTCGCCGCGCTTTGCGATTTGAAGCGAGGGGACGCAAGGGGGCAATCGCCGAAGTTCAGCGGCCCGCGCATAGCGCTTGCCGACGACCTGCAACGCACTCTTGAGGAGATAATCGCCGCCGACGAGGCATTTACGGTCAAGTCCTTGGCTATCAACGGGCGTGACGTTATGCGGCTGGGAGTTGCCCAAGGGCCCGAGATTGGAGAAGCCCTTGCACAATTGCTTGATGCCGTTATTGACGGAGAAGTTGCAAATTTGGCACCTGACCTGGAGGAATACGCATTGCGCAACGTGATTGGGAAAAGTTTTTCAAAAAAGTTGCCAAAAAGTGTTGACGGAATAGGGGAAGGTGCGTAATATATCTTCTCGCGCTTGGCCCTCCGACATAAATCGAAGGAAATGGCGCAGAGGATTTGCCACTGGGGTGTCGTCTAATGGCAGGACAGCGGTTTCTGGTACCGTATGTGAGGGTTCGACTCCTTCCACCCCAGCCATTTTTGGTAAATTCGTTTAATGGCTCCGTCGTCTAGCGGTTTAGGACGTCGCCCTCTCAAGGCGAAGGTCGCCGGTTCGAATCCGGTCGGAGCTACCACAGGTACAGCCGAGGCTTTTGCCTCGGCTTTTTTGTTATCAGCGATACCGCCCCCCCTTACTCGAGCTGCAAAATGCAGCACACAGCAAGCTTCGCAAACGAAGTATCGCTGACGCAAGAACTCCTATCCCGATATCAGCATTCCCGATATACGTGGCCTCGGTCGTGCGCCGCAGTTTGGACGGCGGATGCTCTCTACTCCTAAGCAAAAGACCTGCTGCCGCCTATTCGATATGCAACAAGCAGCATGATAGAAAGACCGAAGGAACATATACGCGATTAACGTAGCGGACCTATGAGCATTCGGCGCACATCGGCGATTGCGAGAAATTACGGGTGATGTGACGATTGACGACGATTGGTGTATGGGCCAGGCGAATCACGCTGTACGCGTTCCCAACTCTTGCGAAGATGCACTGTGCGCCTTCCCGATGCTCGATAAGGCGATGCCTCTTCTGGATACCCGGGTGATCGCACTGGACATGATGGGCTGATTGGATATATCCTCGCTGGCATGTGACGAAACTGAAAGGCCGACAGGCGCGTCGCTGGGGACGATGTAGCAATCGAGCCTTCAACGTTTTGAGGAAAGGTTGACCATCATGCGAATCGACCGCATTCTTTGCAGCAAACGCGTATTCACCGGTTTGACCGAAAGCGCCGAGGAACTTGCCATCGCCGTTTCCGGGGACAAGATCGCATTCGTCGGATCGAAAGAAGATGCGCTTGCGTTAGCCCGCGAAGCCGACAAAAACGCCGAACCTGAGGTGGTCGACTACGGCGACGCCTTCATCGCACCCGGCTTTCATGACTCGCACGTGCACTTCTTCCATTCTGCGGTGTACTCTTCCCCGCTGGCCACGAACTTCCTGGGTGAAAACGAGGCTGATTGCGTTGAGCGCATGAAGCGTTTCGCCGAAGGCCGTCCCGAGGGATGGCTGCTGGCCCAGGGCTGGCGCGAATATCGATGGGACCCGCCCGTGCTGCCGTCGAAGCACTCGCTTGACGAGGCGTTCCCCAACCGCCCCGTGGCGCTGTACTCCGGCGACGCGCACACGCTGTGGCTCAACAGCTGCGCGCTGGCCGAGCTGGGGATCGATCGCGACAGCGTGCCCCCCGCGGGAGGAAGCTACGACAGGGATGCCGATGGCGAGCTGACGGGCATCGTGCGCGAAGCGGCCGCCATGGAGCTGATGCCGCGCATCATGAACGCGTTTTCCGACGACGAGATAGCCGATGCCTATCGCGGGTTTTTGCGCACGTTGGCGCAAAACGGCATCACGAGCGTTTGCGACATATCGCTTATGGCCAACCCCGGCCTGGACTTCATCCGAGACGACGTCCATGCACGCCTGCTTGACTCCGACGAGCTGACGTGCCGCGTGAATCTCTTCCCCACCCTGCTTGAGGATATGAGCAGGTTCGAGGCGATGTCTGCGCGTTATACAGGCCCGGTGCTGCGCTGCGCCGGTTTCAAGCAGTTCTTCGATGGCGTATCCAGCCAGCACACCGCATGGGTGACCGAGCCTTATAGCAACGCTCGATGCGAGGACGACTGCGGCAGGCCCACCATCGAGCCCGACAAGATGCGTGCGCTGGTGATGCAAGCAGCCGAGAAGGGCTACTCTGTGCGCATCCACACCATCGGCGATGCGGCGATCCACGAAGCGCTGAACATCTTCGAAGATGCCCGCGCGCAATTCGGCCCGCTTCCCGAAGGGCGTCACAACTGCCTTGAGCACCTGGAGAATTTCCTGCCCGGCGACGTGGAGCGCCTGGCCGAGCTTGACGTGATCGCTGCAGTGCAACCGCCGCATATGACGCTTGACCCGGGCGGTCCCGAGCGTGACTTGGGCGACGAGCGCGTGAAGCTGATGTGGCCGTTCAGGGCCATGCTGGATGAAGGCGAGACGCTTGCGTTCGGCACGGATTCGCCGGTGGTGGACGTGAACTCCATGGGCGTGCTGTACAGCGCCGCCACGCGCCGCGACCCGCAAACGCGCGCGCCTGAAGGCGGCTGGCGCCCTGAGCAGCTTATCAGCCGCGCGGAGGCTATCCGCGCATACACCGCCGGCAGCGACGCCGCCGCCCAGCGCAATGGCGAAGCGGGCGTGCTGGCAACAGGCAAGCTGGCGGACATGGCGGTGCTGGACACCGACCTGCTCGCATGCGCCGACGACGAGATCCTGGATGCGCATGTTACCGCTACCTGGATGGGCGGACGCTGCGTGTTCGAGGCCTAGAAGGACCGAAAGCGCCCCAAGATGGCCAGCGAGCCCCTTTCCGTTTCCGCGTTTCCGCGAAATAGAAGGGGCTCGGCAAGCCTCTTGGGGCGCTTTGCATTTGTAACGTTTCGACGCCAGCAAAACGGGGATAGACGGGCTGTGCTGCGCACGTCTATCCCCAACCACGCCGGACAGCCGCCGGACTGCATGGGCACGCGATCGATCGCCTTCGGCGTTGCCGTGAGCATAGGTGTGGCGCCGGAGACGCCTTTGCTTAGGCGTTGTACGGCAGGTGCGGCTTTCCGTGGCACCACATGTGATCGAGGGGGCCGCTACCCCGCCCAAGGTCAAGGCCGGTTGACAGAGCGCCTCGTACGAAGCCTTTCGCGCGACGAACCGCCTGCTCGATGCCGTTCCCCTGCGCCAGACCGCTTGCGATGGCGCTGGAGAGCGTACAGCCGGTTCCGTGGGTGTTGCCGGTAGCGATGCGCTTCGCTCTCAGCCATGCGTGACGGCCATCGGGCAGGACGAGCAGGTCGTCGGCGGTATCGGCGCGATGGCCGCCCTTGACGAGCACCGCCCCGTTGGTTTTCCCGGAAAGCAGCTTCGCCGCCTGCATCATGCCCTCGTCGTCGGTGACGGGAAAACCGCACAGGACCTCGGCCTCGGGCATGTTCGGGGTGATAACGTCAGCCAAGGGCACTAGGTTCGAGACCAGCGCATCGACAGCCTGCTGCTCGATGAGACGAGAGCCGCTGGTGGCAACCATGACCGGGTCGAGCACCACGTTGCGCGCCTGATGGAAACGCAGACGCTCGGCGATGACGTTGATGATCTGGGCGGAGGAGACCATGCCGATCTTCACCGCTTCGGGGCGGATATCCTCGAACACCGCATCGATCTGCGCCCCGACCACTTCGGGCGAGATATCCTGCACCGCGCGCACGCCGCAGGTGTTTTGCGCCGTGATGGCGGTGATGACCGTTTCCGCATACAGACCATACGATGCAATGGTCTTGATATCGGCCTGGATGCCCGCTCCGCCGCTTGAGTCGGAGCCTGCGATGCTGAGCACTGCTTTCATCGGAAACCTCCCTTTGACGCCAGCGCTATCGGCTTATTCGTTGTCGAGGTCGATGACGAGGCCGTCCATGATGGTGTTGACGGTGCGCACGGCGCACATCTTGCCGCACATGGTGCAGGTGCCCTCGTTGCTCGGCGGGGCGCTTTCGAAGACCTTGCGCGGGCGAACCGGATCGATGGCAAGGCCGAACTGCTCTTCCCAGTCCATACGGCGACGGGCGTCGCTCATGCGGTTGTCGCGATCGCGGGCGCCGGGAATGCCCTTGGCGATATCGGCGGCATGCGCGGCGATCTTCGTGGCGACTAGGCCGTCGCGCACATCCTGCGCATCGGGCAGGCGCAGGTGCTCGGCGGGCGTGACGTAGCACAGGAAGTCGGCGCCCGAGGAGGCCGCCACAGCGCCGCCGATGGCGGCGGTGATGTGGTCGTAGCCCGGGGCGATATCGGTTACGAGCGGGCCGAGCACGTAGAACGGCGCATTGTGGCACAGGCGCTTCTCCAGGCGCATGTTCGCCTCGATCTCATTGAGGGCCATATGACCAGGACCCTCCACCATGACCTGCACGCCGGCGTCCCAAGCACGCTTGGTGAGCTTGCCGATCTCGATGAGCTCGGCGATCTGGCCAGCGTCGGTTGCGTCGTAGGTGCAACCAGGACGCATGGCATCGCCGATGGAGATGGTCACATCGTGTTCATGCAAGATCTCGAGAACCTCATCGTAATGCTCGTAGAACGGGTTCTCGTTGCCAGTGGCCTCCATCCAGGCGAAGATGAGCGAACCTCCGCGGCTGACGATATTCATAAGTCGGCCGGTTTCCTTGAAGGATTCGATGGTGCGGCGGTTCATGCCGGCGTGGATGGTGACGAAGTCGACGCCATCCTCGGCATGGCGGCGGACCACATCGAGGAAGTCCTCCGCTTTGATGGCGATGAGGGCCTTCTCCAGATAGCCGATGGCGTCGTACATGGGCACGGTGCCGATCATGGCAGGCGACTTCTCGATGAGCTTGGTGCGGAACGCCTGGGTTTTGCCGCTGTTGGAAAGGTCCATGATGGCCTCGGCGCCAAGCTCGATGGCCGTATCGACCTTCTGCCACTCGACGGATTCGTCGGCAAGGTCGCCGGAGATGCCCAGGTTGACGTTTACCTTGGTGCGCAAGCCCTCGCCGACGCCTTCGGGCGACAGCGACGTGTGGTGGATGTTGGCCGGGATGGCGATGCGGCCGGCGGCGACGCCCTCGCGGATGAACTCCGCGCTGCGGCCTTCCTTCTCGGCAACCACGCGCATGGCGGGCGTAATCTGCCCCGCGCGGGCGAAGTCGATTTGCGTGATGAGGTTCGAGGATTCGTTACCCATAGATGCTCCCTTCGTTGGCATTACCCATGCAGGTTCGGCGGGTCGAGGCTTATGCGGGGCCTCCTCTCAGCCTGCCCGGCGCGTGGCGCTAGCAAGCTCCCCCGATATACGGTTGATGTGGCCGCTATTATATCCCCGGCTACTCAGAAGTTTCCCAAGGCAAAGGATAAAAGACATAAAGCGTGCCCGACTCCACGGCGATGGTGGCCTCCTGGCCGATCAGCTCGTTGGAAAGGCCGAGGCTGGTTCGATTGGTGAGGGGTTCGTCGTCAAGCGAATACTCCAGCCCACGCTCGATGACGCCCTCGGCGCGATCGTTTGCCGCGAAGACCGAGACGGTGCCCTTCTCCACGTTATCGGGAAGGGTGAACACGTCAGGACCGGTAACGCAGCGGATAGCGAATCCCTCGGCGATGCCGGTAACGTAGAACCCACGCTCGGAGTACGCGGCGAACAGCTGCAGGTTTGCCAACGTATGATCGAGCCTGCCGCCGATGCCGCCGTATACGTAGATGTCGGTGTGACGATAGTTCGCCGCTCTTTGGAGGGCAAGCTCCATATCCGATGCGTCCTTGTTCACAGGGTGACGGGAAACCCGCTTCGCGCGAGGAACGTAGCCGAGGGAATCGAAATCGCCTACGGCCATATCAGGCGCAACGCCGAGCCGATCGAGCGGGGCGAAACCGCCGTCGACGGCAATGATGAAGTCGAAAAACCCCTCGTTATAGCGTGCCATGAAATCTTGTTCGTTGAAATATGTGGCGCCAACCAATGCGCAGGTTGTCATGATGCTCCTTGTTTCGGTTCCGATATGGTAGAATACCACACTGCGAGCGGGCCAGACGATCGCGCGCCGCCTTGAGCGGCGTGAGGAAAGTCCGGGCTCCAAAGGGCAAGATGCCAGCTAACGGCTGGGCGGGGCGACCCGACGGAAAGTGCCACAGAAAAGTAAACTCCCCCGCGCAAGCGGGAGAAAAGCTGAAACGGTGCGGTAAGAGCGCACCAGCGCGTTGGCAACAACGTGGCTTGGAAAACCCCATCTGGAGCAAGCGCAAATAGGAATGCCATACGGCCGCCCTTCCGTGCATTCGGGTTGCGTGCTTGAGACGCGCGGTGACGCGCGTTCGAGATAAATGGTCGTCCAACGACAGAACCCGGCTTATCGACTCGCTCGCGGTTTTCAAAAGGCTCCCGTTCGGGAGCTTTTTTGCTTTGCTGGCGACACGACTGTCGCGTCCTGAGACGAAGAATGCGTGGGAGCACATCGTAGCCGGGCGCCCCTTTCGACTGGTCGATGCAGGAAGCCAAAAGGTTACCGGTGCCCCGCGCAAGTAATTCCGAGCAAGACGCGCTTACGCCCCATAAACCGAAAGCGGGGATCAGGCTTGTGCTTGATCCCCGCTTTATGGTGCGTATTGCGCGAAAGCGCTGTATAAGGGCGAACAGCCCTAGCTGCCAGGTTAGGCGAAAGCGCTCGCCTGACCGTGAACCTGCAGGCGTTTGCCGCTGCAGATTAGTCGAGATCGTCGATCTCGAAATCATCGGCGGCATCGCCGAAGCCGGAGAAGTCCTTCTCAACGCTGGAAGCCACAGGAGCGGCCGAACCGGTGACCGCGGGCGACGCAGCGGTTACGGCAGCAGCGGTTACGGCAGCAGCCGGAACGGCAGCCGGGATTGCGGGCGCGTCGTCATAGGCATCGGAACCGTCAACGGTGAGCGGAGCCTGCGGCGCGGTTGCGGCGGCCTCCTTCACCACGGGCTCGGGCTCGACATGCGTGGCGTAGCGGCCATGCTGGCCGGAAGCGAGCGCGCCTGCGGCCTTCGGGGCCTTCTCGCCGATTTCGGCAAGCTTGCGAGTGGCGTCGGTGATGAAGTCATTGAGCAGGTCGCGATAATCCTCGCGCGCCTCCTCGCGATCATCCTCGAGCTTGTGAATGGCATCGATGACCTTCTGGCGATCGTTCTCGGCCTTGTCGAGGATACGGTCGGCCTCGTCCTCAGCATCCTTGATCGTGGCGGCAGCATCGGCCTTGGCGTTGGCCAGGATCTCGTCGGCGGAGCGCTGGGCGATGATGAGCGCCTGGGCGATGGCGTTGCCGTCGGCCTTCTTGGACTCGAGCTGCTTCTCGAGCTCGGCGATGCGGGCATCGCGCTCGGCGATGGCGGCATCCTTCTCGGCCAGGATGGCCGGGTCGACGGAGTCTGCGGGCTGGTCGTCCTGCTCGGCGGCATGCTCGGGCTCGGGCTCGTCGAACACCTCGTCGTCGAAGGTGGCCGGGCGGTCGAAGCCGGCGAACGTGTCCTCGCCGATCTGGCTTTGCAGCGAGGCGATCTGCTGATTCAGGCCGTCGATCTCATCGGCGACGTGCTCGAGGAAGACATCGACCTCGTCGACGTCGTAGCCCTTGCGATCGATGGAGAAGCTTTGGTTATGGATTTCAGCAGAGGTGATAGCCATCTTTGTATCCCTTCATCTGATGTGCGGGAATGCGCAGGTGCGCACCTAGAACAAGTTTACCAACAAACGTACACCGAATTGTAGTACAAGCAGCGCGACGATGGGCGTTACGTCCACCATACCTCCAATAGGGGGGATCAGGCGCTTGAACAGGTTCAAATACGGGTCGCATATGCGTGCGAGCACGTTGTTGATGTCTGCGAGGATGCCCCGATCGGTCGGGAACCATGACAGCATGACATATACGAAGATGATCATGCTGTACGCATCGGAAAGCGACACGATAAGGTACTTCAAACTGAGCATGCGGGGTGTTTCGCTCCTTGCTAACGCCCCGGACGCCAAGCCCGGGGTCGGTTTCGATATGTACGGTTACAGGATGCCCTGAGAACGCAGGCTTGCACGCTCGGCTTCGCTGAGAGCCGCCCCGCGCGCGATGACGAAGACCTTGTCGGCGACGCAGTCGACGCTTGCATCGAGGGCGCTCGAAACACCGAACGAGAAGTCGAGCACGCGCTTAGCCAGCGCATCGGGGGTTTCCTTGAGCGCGAGCACCACGGCGTCTCCGGCTTTGAGGGCTTTTGCGACCTTCTCGCACTCGCCGTAGCTGGTGGGCTTGACGATGGTGACCGAACGCGTGGGGCTGTGCGTGCCCGTTGCGGTGCCCTCGTAGGCCTTGTACGGATCGAACGAGGAGGCGGCGGAAGCAGCCTTAGCAGCCGCCGTGAACGCGCCTTCGATAGGCTTCGCGGCCGTCTGGGCGGTCGGGGCGGCGCTAGATTCGGCAGCCTCGGCGGCGGTGGTGCTGAACAGGGCGTTCAGGCTTTCCGAACGCTCCTGGTCGGCAGCTGCCGCAGCCCTTGCGTTGGGCGTGTTGGCCGGAGCGGTGAACGCCGGGTCCACCATGGTGCGGTTGCCGAATGATGCCGAGCTGACCTTACGCGGCGGCAGCGGGTCGCGGTTCAGGCTGTCGGGCACGGTGGTGTGCGCGCGCACGTCGTCGATGGAGACGAGCTTGGCCGGGCGATACCCGCCCGAGCCGACCGACGTACGGGCATGATTGCCGCGCGCGGGACGCGTGGTGACCGAATCGTACGGATCGTAGTTCGAGCTGGGGGCAGCATCGTCCTCTTCGTAGTCATCGTCGTAATCGTCGTAGTCGCCGGAATCGTAATCGTCGTAGTCCTTGCGGCCGCGATCGTAGTAATCGCCGCCATCGGAGAACCCGAGCTTTGACTTGATGCTGTCGAGCATGCCTTCGGGCTTGTTGAACTTGGGCATTGCCATACCGCTCTCCTGCTTCGTTTCTTAAGGACGGCGGTCGACGCCGCCGCTGCATGTTCGGTATTGCGGACGCGAGCCTTATGCCTGAACGGACTCGAAGGAGTCGCTGAACAGAGCTCGGCCTATCCGCACCATGGTAGCACCCGCGCAAACGGCCTCGCGCCAGTCCTCACTCATGCCCATGGAAAGTTCATTGAAGCGTGCGCCCTGCTCAGAGGGAAGCTGGCTGCGCAACGCGTCGCGCAAGGCGGCCAGACCCTCGAAGCACTCGCGCGCCACATCCAGGTTACCCTGCGGGGCCATGGTCATAAGGCCGCGAACGGCGATGTGGGGGAACGTCTCGGCAAGCTGCAGCGCATGAATCGCCTCATCCGGGGTGAAACCGCTTTTGCTCTCCTCCCCCGACACGTTGACCTCGAGCAGGATGTCCTGCACCTTGCCAAGACGCTCGGCCGCCTGGTCGAATTTGGCGAAATGCTCTTCTTTGCAAACCGAGTGCACAAGCGATGCGCAAGCGACGATCTCGGGGATCTTGCGCGACTGGACGTTTCCGATGAAATGCCAGGTTTGCTCCGGCAGCTGCGCCACCTTGGCGGCAAGCACGTCGGGGCGGTTCTCGCCGAAATCGTGGGCTCCCGCGGCGATAGCTGCGGAGATAGCGGGCGCATCGACCGTCTTGGACACGGCGATGACCTTCACTTCGCGCGGGTCACGTCCGCACGAAGCGCACACGCGGGCAAGCTCTTCGAGCGTTTCCTGATAATGCTGAGCGAATGACATGGCTATGCTTCCTTTCGAAACGCGATGGCGCCGTGGCGGCCGCAGGTGCCGCCGGATGCCCTGTACGAGAAATAGAGCTGCGGATTGCATTGCGTGCAGATGCCTGCATCGCAGATGCGCGCAGGGTCGACGCCTACGGCCGCAAGCTGGACACGCAACGCATCGAGCATGCTGACGTGACGCGATGGGCGAACGCAGCCCTGCCCGAACAGCTCGGCGAAGCGATGCTCGACCTCGCTTCCCACCTCGAAGCAGCAATCGTGGATGTGCGGGCCGATGTAGACGTTGTAGCCGGCAGCGATTTCGCGCTGCTCATCAGGCGTTTTCGCTCCATCTTCGAGTGTTAGGCGCTTGACGCACGAAGCCGCGATGCCGCCGACCACCCCGCGCCACCCCGCATGGGCCACGGCGAAGCGCCCCGTGGGCGACACCGCGATGACGGGCGTGCAATCGGCGAAACACAGCATGGCCGCCACGTTGGATGTGGTGACCACGAGCGCATCGGCAGCGGCTTGCGCACGTTGCTGGGCCGCCACGACGCTGGCGGCATCGGAGGCGTGAATGGAGACGATTTCGGTGCCGTGCACCTGGTTGGGCACGATGACCGGAACACCTTCGCCGTCGAGAGCCTGCATGGCATGGCGGCGGTTCTCCATGACATGATCGAGGTTGTCCTGCACGTGGGCACCGAGGTTCAGCGAGGCGAACGGCCCCTGGCTCGACCCCCCGTCGCGCCCGGTGAAGGCGATGCGGACACCGCAGGCCTGGAAGAGCGCATCGTCGGTGAGCATGGAAATGCGACGCGCGCCGCAAGGGCGCGCGTCGAGTTTCGGTGCAGGCAATGTTTCGCACACGGTATGCAAAGCTTTTACTCCTTAGCGCTGGCGCTTCAGAAAATCGGGGATGTAGTCCTCGTCGGCGAAGCGGCCGGGCGTGCTGGTGAGCGTGGAATACGTGGACGGCTGGGGCGCCGGTGCAGGCTCGGGAGCGGCCGTGGAGGCGAACAGGTCCTTGCGGTTGAAGTCCATGGCGGACTGCTGGGGTGCGTTGACCTTGAAGCCGGTGGCGATGACGGTGATGCGCACGCTGTCGCCCATGCTCTCGTCGATGATCTGACCGTAGATGATGTTGGCGTTCTCATCGGCGCAGGCCTCGACGGTGCGGGCAGCCTCGTCGACCTCGGTAAGCGTGAGGTCGGGACCGCCGGAGATGGAGAACAGCACACGGGAGGCACCGGCGATGGATGCCTCGAGCAGCGCCGAATTGGTGGCCTGCTGCGCGGCGTCGAGGGCGCGGTTCTCGCCGGAGGACAGGCCGATGCCCATCATGGCGGTGCCGGCGTCCTTCATAACGGTGCGGATGTCGGCGAAGTCGAGGTTGATCAGGCCCGGGATGGTGATCAGATCGGTGACGCCCTGGATGCCCTGACGCAGCGTGTCGTCGGCGATGCGGAACGCATCGAGCATGCTGGTCTTCTTGTCGACGATCTCGAGCAGACGGTCGTTGGGGATTACGATAAGCGTGTCGACCTTCTGGGACAGCAGATCGATGCCCTGCTCCGCCTGGTTGCGGCGGGTGCGGCCCTCGAATGAGAACGGCTTGGTGACGATGCCCACCGTCAGCGCTCCGATTTCCTCGCGGGCGATCTCGGCGATGATGGGTGCGGCGCCCGTGCCGGTGCCGCCGCCCTCGCCGGCGGTGACGAAGACCATGTCGGCCTCGGCCAGCGCCTCGCGGATCTCCGCGCGGGACTCCTCGGCGGCCTGGCAGCCGACCTCGGGGTTCGCGCCGGCGCCCAGGCCGCGCGTGAGCTCCTCGCCGATGTGGATGGTCTTATCGGCATCCGACATCAGAAGGGCCTGACGGTCGGGGTTGACGGCGATGAACTCCACGCCCTTGACGCCCGCCTCGACCATGCGGTTAACGGCATTGGTACCGCCGCCGCCGACGCCGACGACCTTGATGACCGCCAGATGCTCGCCCGAATTGTTTGGCATTGTATTCCTCCACACTATTACGCTTGCTTTGAGCTGCGTTTCACACACTCGTGGTTGTATTCACGTGGGATTATTTTACACAAAGAGGGTGGGTTTGCAACGCTTCGCCCCCCAACGGCAACCACATGCACATATCAGAGCGGCCCGCACGCCTGCGCGCACGGGCCGCTTGAGGCTATAAAGAACGCCACGTGGGCCTATCGGGCGTGCGCACGTTGATGTACGTGACGCCCTCGGGATGCTCCTTCATGATCTGCAGGCACACACGCTCCTTCTCGCGGATGTTGTCCGCCGTGCCGAAGACGATGTCGGGACCGTCTTTGATGGTGAGCGTGGTGGATGCGGTTTCGGTGGCCTTCACCGAGGTGACGCGGTCGGCGAGCTCGGTGGTCATGCCGGCCACGATGGCGAGCGCGTTGTTGACGTTGGCGTCGGTGCAGTACGAACCGACGGCGGGCTTGGTGCCGTAGGGCACGTCGGTGATGTGCAGCACCGATTCGGCATCCTCGTACACCTTCGAGTTGGTGCGGCGCCCCGCCTCGGAATCGCGATCGGGGATGGGCATGAGCCACATGCCATCCGACGCGATGGCCCACTGCGTGGAGTTCTGCGCGTTCTCGTTGGGGACCTCCACCACCGCCGTGATGGTTCGTTCGGTGATGTCGATCTGCAGGGTGTTAGGGAACACGCGCTTGATCTTCGCATCGGCGACCCATGCGTCCTTTTTCAGGTTCTCCTTGATGCCCGCGGCGTCCACGCGCAGAAGCGTGGTTCCGGCGGGCACGCCGGCAAGCTGCTGCATGTCGGAGGCGGTGAGGTGATCGGCGCCCGAAACCGAAACGCTTTCGATGGTGAACAAGCTGGAGTTGTACACGATGACGGCCGCGATGGCGAGCGCCGCCACCGCGGCGGCGAGTGCGCCAAGGCGCACCAGGTAACGCTGGTAGGTCCGCCGCGCCCGCGAGCCGTGGTCTCTCTGGGGAAGGTCGCCTACGCGCACCGATGTGAGCCGGGCGCCGGGCGCCGGGTTGTATGGGCGCTGCGGGCCCCGCGGAGGGCGCGACCCGCCGCGGGGCGCCTGAGCGCGCCTATGCGAACCCGAGGAAGCGGACTTCCGGTTGTAATTCGATGCCATACGCCTCGTATACCTTCGACCTTGCCATGTTAATGAGTTCCAACACGTCCTGAGCGGTAGCATTATCCCTGTTCACGATGAAGTTCGCATGAACTTCGGATATCTGTGCGCCGCCGACGCGCTCTCCTTTGAGCCCCACCTGCTCGATGAGCTGGCCCGCAGATGACCCTTCGGGATTCTTGAATACGCTGCCGCAGCTCGGAAGCGTGAGCGGTTGCGTCTTCTTGCGACGGGCGTGGGCGGCCTCCATCTTCCCGCGCAGCAGATAGGGGTCGGCGGGCTTGACCGCAAGCTCGCACTCGACGATGACCTCGTCGGGGGCGAACGAGCTTGAGCGGTAACCCCATTGGATATCCGCCGCCTCGCGGCGCACGAGCCCCGAGCGCAGCGATAACGTGGTGACCGATACCACCCTGTCCGCTATCCCCTGCTCGCGGGTGCCGGCGTTCATGCGCACGGTGCCGCCGACGGTGCCCGGCGTCCCCACCGCGAACTCAAGCCCCGAAAGGCTGCGGCGGAACGCCTCCTGCACAACGCTTGACAGCGGCACCCCGGCGCCCACGATGAAGCTGCAGGTTTCCTCGTCGAAGCGGCATGCGCGGAAATCACGCCCGAGGGCGATGACGACGCCCGGGAAGCCCTCGTCGGAGACGAGCAGGTTCGACCCGCGGCCGACCGCAACCCACGGGATGGCGCACTCTTGGCAGGCGGCAACCAAGCGCTTGAGCGCGCCGATGGAACCGACCTGCACATAGAAGCGCGCAGGCCCGCCGATGCGGTACATGGTATGGCGGCGCATGGGCTCGTCGGGATAGACGTCGGCGTCGAAGGCGCTGTCGACGAGCAGCGCCTCAAGCGGCGAGCATGCGTGACGCGCGCACATGGCAGCCTAGCCTCGCGCCTTGAGGAGCGCGTCGATGATCTGCGGGCCCATGGCCGTCACGTCGCCGGCGCCCATGGTGATGACCAGGTCGCCCGGCTGGAGCTTGTCCATGAGATGCGGGACGACATCGACGCGATGGGCCACGAAATCAGCCTGGGGATGGCCCTCGTGCTCGAGCACGACGTTGAGGAACGTCTTTCCGGAAACGCCGGGCACCGGGGCCTCGCCTGCCGGGTAAACATCCATGAAGGTGACGCTGTCGGCCTTGTCGAATGCGGCGCCGAACTCGTCGTGTAGCACCTGCGTGAACAGGGGCGCGCGGGAGTAGCGATGCGGCTGGAAGAGCACATGGACGTGCTTATAGCCAAGCCCCGCTGCGGCGGAGATGGTTGCGGCGATTTCGGTGGGGTGATGCGCATAGTCGTCGACGACGGTGACGCCGCCCACTTCGCCGACCAGGTCGAAGCGGCGGCGGACGCCGGCGAAGCCCGAAAGCGCCTGGGCGACCTTGGCCGCATCGAAGCCGAGCGCCCACAGCAGCGTGACGACGCCCGTGGCGTTCAAGACGTTGTGACGGCCGGGGTTCTGTTTGATGGTGCCCTCGACCTGCGTGCCGTCGGGCATGACCGCCGTGTAGCGGCTGCCGATGCCGTGGGGCTCGTAGGAGGTGATGCGCACGTCGCACCCCTCGCTAAAGCCGTACGTATACATACGACGGCCCTCGGAGCGGGCGATCTCGACCACATGGGGCTCTTCGCCGCATGCCACGATGACGCCATCTTCGGGAACAAGGCCCATGAAGTCGTGGAACTTGTCGTAAATCTCATCAAGGTCCTTGTAGTGGTCGAGGTGGTCGGCCTCGATGTTGGTGACGAGCACCGCCTTGGGAGACAGATACGTGAACGACTTGTCGGACTCGTCGGCCTCGACGACGTAATGGTCGCCGGTGCCGGAGTGAGCGTTGGTGCCATAGGCGCGCACGATGCCGCCGATGAGGAAGGTGGGGTCGGCGCCCAGCGCGTCGAGCGCGCTGGCGAGCATGGACGACGTGGTGGTCTTGCCGTGCGTGCCGGCCACGGCGAGCGTATCGAGGCCCACGCCGAGATGCGCGAGCATCTGGGCGCGATGCCAGATCTCAAGGCCGCGACGGCGCGCCTCGATGAGCTCGGGGTTGTTCTCGAGGATTGCCGTGGAGATGACGATGACCGGGTTTCCCTCGGGGATGTTCTCCGCCTTCTGGCCGATGAACACGGTGATGCCGGCCTCGCGCAGCTGCTTGGTGTAACGGCTTTCCTTGATATCGGAGCCCGACACCTGCATGCCCTGGTCGTGGGCCACGCGGGCGATACCGCTCATGCCCACGCCGCCGACGCCGATGAAGTGCACCTGCTTGATGCGCTCTTCGCTCATGTTGCCTGCCTCCTGAAGCCTATGCGCCGAAGCCTTAACCGCCCGCGGCGCGATGATGTGAAACCCGGGCGCACCCGGGAAACGGGCGGCGCCAAGGCCGCCCGTGCTTGCTCAAACTCTATTATCTTACCCTATTGCGCCGACTTGGATTCGCACGCCTTAAGGACTACATCAGCGAGCAGCCCCGCCGCATCGCGCGTCTTCGCCGCGGCCGCTGCAGCCGACATGCGTTGACGGGCCTTTTCATCCTCGACGAGCGTTTTGAGGTAGTCGGTGAACTGCGCGCCCTCGACGTCGGCGTCGGCCACGAGGAAGGCCGCGCCCGCTTCCACGCATGCGCGGGCGTTCATGGTCTGATGGTCCTCGGTGGCGTACGGGAACGGCACGAGCAGCGCCGGGAGATGACGGGCCGAGATCTCGGCGAGCGACGTGGCGCCCGCGCGGCTGACGATGGCATCGGCGGCGGCCATGGCAAGGCCCATCTGGTCGGTGTAGCCCATGAGGTGCCAGCGCTTTGCCTGCTCGTCGGTTAGGGCCAGCTGCTCGGTGACGCTATCGAGCTCCTTGGGGCCCGTGACGTGCACGATATGCAGGTCGGGGTAGCCGAGCAGCATATCCTTGCGCTGAACGATGGCCGCGTTGAGATGGCGTGCACCCAAGCTTCCCCCGGTGACGAGAAGCATGCGCGCATCCTCGGGGACGCCGAACGCGGCACGGCCCTCGGCGCGCGTTGCGGCGAACACGCTAGCGCGCACGGGGTTGCCGGTGAGCACGACATGGCTTTTGTCGGAAAGCGCCCGAGCGGCATGGTCGTAGGTCAGGCACACGGCGCGGGCCCTACGAGCCAGGTACTTGTTCGCCATGCCCATGACCGAGTTCTGCTCGTGGACCACCACGGGGATGCCGCACTGCTCGGCAGCACGGGCGACCGAGATGCATACGTAGCCGCCGAAACCCACCACGCAGTCGGGATGGACCTCGGAAAACCACTTGCGCGCCAGCTTCGTGGAACGCTGGATCTTCATGACGGCCTTCGGCAACGTGAGCAGATGATTGCGGTTGAAGCCCGCGGCCTCGAAGGCTTTGTACGGGATGCCCGCCGCGGGGACGAGGCGCGACTCGATGCCGCCGGGCGTCCCGGCGAAGAGCACCTCATGCCCGCGTTCGCGCAGCACATCGGCAAGCGCGAGGGCCGGATTGATGTGGCCGGCGGTACCGCCGCCGGAAAGGACTATGCGCATGATGTCACCTCCGGGATGAAGAATGCGTTTGACGGCGCCGCGCACCTTGCGGGGCGCGCGTGCGCGATTCGGCGCTGCCGCGGCCGCGCAAGGCGTTGCGGGAGCTGCCGGGATCGTCGTCGACCGCGCGCACGACGCGCAGGTTCGCGCGGCGTCGATCGTAGACGGTGGTGTTATCGGCGTTTCGTGCAACGGCCATGATGATGCCGACCATCATGAGCGACGCGATAAGCGACGAGCCGCCTGCGGACACGAACGGCAAAGGCTTGCCCGTGGTGGGCACGAGGCCGATGACGCAGCCCATGTTCAGAAACGCCTGGAACACGAGCATGATGGTGACGCTGCCCGCCACGATGCGCTCGTTGGGCGTTGCCGCGGCGCTCGCGATGCGCATGCCGGCGAACAGGATGCAGCAGAACAGCGCGATGACCACGAGAGCGCCGAGCATGCCGAACTCCTCGCCGATGATGGAGAACACGAAGTCGGTCTCGGCCTCGGGGAGGTAGTCGTACTTCTCGCTGGAATTGCCCAGGCCCACGCCGAACAGGCCGCCCTCGGCGAACGCGTAGAACGAGTGGATGGTCTGGTAACCGTTGCCCCTGCCGCCTTCGCCGTCGTTCCAAGGGTTGTACACCACGAAGCGGTCCTGGCGATACCCCGAGCCGAACAAGACGATGGCGATGACCGCAAGGACGGCGACGCCGGCGATGGCGAGCATGAGCTTACCGGGAGCGCCGCCGAACCACAGCACCGCGTATACGCCCACGAAGATGATGATGGTGGTTCCCAGGTCCGATTGCGTGAACAGCAAAAACAACGTGGGGGCGGCCACGTAGATCGCAGCCCTGAGCATGGTGGCGTTGAACTCAGCCCCTTCGTTGAGGTCGTCCATAAGGTTGGCGGCCATGAGCACGATGGCGATCTTGGCGAACTCCGAGGGCTGCAGCGAAAACGGACCGATGACGATCCAGCGCTGGGCGCCGAGCGCCGCGGCTCCGAAGAGGAACGTGATGACGAGCAGCGCTACGCATACTCCCCAATAGCCTTTGACGATGGCGCCCTTCCAACCGCTGCGGGGGAGCATGAACCAGATAGCCACGGCGATGACGATGCCGGCCAGAGAGTAGATGAACTGGCTGATGAGCTTCGCCGAAGGGTTTTGCTGTGCGATGTAGTCCGAATATGAAATGGTATCGCGCAGGTACTGACCCGCCTCGGTGTCGGCATAGTAGTTCGTGGCGGCCTCGGAAAGGATGGTAACCTGCGAGGCCGAGTAGATCATGACGAAGCCGATGAGCGTGAGGGCCACCACGGCCACCACAAGCAGCACCTGGGGCCAGATGACCGATTCTGCATCGGAGCGCCTATTGCGCGCGGAAAGCATGTAAAACCGCCCTTACGCGCCAAGCTTGGCCGCGCGAGCGGCCACGAGCTTCTTGAAGACCTCGCCGCGCTCCTCGAAGGAGTGGAACTCGTCGAACGATGCGCAGGCGGGCGAAAGCAACACCACTTCCCCAGCCTTCGCCTGTTCGAGCGCGACGTCAAGCGCAGACTCCATATTGTTCGCCGTGAGCAGTTGGAAATCCGCCGGCGCCTGAGCACCTTGCTCCTTGAACGCCTGGAAGAAGCGGGCGCCCGCCGCGCCGAAGCACACCACGGCGCGCGTGTGGGCATGGGCCGCCGCGACCAGGTCGGCCAGATCGGTGCCCTTGTCGTCGCCGCCGAGCAGCACGATGGGACGGGTATGAGGGAACGCCGCCAGCGCCTTGAGCGTGGCGTCGACGTTGGTGGCCTTCGAATCGTTATAGCATTCGGCGCCGCGCACGGTGCCGCAAGGCTCGATGCGATGCTCGAGCGGGCTGAACGTGGCAAGCGCCTCGCACACGGCCTCGTCGGAAGCGCCGGCGGCCAGCGCCGCCGCGGCGGCGGCAAGCGCGTTGCCGGCGTTGTGCGCGCCCTTGATCTTGAGGCGATCGGCGTTGATGAGGGCATGCTCCTGCCCCTTGAGGGCCACGACGAGCTCGCCTTCGCCGTTGATGAACGCAGCGTTGTCGGCACCGCAACGTGCGCGCATGTCGCCCTGCAAGCCCTCTGCCGTGCCCATGGGCACGATGGCGAAACCGCATCCGCCATCAATGCTGCGCAGACGGCGGACCTCGGCGCGGACGACGTCGTTGGAGGCGTCCATGACCGCGACCGAGCCGGGAACCTGAGACAAGTTGTCGAGCACCTTCATCTTGGCGGCGGCATAGTTTTCCAGCGTATGGTGCCAATGCAGATGGTCGGGCGTGATGTTGAGCAGCACGGCCACATTGGGCGCGAACAGCTTCGTGGATGTGAGCTGATACGACGACACCTCGGCCACGTAGACGTCGGTTTCGCCGGCGGCCACGGCGGAGATGCACGTGTCGCCGATGTTGCCGACAGCGGCGCTTGCCATACCCGCGGCGCGAAGCAGATGGTTGGTCAACGCCGTGACGGTGGTCTTGCCGTTGGTGCCCGTGACGGCGACCCACGTGCTGGAGTCATCGGACTCGCGCCATGCGAGCTCGACCTCGCTGACGACCTCGTCGCTTACGGCAGCGGCCGAGCGGTACAGGTCGGAGAACTCGGAGATGCCCGGGCTTGCGATGCACAGCTCGAAATGCCCTCCACACGCTTGCGCTAAGCGATCGACCGCGCCCTCGCCGAACTCGACGATGGCGCCGCGGTCGCGCGCCTTGCCCGCATACGCATCGGAAGCGGCATTGGGCTGCCCGCCGAACACGGCCAGCTGGGCCACGCGGCCGCCGAGCTGCGCCATGAGGTAATCGACAGCATCGTGGCCGGACTTGCCCAGACCGAGCACGAGGACGCGGCCCAAGCTTTCGGGAGCGTGTTTCTTGCCTGCAAGCATCTTCTGGTTCTCCATACCCTATGCCACCGCCATCAAGGTTTCTGCGAAGTACACGGCGAAGCCGAGCGCGGCCAGCACGCCGGAGACGATCCAGAAGCGCACGACGACCTTCGTTTCGGACCAGCCCTTCTTCTCGAAATGATGATGGAGCGGGGCCATCAGGAAGATGCGCTTATGGGTTTTCTTGTAGTAGAACACCTGGATCATGACCGACAGGGCCTCGGCCACGAACAGGCCGCCGATGACGAGCACGATGAACTCGGACTTGGTGAACACCGCAAGGCAGCCGAGCGCCATGCCGAGGGCGAGGGAGCCCGTGTCGCCCATGAAGATGTCGGCGGGAAACGAGTTGAACCAGAGAAAGCCCACGCAGGCGCCGGCGAGCGCGGCGGCGAAGATTGCGGAGTCAAGCATGTCTGAGCGGTATGCGATGGCCGCCATGACGATCATGACGATCATGACCGTGCCTGCAGCCAGGCCGTCAAGGCCGTCGGTGAGGTTGACGGCGTTGCACATGCCCATGAGCAGGATGTCCACGAACAGGATGTAGAGCCACGGCACCTCCACGGCGCCGAAATGCGTGGTGAGCACGCCAAGGTCGAACGTGTAGACGAACGGGATCTCGACCGTGGGGGCGATGCCCATCACGTTGACGGCCACCAGGCCGAACACCGTGGCGATGACGAACTGGCCCACCAGCTTGGCTTTCGGAGTAAGGCCCAGGCTGCGCTCCTTGACCACCTTCTCCGCATCATCGATAAGGCCCAGGCAGCCCGTGAGGACGGTGGCGATAAGCAGCGCGAACGTTTCAGGCGTGGGATGGCCCACCACGAGCGCCGTGAGGATGACGGAGACGAGCATGATGACGCCGCCCATGGTGGGCGTGCCCTGCTTCACCAAGTGGCTTTCAGGGCCGTCGGCGCGCACCTGCTGACCGATATGGCTAGATTTGAGGAACTTGATCCACGCAGGCATAAGCACCATGGTGACCGCGATGGCGACCACGATGGCCAAAAACACCAAAAACGTGGGGTATGACTCGAAGATATCCAACATAGCTATTCAACCAATCCTTCTACCACTTTCTCAAGGGCCATGAAATGCGAGGCCTTCACGAGCACCGCGCTGCCGGAGGCGACGTGTTCGCGAACGTCCGCAAGGGCGGCGGCGCCGTCGGCGACCATCGCGATGCGGTCAGCCGGCATGCCGGCCTTTTGCGCGCCGGCCGCGATGCCCTGGGCAAGCTGCCCGACGCACACAAGGCGGTCAAGGCCGCATTCGGCGGCGAAGGCGCCCACTTCCTCGTGAAGCTGCGGCGCGAACGAGCCGAGCTCGCCCATGTCGCCGAGCACCGCGATGCGCGCTCCGGCGACATCGAGCGCGGCGAACGTGGAAAGCGACGCGCGCATGGAATCAGGGTTCGCATTGTAGGCGTCGTTGACGACGGTGAAGCCGCCCGGAGCCTCGATGACCTCTTGGCGGCCCGCCTCGGGCTTGGCGCCCGAAAGCGCCGCCGCAACCTGCGCGGCCTCCATGCCGGCGGCGAATCCAACGGCGGCGGCGGAGCAGGCGTTGGACACGTTGTGCATGCCGCGCAGCTCAAGGGCGCATTCCACGCGCACGGGCTCGGGCATACCGTCGAACCCGCAGGCGCACAGCGCGAAACGCGGGCAGCCCGACGCATCGAGACGCACATCCTCGGACCACACGGCAGGACGCGCCGCGTCGACGGCGGAAAGGGCCGCACGACGCTCGGCGGCCTGAGCGGTGCCATCGTAGAGCACGCACGTGACGCCACGGGAGTCCAGGTTGGCGAACTCGAGCAGCTTCGGGGTCATATCGTTCGCGGCGTTGACGAACGCCATGCCGCCTGCGGGCAACGCCTCGAGCAGCTCGGCTTTGGCGCGCGCGATGTTCTCGCGGCTGCCCAGAAGCTCGATGTGGCTTTCGCCGACGTTGGTGACAAGGCCCCATTGCGGGCGCACGAACCCGCACAGCTCCTCGAGCTGATGAAGGCCGCGCATGCCCATCTCGACGATGACGTTTCGCGTGTCGGCCTGAGCGGCCAGCACGGTGTTGGGAACGCCGAGCTCGTTGTTCTGGTTGCCCTTCGTTGCGCACACGCTGCCAGCAGCGGCGAGCACGTCGCGCACAAGGTTCTTCGTGGTGGTTTTACCCGTGGACCCGGTGATGCCGATGACGCGGCCCTTGAGACGGTCTCGCCATGCACGCGCAAGCGCCGTGACGGCGGCCTGGGTATCGGGGACCTGGATAACGGCGGCCCCGGCGGCTGCGATCTCGTCCGCCGAAGCCTGGTCGAGCGCGTGCTGCGCGAGCACGCACACCGCGCCCGCCGCCACGGAGGAGGCGGCGAAGGCATGCCCGTCCACCCGCTCACCGGGCAGCGCAACGTAGAGCGCCCCAGGTTCGACGTTGCGGGAATCCCAGGTCAAGCTGGTGATCTCCGTCTGATCGTTTACAGGGTCGATGGAAAAGGAGCCGCCCGTGGTACGGGCGGCTTCGTCGATGGTGAAACGCATTGGTTACTCACAAGCTCCTTCGCCGAATGCACGTTCAAGCTCCTCGCGGGCGACGACGCGGTCGTCGAAGGAGAGCACTTCCTTGCCTACCAGCTGATAGTCCTCGTGGCCCTTGCCGGCAACGAGGATGGAATCGCCGGGCTTTGCAAGCTGGATGGCGCGCGCGATGGCGGCGCGGCGGTCGGGCCGCACGTCGAAGCGGCCCTCGCCCTGCCCCATGCCCGCCACGATATCGGCGATGATGGCATCGGGGTCCTCAGTGCGGGGGTTGTCGGACGTGACCACGGCATGGTCGGCCGCAAGCGCAGCGCGGCCCATGATGGGGCGCTTGGATGCATCGCGGTCGCCACCGCAGCCGAACACGCAGATGGTGCGGCCGGGCGTGAGCGCCATGATGGACCCAAGGGCCTTCTCCAGGGCATCGGGGGTGTGTGCGTAGTCCACGAACACCGACACGCCGCCGTCATGCGGCGTATGCACGCGCTCGAGGCGGCCCGGGATCTGCGGGGCCTCGCGAAGCGCGTCGATGATGGTGGACACGCCGATGCCCAGCTGGATGCCGATGCCGAACGCGCACATGATGTTCTCGACGTTGAACTTGCCCACGAGCGGGTAGTCGAACTCATAGTAGGAGCCGCGCACGTTGAGCGTGATGGAGGTGTGCGTGGGATAGTACTGCACATCCTTGGGATGGATGAGCGCCGAGCGATCGAAGCCCGTGGTGACCACGCTATCGCCGGCCTCCGAGCAACGGCGCAGCAGCTCCTTGCCCCACTTGTCGTCGATGCAGATGACGCGGCGGGCAGGGTAATCCTTGCTGAACAGGCGCGCCTTCGCCTCGAAGTAGGCCTCGAAGGTGTGATGGTAGTCGAGGTGGTCCTGCGTCAGGTTGGAGAACGCCGTGACCGCGAACGACGAGGCGTACGTGCGCTCAAGGTCGAGCGCGTGGCTGGAGACCTCCATGGCCACCACGTCGCAGCGCGCGTCGCGCATGCGGGCGAGCAGATGCTGCAGGTCGGGCGATTCCGGCGTGGTGTGCGAAGACTTCTCGTGCACATCGCCGATGACGGTGCCCACGGTACCGATGACGCCCGTTCGCTTGCCCGCCACGCGGGCGATATGCTCCACCAGATACGTGGTGGTGGTTTTGCCGTTGGTGCCCGTGACGCCCACCAGCGAAAGCGCGCGCGACGGATCGTCATAGAAGCGCGCCGATGCCTCTGCCATGGCCTTGCGCGTATCGGACACCACGACCTCCGTGACGTCGGTGGCGTCGGCCAGGTAGACCTTGCGCTCCACCACGAGCACCTTCGCGCCATGGTCGATGGCGTCCTGGGCGAAGGTGTGGCCGTCGGTTTTCATGCCGACGATGCAGAAGAACGCGTCGCCAGGCTTGACTTTATCACTTCGATAGGCGATGCCCTCAACCTCATCTTGCGCGTTGCCGATGATGGTGCAGTCCATGCCTTCAAACAGTTCGGTGCAGGTCTTACCCATTTGGATACCTCACTCAGACGTAATCCCGAATCGATCGATTGCTGCAGTCATTATATCCTTAAAGATAGGCGTGACGACGCCGTCCCCAGGAACCTCATTTGCGCCCACAAAGCACACCAGCTTGCTTGGCGAATCCGCCAAAAAGCCCGTGAACGCCAAGTTGTACACGTTCTTGCGGTAACCGCCGTTCTCCTCGTCGTAGATCTCGGCCGTGGAGGTCTTGCCCGTCACGCTGAATCCGTCGATAGCGGCCTTTTTGCCCGTGCCGTCGGTGACGACGGTCTTGAGCATCGACTGCATGTCGCCCAGGGCATCGGTGTTCTCGATGACCTGGGTGGTGCCGTAGGCGGGCGTGGTGCCGCTTTGCGGCATGCCGATGAGGAAGTGCGGCACGCACTCGACGCCGTTGTTGACGATGGCGCCGTAGAAGCGCGTCATCTGCAGCGGGGTGACCGACACGCCCTGGCCGAACGAGACGTTGTACGCCTGGACCGCCGACCACTGGTCGTAGGGCGCGAGCATGCCGAGCGCGTCGGTGCCCTCCTCCCCTTCGCCGGGATAATCCACGCCGGTGTCCGAGTGCAGGTTGTAGCGGACGATGTGGTTGTACAGCTCCTCGAAGCCCATCTTCTCCGTGGCAAGCGAGATGCCGACGTTGGAGGACTGGTCGAGGATCTGGCGCAGCGTGAACGTTGCGTCGCCGCGCTCGTGGGCGTCGGAGATGGTATAGCCGTCCGCGGTGATCGAAGCCGGGCAGAACAGCTCGGAATCGGGCGTGAGCGTGCCCGTTTCCAAGATGGCCATTGCCGAGACCGACTTGAAGATGGAGCCGGGCTCGAACAGGTCGGTGACGGCCTTGAGCTGCATGGCGCCTTCCTTGACCTCGCTTCGATCGGCGGGGTTGAACAGCGGAAGGGATGCGGCGGCGTAGATCTCTCCGGTGGAGCCGTCCATGAGCACGGCCGAGCCGCCCGTGGCGTTGAGGCCCTTGCAGCCCGACGTCAGGGATTCCTCGACCTGGCGCTGCAGCTCGATGTCGATGGACACGACGATGTCCTGCCCGTCGATGGCGTCCACCTTCTCGTGCGTGCCGCTGGGGATGATCTGGCCGGTCTGGCCGTATTCCTGCTCCATGTAGCCCGGCGTTCCGGAGAGCACGTCGTTGTACTGCGCCTCGAGGCCGCAGATGCCGTAATAGTATTCGCGGTTCGTGTCCGAATCCACACCGATGCTGCACGCGCCGACCACCTGGCCGCCCACCTGGGCATTAGGATACTCGCGACGGCTCTCGGAGACGTAATGGATGCCCGACGCGATGGTCTCGGCTTTGCGGCCCGCCGCCTTGGCGTCGGCCGTCTCCTTATTCTGAGCCTCCTCGACGCGCTCGGAGGCCAGCTGCCTGACCTCGTCGCCGACGCTCGTGTCGGCCTTGCGCTTGATGATGGAATAGTACGTGTCGCTGGCGGTGACCTTTTCCAGATAGTCCTTCGCCTCGCCGCCGAGCACCTGCGCGAGGATGCCCGCGGTCAGGTTGGGGTCGCTCACCTCGACGGGGTTGACGTAGATGGTGGTCGCGTCGACGCTGGTGGCGAGCACCACGCCGTTGCGGTCGTATATGGTGCCGCGGCGCGGCTCGAGCACGATCTTGGACGTGCGCTGCGCCTGGGACTGCTCGGTGAACTCGGGGGCCTTGATGACCTGCAGCCACACGAGCTTGCCGAAGAACAGCGCCACGACAAGGCCGAACAGGAACAGCGGCGCAAGCGCGCGCTCGGCATTGAGGAACGCAAGGAAGCCCGCGGCGCCGCTTTTAGGCTGGGCGGGCTGACGGCGGGATTCGCCGTTTCGCGAGCGGGACGTGCGCGCATCGCGCTCAGAGCGCGCGTTGCGGGAACGGCCCTGCCCCGAAGCGCCGTGACGCCCGGAGCGATATGCGCTGCGGGCGTCGGTGCGGCTTGCGTGTTGGCCTGACGAACGGCCGGATCTGCTGTTGTTCGCGCGACGCTGGGCATCGCGGGCGCCGCCGTCGTTGCGAGGCGGGCGGTTTCGATTCTGCATAACGGGCTACTCCCCGGCGTTGGTGGCGGTCTCCACGCTGCGGGACAGGGAAAGCGACCCATCGTCGTTGGTGGAAACCACGTCTTCGGGCATGTTGATGGTACCCACTTCCGCAGGCGCCGCCATGCCGAGCTTCTCGGCCTGCATGCGCACGCGGGTGGAGTTGGAAAGCAGGCTTTGCGTGACCTCGAGCGAGCTGCCCTGCGCACGGGCATCATCGATCTGGCTGGAAAGCGCCTGGGATTGCATGGAGGTGGTCACGGTGGCCGCCGAAAGGGTGAGGCTTGCGATGCCCACCAGGGCCAAAACCGCCATGACGATGATCGCCGCCTTCAGCACGAGGCCGGGCGTGACGGTGGAGGCGGGAGCGGCGGAGCGGGTGCGCTGGCCGGGCACGACGGAGATGCGCGTGCGCGGGGCGCGCTCGACGGCGCGTTCGGGATACAGGGAATACGCAGGCTGGGCGCTCATGCTCCACCTCCTTTCGTGTTTCTGCTTCGTTTACGGTGGCACGTTGCGCGAACGGGTTCGCTCGGTTGTCGTGTTGTTGCTGTCGTCGTGCTGCGCTACAGCTTCTGCGCCACGCGCAGCTTGGCGCTGCGGGCGCGGGGGTTGCGCGCTATCTCATCGGCCGTGGGGACGATGGGCTTTCGGGTAAGCACCTTGAGTATCGGCTCCTTGCCGCACATGCACACCGGAAGATCGGGCGGGCAGGTGCAACGGTTCGCGAAGCTTTGGAACATATCCTTGACGATGCGGTCCTCAAGCGAGTGGTAGCTGATCACGCAGATGCGCCCGCCGGGGTTCGCCCAGCGGATGGCAGCTTCCAGGCCGCTTTTCAGAACGTCGAGCTCGCCGTTGACTTCGATGCGCAGGGCTTGGAACGTGCGTTTGGCAGGGTGCCCGCCAGCGCGGCGCGCGCTTGCCGGGATGGCCGCCTTGATGACGTCGACCAGCTGCGCGCTCGTTTCAAGCGGGGCCTTCTCGCGGGCGCGGACGATGAAGTCCGCGATGCGGCTGGCCCACCGCTCATCGGAGTAGGAGCGGATGATCCGAGTGAGGTCTGCTGCGTTGTAGGTGTTCACGACCTCTGCTGCGGTTAGGGTGTTTTTCCCCGGATCCATCCTCATATCAAGCGGGCCGTCCTCCTTGAAGGAGAAGCCCCGTGATGGCGTGTCGATCTGAACGGAGGATACGCCGATGTCGAACAAGAACGCGTCAACACCGGGAACATCCACGCTCAGAAGCGCTTCGTCCATGTTGCCGAAGTTGTTGCGCACCAGTTCCAGATGCGGGCGCAGCTCATCGGGCAGCGAGCCGAGTTTGCGGGCGGCCGCGGCAAGCGCCACGTCGTCCTGATCGATGCCGATGAGGGTGCCCCCGCATCCGATGCGCTGGGCAACTTCGAAGGAATGCCCTGCCCCGCCGAGCGTTGCGTCCACGAACGTCTGCTGCGGTTTGAGGTTCAAGTGCTCGAGGCACTCGGGGAGCAGGACCGGTATATGCCGAAACTCTTGGTTTGCCAATTCGCTCACGCCTTCCGATTAGCTGAACAACACGCTCAAGTCGATGTCGTCATCCTGCTCATCGAAGCGCTTTGCGTCCCAGATCTCGAAGTAGCCCGTGTTGCCCAGTGCGACGACGTCCTTGTCGATGCCGGCCTTCTGACGCAGCTCGGCGGGGATGCCGATGCGCCCGGCGTTGTCGACGCTGACGTTGTTGGCGCGGCTCTTCAGCTTGCGACGCAAGCCGACGTGGGCCTTGGACGTGGGGTCGTAGCCGCCGAACTTGCTTTCGAACAGCGACACGATCCAGTCCTCGAACGCCTGAGGCTCGAATGCGTACAGGCACTCGTCATCGGGGCTGAGGGTTACCACCAGATCTTCCGAAAGGACTTTGCGAAACGCGGCGGGCAGGGACATACGGCCCTTGGCGTCTACCTTATGTCGGTAGGAGCCGTTCATGTCGATCGGCTTGTCGACGCCTTCTGCCATGCCTTCCTTCCGCTGCTTTCCGTTTGTTCCGTTCGGTGTTTGGGATTCTACCCCACTTCATCCCACTTCGCAACATCTTGCGGCACGTTTTGGGCGGTTTTGCACAGGCGTTGACCCCTTGTAACCTGCCTGATTCATTCGTAAAACAGGTGTTTTCGGGGGTGGTTTCCATATGGTGCGCAAGGTGCTTCGCCAACCACAATATATAGATTTGCCTAAGGGCGAAAATGGGGTGGGATGAAGTGGGATTGCATTTGTGCGGATTCGGTGGCGTGGGGCGATGTGGGATGAGTGGGACAAAGTGGGAGACGTTGGCGCGGTGGCTGCTGCCGCGCTGCGCAAGGCGCTGTCCGTTGTCCGCCGACGCATCGCGAGAAATGATACCGGTAACCGTCTGTAACCGATAGCGGGACCGGTTGAATACGGTTGCGAATGCTTTCGCTCCCCAACCTTTACGCGCGCGGGTGCGCGTGCAGGTATTCCTCGCGCAGGTGGCTGCGATCGACGTGGGTGTATACCTGCGTGGTGGAGATGTCGGAATGCCCCAGGATGTCCTGGATAACGCGCAGGTCCGCCCCGCCCTGCAGCATATGCGTGGCGAACGAATGGCGCAGCGTGTGCGGATGCAGGTTGTCCACGCCGATGGCAAGGCCCGCGCGCGCCACCACTTTGAACACGCTTTGGCGCGTCAGGCGGCCGCCGCGAACGTTCAAGAACACGGCATCGGTGGGTTTTGCGTAAGGCTTGCACAGCTGCGGGCGTGCGCTCTCCAAGTAGTCGGCCAACGCAGTTGCCGCCGCACCCGATATGGGGGAGATGCGCTGCTTGCCGCCCTTGCCGAGCACGAGCAGATACCCCTGGTCGAGCATCACGTCGGACAGGTCGAGGCCGCACAGCTCGCTGACGCGCAGACCGCATCCGTAGAGCACCTCGAGCATGGCGCGGTTGCGCGCTGCCGCGGGACCGCCCTCCTGCCCCTCAAGCTCTTCGAATAAGCGTTGCACCTGGTCGATAGACAGAACGTCGGGCAGGCGCTCCGGGGTTTTCGGCAACGGCAGCCCTGCCGCAGGGTTGCTTTCGGTGTAGTCCTCGGCCACGCAAAACCGGTGAAAGCCCTTCACCACCGACGCTCTTCGGCACACCGTCGAGGCGGCGTAGCCCTGCGCGAACAGATGCTCCTGGTACGCCACGATGGACTCGCGCGACACCTGCGAGAGCTTCTCGATGCCCTGCGAAGACAGGAAATCCCGGTAGGTTTCCAGGTCGGCCTCGTAGGCCTCGATGGTGCGCGGCGAGCTGCCGCGCTCGATGCGCAGATAGGCGATGTACTCTGCCGCCAAATCGATTAGATCGTCGGTATCGATGCTCTCGTCCACTAGCGCTTCCTTCCCTATCGGTCCATCTTTATATACCCCAGCACGCGAAAAGGCCGCCCGATACGGCGGCCTTTTCGCAACAACAACATTATGTAAACCTTCAACCGGTTTAGTCCGAACCCCGGAACCTGCCGGATTACTCGCGATGATCCAGTGCCGCGGCGACGAAGTCGCGGAACAAGGGGTGTGGCCTGGTCGGACGGCTTTTGAACTCAGGATGGCCCTGGCTTGCCACGAACCATGGATGGTCGGGCAGCTCGATCATCTCAACCAGGCGACCATCAGGGGAAACGCCTGAGATGACCAGGCCCGCTTCCGCCAAGCGGTCGCGGAACGCGTTGTTCACCTCATAGCGATGGCGATGGCGCTCGTAGATGAGCTCCTCGCCGTAGGCCTTGAAGGCCATGGACGCGGGAGCGACCTTGCACGGGTAGGCGCCCAGTCGCATGGTACCGCCCTTGTCCTCGACATCCTCCTGCTCGGGCATCAGGTCGATCACGGGGAACTCGGCGTTCTCGTCGAACTCCGCAGACGTCGCGCCGGGCATGCCCGCCACATCGCGCGCAAACTCGCACACCGCCGCCTGCATGCCCAGGCAGATGCCCAAAAACGGCACGTCATGCGTGCGGGCGTAGCGCACCGCGCAGATCTTGCCTTCGAAGGCGCGCTGGCCGAAGCCGCCGGGCACCAGGATGCCGTCCATGGACCCCAGCACCTCTTCGACGTTGCCGTCATTAAGTTCTTCGCCATCGATAAGATGCACGTTGACCTGGGTGTTGTTGTAGACGCCCGCATGATGCAGCGCCTCGATGACCGAAAGGTACGCGTCCGGCAGGCTGGTGTACTTGCCGACGATGGCCACGTCGCAGTCATGCTCCACATGAGCGGCCGCATCCACAAAGGAGCGCAGGGGGCTCAAGTCGATTTGACGCTCGGGAAGGCCCAGGCGATCGAGCACCTTCACGTCGAAACGCTGATCGTACAAGCCGAACGGCACCTCGTAGATAGAAGGGCTATCGGTGCACGCGAGCACCTCGTCAGGTCGCACGTCGCAGAACAAGGCGATCTTCTCGCGTACCTTGTCCGAAATCTCGTGGTCGCTGCGGCAGACGATGAAGTCGGGCTGCACGCCGATGGAGCGCAACTCCTTGACGGAATGCTGCGTGGGCTTGGTCTTCACCTCGTGGGCTGCGGCGATGTAAGGAACCAGCGTGACATGGATGAACAAAACGTCGCCGCGCTCCTTTTCCTTCCTGAACTGACGCGCCGCCTCGATGAACGGCTGGGACTCGATATCGCCGATGGTGCCGCCGATCTCGGAGATGACGATGTCGGCGCCGGACTGATCGGCGATGCGGCGCAGGCGCTCCTTGATGGCCTCGGTGACGTGCGGGATCACCTGCACGGTGCCGCCGAGGAAGTCGCCGCGACGCTCGCGGGCGATAAGGGTCTTGTAAATGGAACCCTGTGTGAAGTTCGATTCGCGGGACAGGTTCTCGTCGATGAATCGCTCGTAATGTCCCAGGTCAAGGTCGCCTTCATGACCGTCTTCGGTAACGAAGACCTCGCCATGCTGAAACGGGCTCATGGTGCCCGGGTCCACGTTGAGGTACGGGTCCATCTTCTGCATGGTCACCTTGTAGCCGCGTGCCTTCAGCAAATGCCCCAGGGAGGCGGCCGTGATACCCTTGCCCAAAGACGACACGACGCCGCCGGTTACGAAAATATGCTTGGCCATAGTTCTCCTTCGCGCTTAGAAACCGGTGTATTTCCCCACCGCCGATCGCGCTGCGCCTAGGCCGATACGCCTGCAGCACGCCAACGGCAAACTCCAAACGTTGGTTTATTGTACGCGCCGCGCAACTTCTCCCGCAGCGCCGCGCGAGCCTTTTAACAGAGGGGAAACGAAACCGAAACGAGATGGACGGCAAGGGAGGCCTCGCCGTCTTTCCGGCTTATGCGGAACCGGCCCGGCAAAGCCGAACGTCATCATGCCGGACCGAAGGACGTGCCACTGCGCTTCCCTTCGCCTTCTTTATCGGACGCGATCGCTCTGGCTTCATCTCCGCTTTTCGCGTGTTGATGGGCACATCTCTTCTCGCTTTCGCGCGCGAACCTTATACTGGTTCGGTTAAACCTACCATCATGGAAAGGGGTTGCGCCCATGCGCATCGGTTTCGACAACGATAAATACCTGGCTTTGCAGGCTGAGCACATCCGCGAAAGGATCGGCCAGTTCGGCGGCAAGCTGTATCTGGAGTTCGGCGGCAAGCTGTTCGACGACTACCATGCCTCGCGCGTGCTGCCGGGCTTTCAGCCCGACAGCAAGATCCGTATGCTGCAGCAGATGGCCGAGGACGTTGAGATCATCATCGCCATCAACGCCAACGATATCGAGAAGAACAAGGTGCGCGGCGATTTGGGCATCACCTATGACGAAGACGTCCTGCGCTTGCTGGATATCTTCCGCTCCATGGGTTTCGCCACCGCCGGCGTGGTGATCACCCGCTTCGAGAACCAGCCCAACGCGCTGGCATTCCGCCATCGCCTAGACAGCCTGGGCATCAAGAGCTACCTGCACTACCCCATCGCCGGGTATCCCTACGATACGGCGCGCATCGTCTCGTCGGAAGGCTACGGCAAAAACGAGTTCGTGGAGACCACGCACCCCTTGGTAGTGGTCACCGCTCCCGGCCCGGGTTCCGGCAAGATGGCCACGTGCCTCTCCCAGCTCTACCACGAGCACGAGCGCGGCGTCGAGGCGGGCTACGCGAAGTACGAGACCTTCCCCATTTGGAACCTTCCGCTCAAGCACCCGGTGAACGTAGCGTACGAGGCTGCAACCGTTGACCTGGACGACGCCAACACCATCGACCCTTTCCATCTTGAGGCGTATGGGGAAACCACGGTCAATTACAACCGCGACGTCGAGATCTTCCCGGTGCTTAAGGCCATGATGGAGCGCATCCTGGGCACGAGCCCCTACCAGTCCCCCACTGACATGGGCGTGAACATGGCCGGCATGGCCATCGTCGACGACGAGGCATGTCGCGAGGCTGCGAAGATGGAGATCGTACGCCGCTACTTCCAGGCCGCGGTCGACGAGCGCCGCACCGGCCTGCATCACGAGTACGTGGAGCACCTGGAGCTTTTGATGAACCAGGTTGGCGTGGACACGAACTTCTCGCCCGCACGTTCTGCCGCTTTGCTGAAGGCCGAGGCTACCGGCGCTCCGGCTGGAGCCATGGTGCTACCCGACGGCCGCGTGGTCACCGGCAAGACGTCCGATTTGCTGGGCGCAGCTTCTTCGCTGCTTATGAACGCGCTCAAAGGCGTGGCTGGTGTTGACGAGGATCTTTTCGTCATCTCCGACGAGGTTATCGAGCCCATCTGCGACCTGAAGACCTCCACGCTGCACGCGAAGAACCCGCGCCTGCATTCCGATGAAACGCTGTTAGCGCTTTCCGTGTCTAGCGCCACCGACCCGGTTGCCAAGCAGCTGGTGGATGCAGCCGATCAGCTGCGCGGCTGCGATGCGTTCTTCAGCGTGATCTTGAGCCCCACCGACGAGAAGCTCTACCGCACGCTCGGCATCAACATCTGCTGCGAGCCGAAGTACGAGCAGCGTAGGTACTTCCACAAATAGGACCTAACTACATAGTTGCTTGGTGCCCACAACCAAGGTACTCACGCCCCGCGAGATTGCTCGCGGGGCGTTTTTGTTTGAACAAGCGAACGCGCGCAATGAACAGTTTCCGGATAAGGGTGCATAAGGATGCGTTCGAGGGCTTTTGCAGAGTCGTATGCAACGCAAGCGATTTTAGCCGATTGCTTACCGAACCTGTGCTTTACCTGGCGTGTATCGGTTATTCCTTTTGTAGACATATACGCATCGGTTTCTCCTATTTGTGCAGATTAATGGCTAGTTTGTTTGGAAATACCCTTGCAGCGGGTCCCATAGAGTCCTCAAAGCAAACAGGCGAATGCAAAGGGATGACGACACCGTGTACCGGCAACCAAAACGGCATGCAGACACTGGCACGAACGATGATACGAGGACGTGATGATAGGTCGCAACATGACCTACATGAAGGTATGCACCGCCAATCGAATACAGCAGTAAGGACAAGCAGCAACAAGCAAGGATTGGAGTAGAGGCTGCACAGCACATCCGTTAGACCGACTCGCTCAATGAGCGCCTGAACGCATACAGCGCACAGCAGAAGCCGTGCAGATAAAAGCCCGCAAAGGCTTAGCAACAACCCATAACGCGCATCAAGCCGAATGTAAGAAGAATAGGCGACCAACCCCAGGGCCCAAATACAAACGTGCCCTGCGCTCTTCAAACAGCGCAGGGCACGTCAGGAATCACGGAAATCAGAAAGCAGCAAGCAAAGCGCACCGCCCTATCGACGGCGGAACGACTACCGACTCAGCTTCCCGCCGATCTTGCGAACGATGGTGTTGATGAAGGCGGCCTCGGGCACCTTGAGCTTGCAAGCCGGCACGAACGTGACGGCCAAGGCAACCAGCCCACCCGCCATGACATACGCTAGAGCCTGCACGATAGAACCGGACAGCGGGGAAATCAGCGTCTGCAGCAACCACAGCACAGCAGCGCCGGCAGCGGCACCGGCACCGCCGAGCAACACGGCCGTCGCCAAGGCACGTGCCACGGAACGCAGACCGAACGGGCCCAGGGTTCGTCGCAGATACCCGAACAAGCACACGTCCAAAACCAAGTAGAACAGCGCCTCGGCAACGGCGATGGAGCTAATGGGCATAACATCGGAATGGCTTGCGGCGAACATGGTCAGGCCGATCTGCACGGCACCCGCAATGAAATTGAAGCCGGCGAACACGCCCATCCGACGAAGGCTGGAGAACGTCTTCTGCAAGTAAGTGTTCACGCCGTACAGGGGCAAAGCAACGGCCCACACTGCCAGATACGTGGCGATAGCGGAGACGTTCTCCATGGTGAAGGCACCGGCATGATACAGGGTAACCAGAGGCATGCTGAACACAGCCAGGTACATAGCGAACGGGATCATGAAAAACAGGATCTGATCGGTGCCCGACACAATGCCGCGTTTCACGCCTTCCGTGTTACCTTCTGCCTGCATATCGGAAAGCTCGGTGAACATGGCGGTGGTAATGGGCACGGCCAAGAACGAATACGGCAACGTGAACCACAGGCGCGCGTATGCCAGGATGGAAGGACCGTTGTCGGCGAAGTTATAAGAAGCGGCGTTTTGCACCGACACGATGGCGAAGGAGCAAAGCATGACAAGCACCGCAGGAACGCCGATTCCCAATGTTTCGCGAAGCGCGGGATCGCGTAGGTTCACGCGCGGACGGATGCGGATGCCATTGCGCTTGAGCGCGGGCAGCTGGATAGCCATCTGGACGAACACGCCGGCAGGGTTGCCGATGGCGATGATATAAAGCGCCAACTGCTGATCGTACGGAGCCACAAACGAATAGGCCAAGAACGTGACGATGACGATCAGGTTGTTGGCCACCGGCGCTACGGAAGACCACAAGTAATCACGGCTTGCGTTAAGCAAACCCGACACAATGGCCGAACAGCCATAGAACACGATCTGTATCGCGAAGAACTGGAAGAAGAACACCGAAGTGGCCATCTGCGACTGATCGGAGTAGAAGCTTTGCGTATAGATGACCGCAGAGGGGAATAACATGCACAGAAGCGAAACCGCTCCGAGCAGCAGCACCACCAAGGTAAGCAAGTTCGAAGCGTATTCGTTACCGGCGCGCTGCCCCAGCTTCTTCTTCACCGAAACGTACACCGGCAAAAACGCGGTGACGATCATGCCACCGCACACCAGCTCGTAGAGCTGGTTGGGAAGGTTGTTCGCCACTTGATAGGAACTTGACAGCAGCGTGGAGCCGAGCGCGAAGGCCATGGCCCAGGTGCGGGCGAAACCGGTGATACGGGAGACGATGGTGCAGATGCTGATAAGGGCCGCAGACCCGCCGATGGCGGCAGTGGAGCCTTGGTCAGCACCGCCCTGAGAGGGACGAGGTTCGCCGGGTGCGTTATCCACCTGGTGCATGGCTTGCTGGGTTTGCGGGGAAGCGGCAGAGGCCGCGAGATCGGCAGAACGAGTGTGTCGAGCTCGTGCGAGCTTGTCGGACATGAAAATGCGCTTTCTCGTGATGGTATGATTGCTCATCATAGCAAACACGGAAAGAGGCCCCGCATGCACATCCTCATCGTGCGTAATAATTCCAACTCGCAGGCGATCGATGCATCGTTGCTGCTGATAACGTACCTGGCCACACAGGGAATCGACTACACCGTGGTGGACTCCTCGAAGCTTGCCTCCCCCCTGGCGGCTCCCGAGCTTTCCGAGCTGTTCGATCATGGCGTGGACTTGGCGGTGGCCCTGGGCGGGGATGGCACCATCCTGCGCACGGCGCGTCAGGTGGGCTTCCGCGGCACGCCGATCCTGGGCATCAACTACGGCCGCCTGGGCTTTTTGGCGAACCCGAACGAATCGGGGGTCATGGAACCGCTGGTTGCGGCGCTTTCCGGCGACGCGGCCCATGAGGTGCGCACGAACCTGGACGTACGGGTGGTGTGCGAAGGCGAAGCCGACCCCTATGCCGATGATGGCGCCGGCGCCGAGCCGGACGAGCCACGCGAATTCTTCGCGTTGAACGAGGTTGCCGTCACCCGCGGCGCCAACGGCCGCATCATCGACTTCGGGCTGGGCGTTTCGGGGTCGCACCTGGCGAACATGCGCGGCGACGGATTGGTGGTTGCAAGCGCTACGGGATCCACGGCCTATGCGCTATCAGCGGGCGGACCGCTGGTGGCGCCGGGCTTCACGGGCCTGGTGGCCGTGCCCATCGCACCGCATACGCTGCATTCCCGTGCCGTGGTCACCGCACCATCCGATGTGGTGGAGATGGACCTGTCCGAAAACCAGGATGATCGCGATGCCACCCTGTTCATAGACGGCGAACTGGTTGAGCTCGACCGACCTTTGCGCCGCCTGTATGTTCGCCGCGGCGATGTGCCCACCACCCTTCTGCGCTATAAGGACGAAGGGTTTTATAACCACGCAGCGAAGGTGTTCTTCTAGAAAACGTCCCTCGCTGAAACGACAAAGGGCGTGCAAGCCTTAGAACAGCTTGCACGCCCTTTCGCGATATGCCGTCGGAACGCTTCTAGCAAGAAAGCCGGCTGATGGGCAGGAAACAGCTCGAGGCGTTGTACCGCGCAAGCCGCCTACCCCAACCGCCGAGAGCGGCAAAACCCGCATGAAACCCTACAGTTCAACTCGCTCGAAGAACTCCTTGCCAACGCCGCAGACGGGGCAAACAAAATCATCAGGAAGCTCGTCGATATACTCCATATGCCCGCAAATGGTGCAACGCCAGGCAACCTTGGGCTGTTCGGCGCCATTCGACTCAGCCGGCGCGGCAGCGGGTTGTTCTTCACCCAGATAGCTGGAAGCCTTAGGGGGCGTCTTGCCGCCCTTGACCTGATGGTAGAACGCATACGTCATAGGAGCGGCCGCGTCGGCTACCTTGGCGCACTCCTGGACCTCCCCCACGAACAGCACGTGCGTGCCCAAGTCAAGTTCGGAGACCACCCTCGCGGAAAACCACGCGCAGCATTGCTCGGCCACATAGGGCATGCCGGCCTCATCGCGCGCACTTGCATGCTGCGCGAATTTGTCGAGCTCGGTGGAGGTATGGAACCCGAACGTGCCGATCAGCTGCATGTCGGCCTGCTCAGACAAGCAAGATGCCGTGAACCGACCGGCTTGACGCACGGCGGCCGTAGTGGCGTTTTCCTTGTTCAGCGCCACGCTCACCTGCAAGGGAGATGAAGTGACCTGGGCGAACGTGTTTGCTACACAACCGTAATCCCTGCCATCGCAACGCGCGCCGATGACATACATGCCGTAGCTGAGCGAATGAAATGCCTGCTTATCGAACATAGGAGCCTCCTTGGTCTCGCTTTACTCGTTTTATTATAAATGATAATGCTTCTTATTAATGTTAGCTTATCACTCCTGAGCCGATAACGGGAAGGATGGGATGACGATAGTCGGAAGGCTGAAGCACCCAGAGACGATGCAACGAAAAACGAAGAGCTGGAAGCAACAAGAGACGCAGAGCGATCTGACGCAACATAGTCACAGCCGCTCCTTCGACTGCACGCCGCGCAGCGCGCTTCATCCCTCCGCACCTACGACTATACTCCGCGCAGCACCTCAATTGCGGCGCAAAAGCAAAGCGTTACCGACATGCTGCATACGCGCAATGCCCCCGAAACGCAGGAAGGCCCGCTTTCGCGGGCCTTCCTGTTGCTTTTTGTGCAGTGTTTTTTGTGCTTGGCGCTGTGGTGCTATTCGGCAGCGGTCTCGGCAGCAGCCTCAACCTCGGCCTCTGCGGGAGCCTCGACGGCCTCGGCAGCGGCGGTAGCGGCCTCGATCTCGGCAGCCTTTTCAGCCTCGGCAGCAGCCTTCTTGGCGAACTCTTCAGCACGCTTTGCCTTAGCGGCGGCCTTAGCCTCGCGCTCGGCCTTCTTGGCGGCCTCGATCTCAGCGGCCTTAGCGGCGCGCTCGGCCTTCTTGGCAGCCTCGCGAGCAGCCACCTGCTCCTTAGCGGAACCGAACTTGTCGGCGAAGCGCTGAACACGTCCGCCGGTGTCGACGAAGCGCTGCTGGCCGGTGTAGAACGGATGGCACACGTTGCAGATGTCGACCTTCAGCTCGGACTTCGTCGAGCGGGTGGTGAAGGTGTTGCCGCAGCTGCACTTGACGGTGCACTCCACGTACTCCGGATGGATTCCTTGTTTCATAGTCTGGTACTCCTTTTACCGTGCCTTGGTTTCCGACCAAGGCGGAAGACAAGCCTTTGCATTATAGCACGGAAAACGCCACGCACGAAGACGTTCGCGCGTGGCGTTCACATGTTTTCCGCGAAAGGGGCTCCGAGAGAGAAATCCCCTGGCAGCGGCATAACACAGCCGCCAGCTCGGGCTTCCCCAACCCCGGCTGCGAGCGGCATTTCGCCTACTCGGCCTTCTCGGCCTCGGGCTGCTCGTCGGAAATGGTGATGTCGGCGTGCTCGAGCAGCCAACGGTTTGCCTTCAGGCGGCCTGCGGTCTCGCGCAGGACGAACGCCTGTCCGTTGCCCTCCATCTGACGACGAGCCGTGGTGGGGTCGGCAGGGTTCATGGCGCGACAAGCTGCCATGATGTCCTCGTCGTCGAGGGTCATCTTCTCGTGACGGAACAGCGCATCGAGCGCATAGCCCTGCACGAGCATCTGACGTGCCTGGACCATGAGCATCATGCTGAACTGCTGGATACCGCCCTGCATGGCCACGAACTCGTCGAACTGCAGGCCCTGCTGGGCAAGCGAACCCTTGACGTTTTGCATGAGCGTGTCGCGCATGGATTCGTATACCTCGTCAGCAATCGTGCCCTCGAAGCGACGAGCCAGCTCATCGGCCACCATGGACAGCTGCATTTCGCGATACTGCGCCTGCTGCTGGGCAAGCAGGGCTTCGCGGATGGAAGCACGCAGCGCAGCGGCATCGGGCAGCATCGGAATGTTCTGCTTGACCCACTCGTCGGTAAGCTCAGGGACCTTCTTGCACTGGCACTCCAGGACGGTGACGGTGCAGTCGATGGGGTCGGTTCCCTTCTCGGCGCCAGGGATATCGAAGCTGAAGGACTTGGTGTCGCCTTCGGCCATGCCAAGCAGGTTCTTCTCGAAGCCCTCGGGCAGCAGGTTCATGCCCATGATGTAGGTACGGCCATCGGTGGACAGGTTCTTGTTGGCCTTGCCGCCCTGCGTAGCCTCGACCTTGATACGCGCGGCGTCGTTTTCGCCGAGCGGATGGGAATCGCAACGCACATACGTGGCATAGCTCTCGAGCACCTGGCGCAACTGCTCGTCGACCATGGCCTCGTCGAAGCGCAGCGCCGGCACGGTGACGGAAACCGGCTCGTAGCTGGTCAGCTCGTAATCGGGCTTGGGCGTGACGATCAGTTGAAACTCGAACGGCTCGCCGCGCTTGATCATCTGGTTGATAACCGGCTTGGGCGGAAACGCCGGGCACAGATTGCGCTTGTCGACGGCGAACGGCACAAGGTAATCGACGGCGAGCTGCTGCGAGACCGCATCGAGGTTCACGATGCCCAGCTCTTCCTCGGCGACCTGCGCAGGCGTCTGGGTCGGACCGACCTGCAGACCCATGTTCGCCAGGAACGAGTGATGGGCGACGTTGAACGCCTGGGCGACCTCCGCCGTGGCGGCAACGGCGGTCAGCTCGATGGTGCCGTCGGGATTCTTCTTTTCGGTAACCTTCATTGGGTGTCCCCTTCTTGTTTGAAACAAAGCGGTACGGCCTATTTTAACGCAAATCACGCAGACGCAATGGACGGCTCATGCGGGAGACGGAAAGACGCAGGAGCGCCACCGGGGTCCCCTCCATTGCAGCAAAACCCTTCTGCCTTTCGGCTTCTTCCAGCAGCCCCGCGCAAGCCCCGCATGATCGGATAGCGAAATCGGCTGCGGCGGGCCTTACTCGTTGGACTTCAGGCTTTCCACCATGTCGATGCGGCGCAGCTTGCCGCGCATGGCAAGGGCCACGATGCCTGAAAATACCATGGTGAGCGCGAACGCGATGGCGAAGCTTGCCGCATGGATGTCGCGGCCGAACATGACCTGATCGACCTCAGCGGTGGTGATGACGAAACCTTCCATGAAAACGCCGAGCACCAGGCCGATCGCGGCGCCGATCACCGACAGCAGGATGGTTTCGCGGAAGATGTAAGCATCCACCTCGCGCGACGTGAAGCCGAGCACCTTGAGCGTGGCGATCTCCCGCGCGCGTTCGGTGATGTTGATGTTGGTGAGGTTGTACAGCACCACGAACGCCAGCAGCGCCGCGGCAACCACGAGCACCACCACCACGCTATCGACCGTCTTGAGCATGGTGCGATAGCTGTCGATGGTCTCGTCGCTGTAGGTAACGGTTTTCACGCCATCCATGGAAAGCAGCTGGTCGGAGAACGCAGCACGGTCCACGCCTTCCCCAAGGTCGGCATACACGGTGGCGAAATCCGCCGGTTTTCCCATCGCCTGCTCGTACACATCGGCGGTGACGTAGGCATACTGCGCCACATAGTTCTCCATGATGCCGGCGACGGTCACCGTGTGCCCATCCCCCACCAAGTTGCCGATGCCATCCTCGTCGTAGAGCGTCAGGGTGTCGCCGACGGAAACCCCCAGCTGGCTGGCAAGCTTCTCGCTGATGATGGCGCCGCCGCTATCGAGCGTGAGCGGCCGACCACCTGCGCGTTCGCGCATCTGCACGAAACGCTGCAGCTGTTGAGGGTCTTGGGAGCAGACCAGCTCCAGGCGATGCTCTGCCCCACCCTCGGAGGCTCGGGCGATCTTGTTCTCAGTGGAAACCCAAGTGAACTCCTGGCCATCCGAGCTGACCGCATCCGACACCGCATCCTTAGCCGTCTGGTCGGCTTCGTCGACATCCATGCGCACGATGGTGTTGAAGCTATACACTTCGCCGTATTGCTTATCGATGATGTCGTTGATGGCGTTTTGCAGCCCCAGGCCTGTGAGCAGCAGCGCGGTGCAGCCCGCGATGCCGATGATAGCCATGAAGAAGCGGCGCTTGTAGCGGAACAGGTTTCGCGCCGTGACCTTCCAGCTGAACGTCATCCGGCTCCACAGCGGGCGGATGCGCTCGAGCAAGATGCGCTTGCCGGCCTTCGGCGCACGCGGCAGCATCAAAGAAGCCGGGCGCTCGCGCAGGGTGGCAGCCGCCGCGAACCATGTTGCGGCCACGGTGATGCCCACGCCCAAGCCGGCGGCGCTTGCGGCAACGCCCGGGTTCACGGGAGTGGGCATGCAAGGCACCATGTACATGATGGAATACGCGTTCATGATGAACCACGGCAGAAACTGGGAAAGCAACGCGATGCCCACGGCCGCGCCCACGCTCGACGCCACCACCGCATAGATGAGGTACTTCGACGTGATGCGCGCATTGGAATAACCCAGCGCCTTGTACGTGCCGATGAGCACGCGCTCCTCCTCCACCATGCGGGTCATGGTGGTAAGCGACACCAACGCGGCAACCAGGAAGAACATGAGCGGGAACACTGCGGCGATCTGGTCCATGCGTCCCGCATCGCTGCGGAAGCTCTCCGCCCCCAGGTTCTTCGAGCGATCGAGCACGTACACGCTGGCGTCCTTATCGGCGATGGCATCGATCTCGGCCTGCGCATCCGCCAGCTCATGATCTCCACGCTGTCGGCCGAGAGCGCGATGCTGCGCGAGTTCGCGCGCTGGCTGACGCCGGACACGGTGCTGTCGAGCTACAACGGCCGCTGCTACGACGCCCCGCTGCTCAACACCCGTTACCGGCTGGCGCGCATCGCCAATCCGCTGGCCGGGCTCGACCACGTCGACCTGTTGTTCCCGACCCGGCGCCTGTACCGCGGCGTGTGGGAGAACTGCAAGCTGGCGACGATGGAACGCGAACTGCTGCGGATCGTGCGCGAGGACGACCTGCCCGGTTCGCAGGCGCCGGCGGCGTGGCTGC
>OKVV01000223.1_pt1 | contig 41795 bp, 51 predicted proteins | sample 1606871 | NCBI WGS metagenome assembly OKVV01 (sample SAMN03281011, study PRJEB24777) | human gut metagenome | isolation source: fecal sample PR176 from 1 month old male Indian infant, caesarean delivered... | place: Singapore | collected 2006-01-13
GCTTTCGCTGCCGCCGTGTTCGCTTTTGAAACAGCGCCGTTTACCGCCGTAACAGCCGATCCGACGCTCTTTACCGCCGTTTCTCCGCGCTTGATAAGGTCGTCAATCGCGTTGTCCCAAGACTGCGCGGGCTGCTGACCCTCTTTGGCGCTGCGCAGGATGTCCAGGGCGAAGCGCTCCGTTTGCGCCAGGAAATCGCCTTTGACGATTTCGAAATACGCTTCGTCGGTGTATCCCGGCACGCTTGCGAGCTTCGATTCGTCGCAAACGTAGGTGATCGCGTTCCCGCTTACCGCCGCGCTGCCACGGTAATAGTGGATGCGGTCGGGAAGTCGGGCAACCAAAAAGGCGCTGTACCCAGACAAGGCAAGCTCGCCGCCGTTGTCGTAGATAAGCGCCTTGATGGTCGTTCCGCCGCCCTCGCCCTGGGCGATGCGAATGCAGTTGTTGCCGCATCCGCGCTTGTTAACGTCAAGCTCGATTGTCTGCACGTTCATCAGGCATCGCCGCCGTCAACAAGCATCCATTCGCACGCCAGAATCTCCGTGCCGCTCATTTTCCCTATGGCTTCCTCATACGGAATCTTGAACAGCAACGGACGGTGCTTGATGTTTGAGTAGAGCGCCAAATCATCCGCGAAGCGCTTGTATGCATCAGAGCCGATTTGCAGTTGCGTTCTGCCGGTGGGCATGCCGTTTTCGGAAATCTCAGGATCGCCGTATTTCTCGATAAGCTCGTCGCGCCGCTTTAGGTACTCCATGGCTTCGGATTGGAGTACGCGCACGTTGCGAGCGGCGGCATAGCCTACGATATCGCGTCGCTCAAGCAGCGGTTCGAGCGACAAAAGCATCTGATGCATCTGCTCGTTCGTGTACTCGTTGGGCAAAATGTCTTTAACGTCGATGCTTTGCTCTGTCTCGGTAATAGAAGCTCCCAACGAAGAAGCGAACGCATTAACCCCGCTATCCATTTACCGTTACCTCCTTAATTACCGGCTTTGGCTCGTCGATTGCCGCAATCTCAACGGCAATGTCCGCAACCTGTTTTTCTATAGTCTTGTAAATCTTGTATCCGCTGCTCGCGTAGTAATCGAGCATTTCAGGCTGGACGTAGAACGTGATTCCGTCCTTCTCGACGCGGTAAGTTACCACTGATATACCCCCTTAAAGAGACGTGACCATAAGCCCATGGTCAAACGTCAGCGTGTAATTCGTCCAGTTCATAGATAGGTTTTGGCAAATTCCGCTTACGTTATAAGTTCCCGTGAGTTGCAGGTTCGTCCAGCTGCTTCTTAGGTTGCCAACAAGCGTGATGCTCCCGGTCTTACCTGTCGTGCATGTAACGTCATCAGTGAACGGCTTGTATCCGCAAACACCGATCCAATCATCGGTCATAAGGCAGATGCAGCCTTTTCCGGCAAGGCGGGTTCCCTTCACCTTTGTTGCGGTGTTGGTGTTGTTGAATCCAACATAGCCCGTAATGTCTTCTGCGCTGCCGCCGTATAGATATCCGTCGGATAGAGCCGTATAGCAAGAGCCGCTGCCGACGCTGAAACCGTCTCTGCCGATGTAAAGGCCATACGTGTTCGAGTTAAGCGTGAGCTTGCCGCTGTATATCTTCGTATCGCCGATGGCAAGCCCGCCGATGCTCCCGTACTTGGTCTGAAAATAACCGCTCGTCAGCGACCAAAAGTTCTTGTTCTGGCCGTCGCTGATGATGCCGCTTTTTAGGTACGTGGCATTGATGTACAGCTGCCCGTTTGTCATGTAGATGCCCTTCGTGGCACCGTTGTTCGTAAGTCGGTTGAACACCTCGGTTTGCGTCAAAAGCGCGTCTGTTGCCTGCGCTGCGTTGTATTGTTCGACGAGAGAATGGCATTCCTGCGAAACCTTGAGATAGGCGTTTACCTTAGTCGAAAACGCTGAATAGGCCGCTTTGTACGTTTCGACGGCTCCGCTTAGCGCTTCGGCTGTCGTGCATTCGGCTATCGCATCGATTGCTGACTTTAGCTTGCCATATGCGCAGCTTTCAGTGATCGTTGCTTCGTCGGTCGAGCCGTAGGCTTGCGAGAACGCATTCGTCAATCGATTGTACGGCGTTGCCGATATAGGCATGTTCCCTGTTCCGGCTAGCGCGGCGCTGCTTTTCTTCAGCGTCGTTAAATCCTGGATAGCCCAGGCGCGGTCTTGCGCAATCGCCTGCATAACCTTCGTTACGGCTGCCTTCTCGGCTTCCGTAACAATGCCGTCTTTGGCGATGCCGTCAACCGTCTTATCAAGGCCGCTTATCGTTTCGTCGATTTCCTTATTTCTTGTCTGGAAGTCTTTCCCCAGATTCTCGATGTCCTTGTTGTTCTGCGTTATCCCGCTGTGCAGGTCTTCGATAACGCCATCGACAGTCCAGCCGCCATCACCGTACTTCGCGGCGGGCGATAGCTGGAATTCGCCCGTTTCCAAATCCCAGTAGTTGGCTCCAACCTCGTCGGTGAGCAAGCCCGCACGGATGCGTTCTGCTCGCATCGTGCCAGTATTGATGCAATCGGCGCTCACCTGAGAGCCGGTGATGAACGTTCTCCAATTCCATTGGCCGTCGCTCGTCAGGCTATCGGCAAGGCGAATGCCCATGCCGTTGATGTTGACAGCACACATTCCGGACGTTGCCTTGAGCGGAACGCCCGTTTCGACATCAAGCGGCACGTTCGAGTGGATAGCTCCAAGCTCGAACGTCTCGACCTTGTAGGTTCCAACGGCGTTGAAAGCTTTATTGAGCGCCACCATGAGCTGATTGAGCCACGAGACGGACGTTCCGGCCGCAGCATCGTAGTTGGCTCGCTGGTCGCTGCCTTTTTTAAGCTGCTGAGCCATAGCTTGGAAGATGTCGGCCAGGTCGTCGGTGAGGTTGCCGAACGTTACTGTGGCATCGCCGGTAACAAGGTCGCGAGACAGCTTCGAGACGCGCCCCTTTAGGCGGATGCCGGTATCGGAAAAACCTTTGTCGATGATAGCCACGCAATCGCCGACGGCCACGCCCTCCCAATTCCGCCCGAACGCGAACAGATCAAGCACGCTCGCTTCGTAGGAAACAGTGGGCGTTTTCACCGTGTCAAGATACTCGCGCGTCTCGGCCAAAAGCTGCGCCGCATCCTCGCACTGCTCGTTAACGTAAACGTCCACGGCTGGTGCAACGCCGCCGCTGCCGTCGGGATGCCCCCAAACCTCGGTTGCGGATGCGTCCTCGACGTAATCCTTGCCGCCGTTGATTTCTCCGAACGTCAAACGGCGGCCATAGCCGCCGGTATCCGTCTCAACGCCTTTTCCGTAGCCGTAAACCCTCGTTTTCGGGTTTGCGCTTCCTGTCTTGCGCTTGATGCTAATCAAGTCTTTAGTCCACGTGAAGCGCTTGGGGCTTTGCTGGTTTCCGCGCGTGGCCACCACGCGCACGTAGCGATGCGTTACCTGCGCTCCGTCAGTCTCGATGACGGTTTCCAGCTCGCCACCCCAGGTTTTGAGCAAATCGCTCAAGCCTTCGCGAACGCTGATGTGGTAGAAGGTGTGCGAAGCGCTGCCGGGTTGGTCGCAGTTGCCGACCTCCCAGCGCGTACCAGCGAGGATAGACGCGAGCGCAACGGCAACGCTGCCGGAAGGTCGCTTGTCCTCGATATAGTCATCCCACGTCTCGTTAATCGAGTTGATGCACGTGATGCTGGTATGCGGCTTGCCTGAATCATCGTGCAGGCGCTCGATTTCATCCACGATATGCTCATGCACAACGCCTTGGCGGTCAACCCAAACAAGGCGCTCGCCCTTGGTCAAATCCTCGTCGCACGTGATCTTAAGCTCGTCTGTTCCGTCGGTCGCTTCCTCGTGGGTCGCGGTGGTGTAGGTAAGCCGCCCAAGATTCACGCCCCAGCGCGTAAAACGTGTGAAGTTGACCTTGTTGATTAAAGCCATCTTTCCTCCCATTCCAAAAGCGCGGTGCCGCTAGAAATCTTGATGTGCGCGCGGTCTTTTACCGTGAAAAAGTCGCTCATGATGTTGAGTTGAGCCACAGAGCCGTTAACCGTGACGTGCTCTTTGTCGAAGTCCATTCGGATGACGCTCGAAGCCGTCAACGGCTGCACAACCTCCACGAATTCCGCAGTGTCGGTGTTGGTGATGCGCCAAGAGCTGCAAGCTCCAGGCTTCGCCGTCACGGTGATGGCAGCAGGCAGCGTGCCGCCGACGGCGAACGATGCCGTGTCGCTCATATCCATTCGGCGATGCTGGCCGTAATAGTCTGGATCGCCAATGTGGAACGTAACGGTCGCGGAAGGGCAATCGTCGGTAATCTCGTCAAGGTCGGTTGCGCCGCTAATAATCGCCATCAAATAGCGCGTAGGGTCATCAGGCAAATAAAGCGGCGCTGGCTCGTCAGACCAGAGCAGCGCCGCCAAATCGTGCCGCGCCTTAGCGACCTCGCGCCGATGCTCGGTGCGAAGCCACATATCAACCTGCAAGTCGTAGCCGGAACGGCGTGCGTTCTTGAAGTATTCGCCGTGCCGTCCGGGCGCGTCCTCGAAGCTCGCCGAAACACTCGCCATGATGGGACGGCGCACCTTGCAATATACGAGCTTCGACAAGTCGTGCCCGTTGAATATGATGCTGTCGCTTTGATTTCGCTTTCGCTTAAGCTCCAACGGGCACCCCCTTTTGCTTGAGTTTCGACGCGATGCCAGCGCCGATCTGCTGGCCGGTCGTGTACGCGTCCATGTTGTTCGCAACGGTAGCGTTAACGGTCACGTTGACCTGAGCGCCGCCGCCGAAGCCGCCGCGCAGGCGGTCTAGCACGCGGGCGATGCCGGCTTCGACGCTCTCTTTGACACTGGAACGCAGCTTTGCATCTGGCGCTACATGCTCGCCGCCAGCTTCGCCAACGCCGATGATTGACGGCTTATCGAAGTAGCCGCCCTTGGCGAACCAATTGACGCTGATTGACGGCAGCCTTACAACGCCGCCGATGTTGCGCCAGCTTACGTTGAAATGCGGCATGTTGATATGCGGCAAACTGATACGAATCCCGCTGAAAGCGTTCTGAATCTTTCCGGGGATGCCGCTGATGAAGTTCCACGCTTCGTCGATAGGCGAGGTTATGTTGCTCTTGATGTTTGAGAAAACGCCAGCGACCTTGCTTCCAAGTCCAGGAAAGCCCAGCTTCTCGCCGATGGAGTTACCGGCGTTTATGGCGTTGTCCTTGGCGTTGTTCATCTTCGTTTGGATGTTGCTTTGTATCGCCTGGAACGCGCTACCGGCTTGAGATTTCGCCGCGTCCCAATCCCCGTTCATGGCGGCTTTCAAGGCATTCGAAGCGGCAGAGCCGACGATTTGCCCGGTGTTCATGTCCGTTTGAATCGAATCCTTGATAGCGCCGAATTTTTCCGATGCTGCGGATTTCAGATTTTCCCAAGCATCGGACGCGTTAGACCTCAAGCCTTCCCAAGCATCGGATGCACTTTGCCTTATGCCCTCGAATTTTTCGCCAAGGCAAGTTTTGACCTCTTCGGCTTTTCCGGTTATGCCGTCCCAAACCCCAGACCAAAATTCCGGCACTCCGGCGAAAAAATCCTGCACGCCTTGCCACTTCTCGGAAATCCATCCCGTGAAGTCAGACCAAAGCTGCTTGCCAGTCTCGGTCTGCGTGAAGAACCACGTAAGGCCAGCGACCGCAGCCGCGACGGCGGCAACGCCAAGCAAGATGGGGTTTGCGGCAATCAAGCCGGTGAACGATGTCCAGCCGGTCGAGAGCTTGCCGCCAAGCGTCGATGCCAAGCCGCCCGCCTTCTCGGCGATGCCGCCGAAGCCGGTTGCCGCCGCGCCGATAACGCCGCCGCCCTCGCCGAACTTTCCGGTAAGGGAAGCGAAGCCGCCCGCAACGTCCTTGAACGTCTGGCCGATCTCAACGCCCTTTTGAAGCGTCTTGCCGATGCCGGTTGCAAGACCGCCGAACGCGACCGTCCCCAAAGCGACGTTGGTAGCCATTTCCTGCTGCTCGGGCGTGAGCGACTTGTACCAGTTGGAAACGCCCTCAAGAGCAGGCGTTACCTTCTCAAGCAAGGTAGTCCCAAGCTCAAGCGCCTTTTCCTTGAACGGCATCGCCGCTTCTCCGGCTTCGGCCATCTTCTGGTTAAGCTCGGCTTGCGCTTCGCGCGTGTCGAGCATCGTTTTGTTCGTCTCTTGGTACGTCTCGCCGATGTTGCCGTAAAGTCCATCGAGCGTTTGCGTGATAAGCGAAGAGCGCTCTTGCTCGTCACCGCACGCGGCAAGCGCGGCGTTGAAAGCGTCTTCTTTGGTCGCGCCATGGTCTATCTGGTCGTTAAAAGCCTGCTGCGCCGCCTGGTTGCCTGAAAGCGCTGCGCTCCACTGCTCGTTGCTCGCCGTAGCCCAGTTGAGCGCGTCGGCAAGACCGCCGGTGACGGTGCCGGTGTGCGCCGTCTCCTGCGAAGCTTCGACGAGGTTTTCGAGCGGTAGGGCATCGCCGAATTTGGAAAACGAGCCTGCGGCGATGTTGTTCCACTTGTCAAGCTCCTGCTGGTTGGTGGTCAGACGCGACAGGTTCTGCGCCGCTTCGGTCGCGGTGTCCTCTTCGCCAAGCAGCTTGTAAAACAGGGTATAAGAGCTTCGCGCCTGCTCGGATGTTCCGCCAGCATCCTTCCACGCAGCGTCCAGCTGGTGCGTCTGCTCGATCTGCTCTTCCTGGCTGCTGGCAAGCCCGACGAGCGCGGTAGCCGCGCCGGTGACGGTGCCGGTGATGGTCTTCCCGGCAGTCTCAAGACCTTTGCCCGCCTTTTCCAGCTTGTCGCTGTTGTCCTGGATGGTCTGGCCGAACTGGTAAAGGTTGCCCTTGGATGCCTGCGCTTCGCGCCCGACACTTTTAAGATCGTCGGAATAGCTCTCAAGCTGGTTTTCGCAGATTGCGATTTGAGCCTTAAGGCTAGAGTACTGCGCTTCCTCGCGCTCGGTGAGCGTCGCGCCGCTGCGCTTCTTCTCGTCGAGCGTCGCAAGCGCGGCCTTGTATGCATCGAGCTTCGTTTTCGTCTCGCCATAGGCGCGGTTGAGTAGCTTTTCCTTCTCAACGAGTAAATCAGTGTTGCCGGGGTCGAATTTCAAGGCGCGGTTGATGTCCTTCAACGCGCCCTGGGTGTCCTTCGCCGTGCTCTGCACGCTCTTCAACGCGCCCTGCAACTCGGTAGTATCGCCGCCAAACTTGATTGTCAGCCCTTTGTACGTGACAGCCACGGTTTCACCTCTTTTCAATTGTCAATAAAAGGAATGAGCGCACAGAACAGCGCACCCATGCGGTGCGCTGGCGCTTTACGCTCACAGACCAGCCCAGAAGGCCGCTTCGCCTTGCCGCGCCTGCTCGTCATCCTCGGCATACGCCACGGCATCGTTGACGAAGCTGTATACCTCGATAAGGTTTTGCACCTGCGCATAAGACAGCGTGTGCAGGTCTTGGATGCTCAAGCCAGCCTGCTGGCAAGAGTAGATATAGAGCGCGTCGCAGCTACTTTCCAGTTCCGGCGGAAGCGGCGGCATCGGGTGCTTCGGCGGTCGCGGCTTCCACGTCCGCTTTTGCGTTCGGAAAGTAGTTGTCCTTGATGATCTGCATCACGTCGGATGCCCAACCGCCTTCGCGCTCAAGGTCGAATTCCGATTGGGGAAAGCTGCACACCCAATCGTCGAAAGACTTTCCAAGGTCGGTCTTGTCCTTCGCCGTGGCGTTGTACGTCTTAGCGCAGGCATAGAAAATTTCGAGCAGCGGCACGATTGGCGGCATGTTCGACGTTGCGGAAACCTCAAGAACCATGGACACGGCTTCGTTGATGTCCTTCGGTCGGCGGCTCCCGTCCTTTCGCTCAACGTAAAACTCGCGCGAGTATGCGATAGGGGTGAAGGCGTTGCAAGCGACGGGGTACTTAACTCCGCCGACCTCGATGATTCCGCCGTCCATTACGCGGCCTCGGTCTTAGGCTTGACGGCGGTATCGACCTGCTCGAAGAACTTGTCGTAATCCGCGAGGTCGCTATACGTGTCGATGTAGCAGCCGCGCCAGCCGGTCGGCAGCGTGACGGGGCGGAACGTAAGCTCGTAATCAATCTGCGTGATGTCGGGCTTGTCCTCAAGCGTCTTCGCATCGACGGACGCGGGCTTGCTGGTGCACTTGTAGATGCAGCGGCGCTTTCCGACGGCGTGGCCGGGCTGCTCGCACATGAAGGCGAACGGCTTAGGGGTCTTGCCGGACGTTGCCAGCACGCGGCCTTTCTCGTCGATGTCGAAGCCGTTGATGTCGGCCAGAAGCTCGCGCAGCTCCGGCGTGCTCTCGATGTCGTAGAGCGACCACGTGATAGAGCCGCCGTTGTCCTGGTACTTGTCGAGCCAAGGTTCATTATCGCCGTAGCTCGTAGCCTGCTCGATGGACGGCTCAATCTTGATTTCTACCGTACCGGGGATATGGATAGGCTTCTCGTACTCGAATGTATCCTCGTCGGTGAAACGCGCGACGTGCGCGTTCTTCACGCCGAAGAACCCGTTTCGTGCCATGTCGGCTCCTTTCATTGTTCGGTAACGTCGATCTCGTATGCCGTTTCGATAAGCTCGTCGTTGTCGAGCGGCGTTACCGTCTTGCTGTAGTTGAACTCTGCGGCATCAAGCGCCGCTTCGAATCGCTTCTCAAGCGCATAATCGCGCTCGCGCACGTAAAGCGCCACATCGTAAGGCATCCAGCGGCACCAGCCCACGTTGTCGGCGCTCACGCCCTCGCCGTAACCGGCTTCGATGTCGATATACGGCGGCGCTGGAAACCCGCCGTCGCGGAAACCGCCGTTAGCCCACGGCAGGCCGAACGCGTCAAGCAGCTTCGCCAGGTCTTTAAGGCTGTTCATTGCGCCCCCTTCGAAAACTCGGCGGCAACCTCCTTGTAAACTCCTTCGATGACGTGATCGCCCTCGACTTTGCCGGGATAGCTGCCGTGCTGGTTTTTAATGGCGTGGCCGTTTTCGAGCAAGTGCGTAAGCTGGTATTGCTTGTTGTGGACAACGCAGGTCGTGCCAGTCGCTTCGGTCTTCACGTCGGCAGACCAGCCCTTTGCGTAGCTTCCGCCGTGGCGCTTCTTCTTGCGGCTGCGCTCCTTGAGCAGGCGAACGGCCTTGTTGCCAGCGGCCTTGACGTTGCTTTGCAAGACCTCTTCGTTGTCCTCGATTACCTCTTCGATGCTGTTCACGATGATTGATTCCAGCTGGTCAATCTTTATCCCGCTCACCGGTTGCCTACTTTCTCGACAAGCGTTAGGCGCACGTTATCGACGTTCGCCACTACCGCAGAATCGACGGCGTAGCGGATGCCGTTGAACTCGCAGAGCTTTTCGCCGCTGTAAGCGCAATCGCGCACCGTGATTACGGCCTGCGGCTTAACGCCAGCCTGCGCGGCGGCGTAATAGGCCGTCTGGCTTATGCCGTACACATTGCACGGCACGCGGCGGCACCGTTCCTTTTTATGCGAAACGCCCAGATCGTCGCGTTCTGAAACAGTAGCTATCAGCGTGCAAACGCCAGCCCACCCGCTCATTCGGCATCACCGCCGTTATAGGCGGAATCGCCGCTCATGCTGGTGAGCATGGTTTCGAACGAACGCATGAACTTTTCAGCGTCGGGATTGTCCATGCCGAAATTGGCCTTTACATAAACCTTGATTGCTAGCCGAACGCGCCCGTCCGAATCGTCATGCGCCTTATCTTCAGAAACGCCGCCCGCCACCAGCTCGGCGCGGGCGGCTTCGATTACATCAGAAATCTCTTCGTCGTAATCGTTGACGAAATCAGGGATGCGAAGCGCGGCGCGGCACGCATCCAGCAGACATTCTTTAGCTTTTACGTCCATGCCGCGCCACCTCCTTAAGCCTGCTTGACGGTGAGCTGCGCGAAGGCTTCGGGAACGGTAAGCACGCCGTCGAACAGAACGTAACCGTCAAAGCAACGCTTCTGCGTGCGCTGCTGGATGTAGGGCGTAACGTCCGGGCCGTCAAACATGTTGCCCTTGAACAGGTCGGGGAAGCCCGCCTTGATTACGTTGTCGGCGATGGAATCATCCTGCTTGACGATCTTTCCGAAGATGCGACCCTGAACGGTCGGGTCATCGGTAGCTTCGTTGACGAAGTACGAACGCCCGGTTGCGTCCTCGATCATGGCAATCTGATTCCAGATGGTGTTGTTGTTGGCGTAGATGATGATTCCCTTAGCGGCAGCGTTGCCGTAAGAGCGAAGCATGCTGAGCATCTTCACCATGTCGGCCTTTGCGAGCGTGAGCGCCTTCGCCGTCTGAATCTTGTTAGCGGATGCGATGCCGTAGGTAGTATCTGCCAGCTTCTCATGCACAAAAGCGTTGCACGCAACGGAGAGACGCGCAGAAACCTCGCTAATGATGTACTGCTCGAAACCAGAAATCGACTGCGTGGCCATCTTTCGGGACATCTCGACGGTCTTCTTAATCTCGGTGCCGACAAGGGGAACGGTATCGAAGTCGTTCTGCTCGATGTCGGCAGGCGCTGCGCCCTCTTCGGTCTTCGCCGCATCGCCCTTAATGATGGACTTGTGGCGCGGGAACTCGACCTGACCGGACATGTTCGTTCGGCTGATGTCACCAAAAAGAACAGCCGTGTTGTCGATAAGAGAAATGATTTCGTTCTGCACGGTCACGGGAACGAGAGAATCCGTGTTCGCCGTGGTCATGGTGAACTCCGCTCGCTGCTCGATTGCGTGGCGCTGAGCAGCACGCTCAGCATCGGTAAGCGCGGTGCCGCCGACAAGCTGGATGCCGGAGCGCTCGGCCAGACCCTTGACCCAGGCGCGGCGCTCCGCCTTGTCGTAATCGGTCACGTCGTAGGCAGCGCCGGGAACGACGTTGGCGGAACGCGCCAGCGGAACGGAATCGATACGCTGAGCGCGGCCAGCGTCGATTGCGGCGCGGGCGTTCGCGACGGCAGCAGCGCGGGTCTGCGCCGCCTGCTCGCCAGCGGCGCGGCGCTGGTTGATCTCGTCGGTCAGCTCGGCCATGCGGGATGCATCCTCTTCCGTCGGCTCGGTACCATCGGAATACTGGTCGATAAGGGCTTGCAGCTCGGCGATAAGCTCTTCGAGTGTCATAACTAGTTACCTTTCTTCGCGTTAGTAATTGCCAGGCACGCTTTAGCGCGAAGCAAAGCGGCCTTCCTACGCGCAAGCTCCTTGCGCGACTGCTCAATCACTCCGTCAAGCAGGTTTCTTGCACTTATTTCGGTGTTCGGGTCGGCTGGCAAGCTGACTGCGGACACGTCATAAATCTTCTTGACCCTTGTAATCGTCGTGGTGTGCGAATCGCGGTCATACTCGGATGCGCCGACGGTGAAAGCCCACGACATGCGAGTAACAAGCCCGTTATCGATTTCCTCAAAACGCTTTCGCGCCGAATCGGACTTAGACAAATCGGCGGCGATGAACAAGCCGTGCTTGTCAGGCTCAACAATCAACGTGCCGTTGCTCATTCGAGCGAGCACGTCCCCGCAGTGGTCGAACTGCATGATCACGTCGCTCATGTCGGTATCTGTGAAAGCGTCAGGGCTGATAATCTCGCGATACTCGGTGCCGTCCCACGGGTCTTGCCACAGAACGTAGGGGTCATCGAAAGTCGAAGCGTAGCCCTCGACGTAGTAATCGGATTCGATGCGCTTTTCGCGCTCGCTATCGGTCGGCAGGCTTCGCAGCACCACCGGCATTGCGCGGTATTGCCGCTCATTCGGTTTGGCAGGCATCATCATCACCATCTTTCTTGCCGTCAATTGCGGCGATATTCGCGTTAGTCTCGGCAGCAACCGCCGCCTGCTCGGATGTATGTTGGCTAATCAAATCGAGGTCGATATACTCGCCGCGTATCACATGGCGCTCGCCGCCTGGATAGGTCGGCGATTGGAAGACCTCGGCAACCTGATTGCCGCACCAAATCCCACGGTCGAAAAGCGCCGTGGATACGTTGAGCTTCGTTTGATTGCTCGCGAACTCAAGGCGGTTGGCCGAAAACATAATCGAGTTGCCGTGTGCAATCTCATTCGGCGTGAACGTCATTGCCGTGAGCACATAGCCAAGCTGCACGGCGAAGACCTCTGTTCGCCCCTCATAAAAGGCGTTGTACGTGTCCTCGTCTGCCTTGTTCATAACGATGTCTTCGTTAGAGCCGAAGAAGCGATAGGCCGCTTTCTCGATGCGCTCCATTTGCGCGGCATCGACCGTGTAGCTCTGTGGCGCGATTTGCTTGACTTCTTGATATTTGTTGTCGTAAACGACGATTCCGCCAGCGTTAGACGCGCCAAGCTGCTCGTTGAAGGCTTCTGCCGACTTCCTCGTATCCTCCGGGTTTCTGTTCTGCGACAGCTTGCCGATGAATCGCACCGCCGCGCCCTGCTCGATAGCCGTTTTCTCGGCTTCTTCCTGCGCGTGAATCAAATCAAGCGTGGGATTGAGCACGTTGGTTCCATCGCCGAACAAATCGCTCTTGAACTGGTGCCGCGTCATAACGCCGATGCGCGACCACTCAATCAAGGTCTTGTCACCGCCGGGGAAGCGAAGCTCAAGCCACAAAGCGCCGTCAACGTCGTAGGCTTCGCATTGGCTCGGCAGCACGGGATAGTAGCCAACGGACGTGATGCCGTCCCCGCCATCGACCGGGACGATCAAGCAGGTGTCGCAAACGTCAAGCATCGTCGAAATGCGGTGCAGAAATTGCGGCGTTGTCATCCACGGGTTCGGTTGCCATTGCAAAGAGCGCGTCCATTGCGGTTGCGCGGTGCCCGAAATCTCAGGCCGAAGCTTCGAAGCGTGGTCGGCGTTCCTCTCGATGATGGAGCGCGTCAGCTCGGCTTCGTAGATTCCGCCAGACCACGACGTGAAACGCGGCGCGTAGGCCGTGAACGTCTGGAAGTAGCCATCGACTGCCTGCATGATTGGCTTATGAAACACGGCATCGAACATCGAGCGGAAAAGCGTTGGTTTTCGCACGTCTTTTAACCTCCAATCATGCTTTGGTAATCGTCCATCATGTCTTTGAGCACTACGAACGCGTCACATTCCGCCGCCCAAGCGTCGATGCGGTTGCGCGGGTCTTGGTTCTTTTTGTCTGGCGCAATATTTCCGTTCGCATCGTTGCGAATCATCACGTTCGAGCGGCACCATTCCGCTATAGGGTTCTGGTTATCGACGATACGGTTTTCCTTGTAGAGCGCTCGAAGCTCCTTCATCGGCATGGACAAGGTTTGCGCACCCTGTATTACCTTCTTGAAGTTGTCAGCGCCGAAATAGCCCTCGTACGCTTCAACCGTCGGAACGTCTCGCATATGCCACGGGTCATAGCCGCAGGCAACCGAATAAATGCCGTACTTTTCCTGAATCTCCGTGACCCAATCCAGCACGTCGCGCTTGTCGATGATCGGCGTTGCCGACGTTCTCAGCAGCCCGCGGGCAATCCAGGCATCGTAGGGCACGCCGTCGCGACCGCCGCGCCGCCCCTCGGCTTCCGCCTGCTCCAAGGCGCGAAGCGGTATCCACGCCATGTGCATCGCGTATATGTGCTCATCGTTCGGGCGCATCATCAGCAGACACGCTGCCGTTAGGTCTGTGGTGTCCGAAGCGTCCACGCCAAGCACCGCATAAGAAAAAGACCCATCGGATGGGTCGAAAGTTTTCTCGTTATGTATCTCAGACCAGGTAAGCCAAGCCTGCGACTGGTTTTCAACCAGGTTGAAATCCTTGACAAGCAACGTCGGCAAGAACGTCGGGTCATCCTTGGCTTTAGATACGTTTTCCTTTAGCGACTTATGGGACTTGATAGTTCCATCGCCGGGATTTGCCTTTATCCAGCACGTTTCGTCTTGCCATTCCTCGCGCTCGTCAAGCTCAAACACAAACGCGATGAAGTGTTCGGCCTTTTCGCCGGACGCTTTGCCCTCAAGCCACTTGGAAGCGTATTCGTACTGAGCATCGAAGATGCCGCCGCGAACGAAACCGTTTGTCGTGATTTCCAAGACCAGCGGTTGCCTACGCGCAGAAATGCCCTGAATCGTTAGGTCGTACAAATCGCGATTGCGCATAGCTGCCAGCTCGTCGACGATTGCGCCCGAGATATCCAGGCCGTCAAGGTGATTCGTGTTGGCGCTGAGCGCCTTAATCGACCCCATGTTGAGGTCGCAATAAAGGTCGCTCACGCGCTTTCGCACATGCTTCGCCAGCGCAGGCGATGTCATCACCATGCGCCAGGCGTTGTTGAAGCCCTTCGCCGCCTGGTCGTGAGCCGTAGCGACGTTGTAGACCTCCGGTGCGCCCTCGTCATCGTTAATGAGCAAGTCCAGCTCGATAGCCGACGCTAAAGCGGTCTTGCCGTTCTTGCGCCCCATAATCCAGAGCACTTCGCGGTATTGTCGCAACCCCTCGGCATCAACGAAACCGAAGATTACGGAAAGGATGGCCAACTGGAAAAGCTCAAGCTTGAACTTGCGCCCAAGCTTGCCGCTCGGAAGGCGGCAAAACGTCTCGATGAAGTTAACGTGCTTCGCCGCGAACTCTTCGCGAAAGTGATAAGGGTAGAGCGGGTCAACGTTATCCATGTCGCGCAAGACGCGCTCCGCGACCTGATGCATCTTTTTGCAAGCGGTGATCTCACCGTTGAGGATGCCACCGAAGTAGCTTCGTATCGCCAGCTCGCAGCGTCCCGCTCCGCTCCACTTTCCTTTAGCCGCCGAAGCGCGTTTCATTGAGGTAGTCAATGAGTGCATCGCCTGCGGTGCTGCCGGACGGCATCATGTCGGTGAGCTGCTTGATGCCGCGAGAAAACGTGGTGAATAGCCTGTTATAAGCGCTGAAACCCGGATGCTCGCGCAAGCCGGATTGACCGCCGCCGTTGTCGTACGCGGTGAAAATGCTCTCGTGCATCAGCTCGCGGCGGGCTTCGTCAAGCTTCACTTTCAAGAACGCGATGTTGGACATCAGCGGAAGCACGGCGCTTCGCCTTTCGTCGGGTATCGCGTCCTTGGTGAGCCGTTGGAGCTTTTTCAGCTCGCTTTGGTATCGGCTCTCGATTGAAGCGGTGCGCTTCTTCGGGGGGCTTTCCGTGGCTTTCGGCAAAAGGTCGTTACTTTCGCACACTTTCCGCTTAACCACAAGACCACCCCCATTTCAAAATCCGTCACACGCAAAATTCTACCTTCCGGCGTTGGTGCCCTATGCTGGGTGCCTTGGTTTTAGACCGGGGGGATAGCTTCGGCGCTGTGACCTGCTGTTTTGTTTTCTGTTCTGATTGGCTGACTGTTTGTTCAGTCTGTGTTTTCGTCTATCAGCGAAATCAAGTTGCCGTCCTCGTCAAAAGCGAAGCCTTGCCTTGTGCTGCCTTGCCTTGCCCAGCCGTGTACCTTCTTGTGGCAGAGATCGCAGAGCGAGACAAGGTTGCGCGGGTTTGTCGCTATGTTCGGGTCGGTGATGTTCGCTGGCGTTAGCTCGATGATGTGATGCACCATCGTTGCCGGTGTAGTGTTGCCAGCTTTCAGGCAGTGCTGGCAAAGGTAAGCGTCGCGTTGCAAGGCAAGCTCTCTTGCTTGCTCCCAATCGCGCGAGTGGTAGAAGCGATACGAAAAGCTTTTAGCCATCGCGAATCCTTCCATCAAAAAAGGGACGCGAACCTAAGTCCGTGTCCCTTTCGAAAATCCACCGTATCGAAATATAGCGCAAAGCGAAAAGTGATGACAAGTACCAATCTCAAATTTCTTTGAGAGCGGCAAAGCCCACCTCGTCGATATAGCGGAATCCAGCGTTGCATAGCTCCCTGCACCATTGGCGCGAGCACTGCATCACGTCGGCTATATCATCCCACGGCATCGCTTGCAGATAGGCCATGCACAGCGCATCGGCGTAGCGGTTGCCTTTGATCTTAGCCAAGCCGCCGCGATTGTCGCTGCCGTATAGCAGCGCTGTAGCTTCGTCAAGCAATGCTTCACTGTCGCTGATGCGTTGCTTTAGCCTGCCTTCAAAATCAATGCGGCTGTTGATTGCATCCATCGGGTCAGAGCTTCCACCGCCGCCGCCAGCGGTGTAGCTCTGTGCCTTGGCTCCCTCGCGAGCCTTAAGGCGGGCTAGCATCTCCCGTGCGTGTTCGATGCTAGACACCTCGTCGCGGATGCCCTCGAAGTATTCTTTGGCATCCATCGGCACCGCTCCTAGTCGATGCCGGTAGAGCCGAAGCCGTCCGCGCCGCGCTCGGTGTCGGTCAGGCTGGCAACCTTAACGAGGTCGCACGGCACGAACGGCACAACAACCATCTGGCACACTCGCGAGCCTTTCGGCAGAAACACCGTGTCGCAGCTCAGGTTGACGAGCGGTGCGCACACCTCGCCACGGTAACCGCTATCGATTACGCCAACCGAATTGCGAAGCGTAACCCCGAAGTGAGCGCCAAGACCAGAGCGCGGGAAGACCAGGCCAACGCATCCGCTAGGAATCTCACAGGCGAAGCCAAGCCCGCAAACCGCGCTGGCGTTTGGCTCAAGCCGCACATCCTCGGTAATGCACAGGTCGAATCCCGCATCGCCATCATGCGCATAGCGCGGCAGCTCGGCACCGTCGGTAAGAACAACGTTCATCTTGCGTCCTTGCATTTCATCAGCTCCTTAAAAGGGAATGTCTTCGTCATACACATCGGGATAGGCTGCGGGCTGCGGCGTGGCCTGGTATTGCGGCTGCGGCGCTGCCGCCTGGTAGCCTTGCTGCTGTTGGCGTTGCGCTGTCATCGTCACCACGTTATCGACGATCACTTCAAGCTTGCTGCGGCGCTGGCCGTCCTTTTCCCACACGCTCTGGTGCAGATGCCCGATGATTGCCAGACGTGCGCCCTTTTGCAGCAGGCCGTTTCCGTACATCGCTTCTCCGCGCTTGCCGTACATGATGCAGTCAACCCAGCTCGTCACGTCCTTATAGCTGCCATCAGACTGCTTGCGGCTCTTGCTCACCGCCAGCGAAAAACTGGTGATTGCAAGCCCGTTGTTGGTGTAGAGCACCTCGGCATCTTGCCCAAGATTGCCGCTCAGCGTCACGCTGTTCAGGCTATCGCTCATAGCTACCTCCCGTAACGATTGCCAGCGCGAGAAGCGCCAGGATTGCCATTGCCGTTGCCACACAGGGAAACACCCAAGAGAACCAGCCACCAGTGAAGAGGTTGATGAACAGCTCGGTAAGACAGAACATCAGAAAGAAGAAAGCAACGGTAGCGATTACCGCAACAGCCGTTAGCAGTGCGGCGGCAAGCCTTACCTTTCGTACTGCCTTTTCAAGATCACTACGCTTCATGATTACCTCCAAGAACTGCAAGCAGCTCGTTTCTCTGTCGTTTGCTCAATCCTCGGATTCGGCGGCTCTGTGCGATTCGAAGCCGCTTCATAAGCTTCTGCGCTCGTGACAGGGCATAGCCCGGAAGCGACCTTATGAGCGATTCGACGGGCATTCGCAGAATTGCTTCATTGCCATCATCGGCAAGCCTGAAAGCGTCATCGACGCTCATTTCACCGCTCGCAAGCTTCGTTTTAACCTCTGCACGCTCACGGCGTGCCTTCAATGCTTTATCGAGGTTTTGGCGGCGCTCTTCTTCCGTCAAAATAGGCACCATTTCTATAACCTCCTGATTCTTACTTTAGATACGGCGGTTCGCTTTTATAAAACCGTCGGTTTCTTGGCTCAACCTCGCGTTATCGCCTTGCTTGGCGAATCTGCGAAACCAAGCCGTTTACACTCCGTTTACACACCTGATTTCAGGCTTTCGGCGAACTCGTCGAACGCCTTGGCCGCTGCCGCGTCGCGTCCGGGCATCAGGTGCGCGTATAGCCTTAGCGTGGTCGCTTCGTTGGCATGCCCGAGCCTTGCCGCAAGCGTCTTGAGGTCAACGCCGTTGGCTAGGCACCACGTCGCGTGCGTGTGCCGAAGCGAATGGAACGTGCAAGCCTTCGGAAGCCCGCAGCGGTCGCGCGTGCGGCTGAAAGCCTTTGATACGGTCGTAGGGCGCATGAACGAGCCATCGACGCTTACCAGTGCCGAATCGGGCGTAAATCCGTCTGAAAAGCCGTCCTGCTGCTCCATGAAGCCGTAAACGCGGCTCCACTCGCGCTCGGTCAGCGACACTTGGCGCGGCTTCTTGCTCTTGGTCGTGTTCGACCTCACAACGCCGCCGCCGGGCGGCTCAAGCGCTGTGCCGCAAACGAGCACGTAGCCTTGCGCCTTGTGCAAGTCCCTGCGGCGAACCGCGCAGACCTCGCCGACGCGCATACCCGTATGGAGGGCGAACCAGGCGGCGAACGAGTAGGCGGCTTCGCGCATTGTCTGCTTGTCGCGCTTCGCCGGGTAAAGGCGATCGCTTACGGCTGCGTCGAGCACCTGGAAATCCCACTCGTCGATTACCACCGCTTCGTGCCTTTGCTCGTCGGGCTTGGCTACCATAAGCATTGGGTTTGCGTCGCATATTCCGATGCGAACCCAATAGCTGAAAGCACCTTGCAAGAAGTGATGGACGCTAACGACGGTGTTTTGCGAAAGCCCTTGCCCTCCAAGCTCCTTCGGCACCATCAAGCGCCGCTCGAAGCTGTTCAGCTCGTAGGCCGTCAGGTCGCGTGCGGCCTTGCCTTTGAGGTAGCGGCCAACGTATGACCTCGTGAACAACGTCCACCGCTTCACCGTGTTGACGGCTGCGCCCTTGGCTTGGCGGTCTGCGATGTACTCGCGCAAAAGGTCAGCTATAAGCGTGCTCTTGATCTGACCGTCGAACGTGAGCTGCGAAGCCCAGGCATCGGCCAGCGCTTGCGCTTCCTCGCGCGTCGCGGCATCGGGAAAGCTTCGGCGCGGCCTTATCTGCTTGCCTTCCGGCGTGCGCCCAAGGTACGGTTGCGCATACCAAACGCCCTTGCCATCCTGCTTGACCTCAACGCCCATGGTGATCATGGCGCCGCTGCGATTTCGCGACCTGCTCGCAAATGATTCCCGAAACCTGCGATAGCTCTTTGAGGCATGAACGAAAAGCAGAGCTCTCAATGTTACTAACTAGCGGTTTTTCGTTAACGTCGATGAACGCATGAACATGAGCAGATCCGTTGGCGTTGTCAAACGAAAATTCTTCGCCGCATCCGTCGTAGTAGGCGAAAATCTTAATCATCGCCCTGCTCCTTTTCAGCCGCCTTCTTGGCCTTGCACATGTTGAACTTCGCCGCACAGATGAACCAGATGCACACGGCAAGCAAGCAGCAGAAGAAGGCCAGGAAGCCAAAGCCCGCGCCGAAAATGAACCCAACGGCGATACTGGCAACAAGAATGGCGAACGGAATGATTACAAGCACGCACCCAATTAGCGTCATTGACGCGTCTTCAAACTCTTCCTTGGTCTTAAGCTCTTTCATTTCTTCCCTCCAAATTTCGGTGAATCACTTCGATGGCATCCGCTACGCCGTCGAACCAGCAAATCAAATCGTCGTAATCGACTTTCGAGCTTTCGCGCCCGCGCTTTTCGCATGTCGTGATGCGCTTGCTGATGTCCTGAGAGACAACACAAAGGTTGTCTAAGACCTTTCGGTCGCGCCTAATCGTCATCGTCGGTCACCCACTCTTCGTAATGGTTTTCGCGCATGAACTCGTCGAAATCGGCTTCAAGGCTCTCGCTTTCGCAGCCTTGCCATCCCCAGAACTCGGCGATGTACGGCTGGCAATCGCGGCATGAGAAACGCTTCCAAAATTCGCCCATCCAAAAGCCGCTTTCCTTGATGATGCGCGGCGTGCCCTTTGGAATCGCCTTGCCGCAATACGCGCACACGTGCGCCTTGCGCGTCTTTTTAACGACTTCAGGCGCGTTGTAAAAGCTGCTCCCGCTCATGACCGATCACATCCCAGAGCATCGAGCATGTTTCCGATGCACTCGCGAGCCTTCTTCAAGTCCTCAACGCCGTTCTTCTCCTTCCAGCGCCACAGGTACTTAAACGCGCATCCCTGCATGTAGGCCATATACAGATCGGTGCCGAGCATGGATTCCATTGCTTTCTTGCATTCAATGCCGGTGTAGCCTTGGTAATGCGACGGCTTGGTTACCGGGTTGGCGGCTACCGTCGCTTCATCCGCCGCCTGGTTTTCCTCGGGAACGGTCAAGTCACCGACGCGGTTAACGTAAGAACTCATTGCTCACGCTCCTTTTTGGCTTTTGAAACAAGCTCTGATAGCTCGTTGAAATCGACTTCATGAAGCAGCTTGATAAGCTGCGCAACGTCCGGTGAACGCCACGCTGTCATTGCATACGTCCGGGCTTCGTTGGTGTAGTGGTAATAGTTCGTCTCAAGGTGGTCTTTGGCTTCGCGAAGCGTGAGAAACATGGTGTTCGCGACGATTTTCCATTGCTTCGTAAGGAACACGCATTCCATCATGTTGTGTTCTGCGTAATCCTCGACTACATCTTTGAAAGTGTCTGCCAACAAATACTGCGGCTGCACGGCTCCGTTCTCGTCGAGTTTGAGCCACTTATCTTCAAGCCATTCTTTGGCGTGGTCTTCGCCGCCGAGATCAAGCTCGTCTTTGTAAGCCCGCATCACGGCTTCTTCAAGGCTCATGGTTTCGCCTTCACCGTCTTCGAACAGTTCAACAGCGTCAATCTCGTCGCTTTCAGTAGCTTCTCGGTACTCGTAATCGCGGATGACCCAAAATCTCGGGTCTGCCTGGCACAGGTGCGGTTGCGTGTTCAGCTCGTGTTGCAGCTGCTCAAGAAAACCAAGGTCATCAACGTTGATGCTGCGCTTCGGATACTCTTGCTCGACCGATTCGTTCATTGCTTGCGCTCCTTCCTTGCTTGCCACCACATGCGCAGCACTTGCCGCAATGTCGGGTTTGACTCCTTGAATGTCTCAATGCTTACGTCTTCAAGATTGAGGGTGATGTAACCGGATGTGTACTTACGGTCTGCGAAATACTTCTGCATCTCGTCGGCGCATACGTTTCGCCATGGGTTTTTCCGGGCTTGTTCTTGGATTGGCGGGAAATCGGCAGGTTTATAGACCTGCGGTGCAGGAATAGTGCGGCCTTGGCGCTTAGCTTGAAGCTCAATGCAATCTCGCATCATCCGAGTTGGAGCGAGAATTGGTATGCCTGTCTGCTCCGAAAGCTCAATCAATGCTTGCGTCTTGCCGCTTTGGCGATGACCGACGATGAAGATCGTCGGACGCTTGCACAGCTCTTCGAAGCTCGCTTCGTCACGCGTGATTAAGCGCTTATCCGATAAGATCATTGCCTTTCACCTCCTTTGCATCCTTCTTCGTCTCCCTGCACTTCCAGCAGGAATCGCGGTTGGCAATGAACCAATCAATCGGTCGCTCTTCGCCGCAGCAAGCGCAACGGCGCTTGCGTACCTTGTTGGCATAACTTGAATAAGGCATGTTTTCCACCGCCTAATGTTGAAAACTTGTTAGTAACTTAGCCTATTGTTGAAAACGTGTTGAAAGCCAGTTGAAAACTGCTTTTGAAACATCGAAAACGGGCTTTGAAATCGCGCGAAAACTTGTGCGCCCAGAAAGAAGTACCAAGAAAGATAACCTTGCTTGTCGCTCAACCTAACAAGCGAGTTGGCGGTTTTGGGTTTGGGTTGGGTTGAAGACCCAACCCAAAACCGCCTTTTGTCTTGTTATGTTTTGTATTGTTATGGTTAGCCCATACTAAAACCGATGGTTTTGCGTCGGTTTCTCCCTTAGCCATCGTGAAAACACCTCTTGACCTGCTAGCTTGCCGCTTCCGGCCTGTTCTTTCGCGGCCTGCCGCCTTTAGCGCCGTTGACGCGCTGTTTGCCGAAATACAGGGCGTTGTCCGTCATATCCTCGTTCTCGATGCGGCCTTTTCCGTCGCGCACCAGCAGGCCGATTTCAAGCAGGTACATGATGAATTCCCTGCATTCCGCGACGCTCTGCACTTCGTCGAACGTGCCAGGAAGGTACATTTCAAGGGCGCTTGCAAGCACAATCCAATCTTCTTCCGTCTCGATTGAAAGCGCGTGGTGCTTCGTGCTCGCCAGGATTTCGCAGAGGTTCCAAAAGGTGCCTTTGGCATGATTGCCGTACTTGAGCGCCAAACGGCGAAGCCTGAAATCTTGCGAAGCGTTAGCGTCATGCTTGAACCACGCCATCGGGTCTTGCGCCTTGTTGTACGCTTCGCTAGCAATCATCGTCATCGTCTTCACCTCCCGTCTTCAATCCGTCGCTCGTCCCTTGCTGGTGCCAGCCGTCCCAAAGGCATTTGCCCACGTCTCGGCAGTTAGTCCAGATGATCGTTCCGCGAAAGCCGCACTTGCTCTTGAGCTTTTGGCCGCATTCGAGCAGATACCGTTCAAAGGGGCACTCGCCAGGCGTTGGCAACGGCGGCTCGTCGAACAGGTCGAGGGTTAGTTGGTCAGCGCTGTTCGAGCTGCTGCACATAGGCTTTGCATGCCGTTTCGGCCATCGCGAAAACGAAGCGCTCCGGCGTGATCTCGTCCAGCTCGTCAGATGCCAGGATGTCGCGCACGGCAAGCACCGGCGTACCCAGGAAACAAAGCGCGAGGTCGGTATCAATCTCGATTCGCTCGTCGGTCTTGCCGTTGTAAACAGCAATCGTGCCATCAAGTTTGTTGATGTGGCGGGCGACGGCATCAAGGAACTGGACTGCTTCTTTACGCTTCATGGTTGTTCTCCTTGTCATAGATGGATTTGCGAAGTTCGATGTTCAAATCTGGATGCTGCTCAAGTAGCCACCTGCTCAGCAGCGGCGTATCCGTGTTGTTGATGGCGTAGACGTGTTCAAGCCCGTTTCCGTCGTGGAACGGCACGCCCACAAGCTCGCACGTGCCTTCGTAACGCTGCTTCTCGATTAGGTATTTGGTGCTGACGCGCAAACCTCGTTGGTCGATGGCGAGCGCCGTTAGCTCGATTTGCCGAAGCGCTTGAGGGTTGAGCTTGCACCACCTCTCGAACAGCTCTTGGCGGTCTTTGAGCTTGAGCGGCACCGGGTAGACCGCCATCCGCTCTCGATGCACAACGCTTTCGAGCGGTTGCGTGTAATCGTCAACGTCCATGGCGTTTCCTCTCTTCCCGGTTCATGAAGCGCCTGAAAGCCGATTCCGCGACTTCTCGCGGTGCCGATGCGGGAACGGGCAAGGTGTGGCGCATGCGCACGTCTCCCGCGCCGCTAGCGCCCGTGCGGCGGGCTTGCTCGATGACCACGCAGGCAACCCAGAAGCCGTTCGCGTCGCGGTCGAGATAGCCCCTCATTTGCACACCTGGCTAACAAGAAGCCACAGAGAGCCGAAGAACAATGGGAAGACAACCCACCAGCAATTGAGCAGGTCGAACAGCCAGAACAAGAAGGCGGCTGCGGCCATGGGAAGAACGCCGGACATCGCGAGACCGAAACCGATGTAGCAAACCCACTTGAAAACCAACGGTTTTCCTGTTAAAAAGTCATCGTCATCACTGTGGAAGGTTTTGACATTGCCCGTGCCTGGTTGCCGCCAGGTGCGGGCGCTTTCGTTTCGCAAGCCTGCATCATGGATTCGACGCGCCGGTAAAACCCGCGCTGCGCAGTACTCAGCTTGCAACGGTTCTGCTTTGCCGAAACCACGATGCAAACCGCTGGTTTGCTCATGGGTTTCATATGGTTCATACATTTGAAACCCCCTCCTTTCTTACTTGCTTAACCAGATTCCAAAGGCAACGGCACTGACAATGAATGTCCAGATGCCAGCAATGGTCAAAAGCGTGTCAAGCGTTTCCATTAAGCAACCTCTTCCCATCCCATCAGCTCGTTAGGGCTGATACTGGCAACGTCGCAGATAGCCATGATCTTGTCAGCTCCAGGGATGTAACCCTCGCCACTCTCGTACTTCACGACTGAATCTTTTGAGATACCAACTCTGCTAGCAAACTCGTCCTGCGTGATGTCGAGCTTTGCACGAGCGGCACGAAGGTTTGCAGCAAAAACCTCTTTGTTGAACTTCATGTGGTTCACCTCCTTTCACTGAACGGTGATTGCAAACCTTGTTTGTCAAGGTTTGCACCCGTATGTTTAGCGGGTTTACCCGTTAAACATACGGCATTAGGAAGGTTTCTTCCTAACACGCATTGCAGTATAAGCGAGTTTCTTCCTATTGCAAGAGGAAAATAAGAAATAATTTGCCTATTCTCGTCCAATGGAATAGAATTCACGGCAGATAGTTGCTAAATAGGAGGTGCAAAATGGAGCTTGCCATAAAGGAATTGCGAAAAAAGCTGCACATTTCACAGGCTGACTTTGCAAAAGCTGTTGGCGTATCCATGCGCACGGTTGGTTCATGGGAACGTGGAGAATCGTTTCCTAATGCTGAGCAGGTTTGGAATGCAGCGCTTGCGCTGGGCTGCTCGCCGAATGAGATATTGAGTTGGGATGGTGAAGAAAATGAAGATGACAAGATCACTAGCGACGAGCGCGAAATAGTAGACAACTACCGCGACAGCTCACCGGAATGGCAACAGAACATTTCAATGACTGCTAGAGCAGCGGCATCAGAATCAAAAAGGAAATAAAAAAGCCCCGCGCAACCGTCCAAAGTCTCGCAGGGCAATACCAAAAGGCAAGGTGATTTTAGCATGCCAAAGGGCACACGTGCCGCGATTTACGCGCGGTTTAGTTCGCATAACCAACGAAGCGAATCAATTGATATCCAAGTAGAAAAGTCGCGCGAATACTGCGCAGAAAACGGCCTTGACGTTGTGCGCGTCTATAGCGATTACGCGCAAACAGGCCGCGACGTTAAGCGCGTAGAATTTCAACGCATGATGGAAGATGCGAAACTTGGCATCTTTGATTACGTTGTCATATACAAGGTTACGCGCATCATGCGAAACCGCGACGAAATGGCGCTTGCGCGAATCAGGTTGCGCAAAGCTGGCGTTGAAATCCTTTACGCCGGTGAGAGCCTTGGCGAAGGCTCAACGCGCGTTCTGAACCTTGGAATGCTTGAAGTGCTCGCAGAATGGGAAAGCGCCATCGACAGCGAGCGCATACGCGACGGCATCCAGAAAAACGCGGCACGCGGCATGGCGAACGGTCGCACGCACTACGGATGGGACATAGTTGACGGCTATTATCAAATCAACGAGCGCGAAGCCGCCGTGATGCACCGCATGAAAAATATGCTCTGCTCAGGCTCGACCGTTGCCGAAATCACGCGAGCCGTAGCGGGGGAGCGCGGCAAGCGCGGCAAGCCGCTAACGCACAATACAATCTCAAAGCTGCTTAAGCGCGAACAAAACTGCGGCGTTTACGACTATGCAGGCGTGCGCATTGAAGGCGGAATGCCTGCGCTCTGGTCGCGCGAAGAGCAAGACATGATCAACAGCATCCTCAAGACCAACGGCAGGAAGCACAGCAAGACCGCCACAACGGACGATTACCCGCTTAGCGGCAAGCTCTGGTGCCCTGAATGCGGTCAGTTTTACACCGGCACAAGCGGAACATCCAAGACAGGCCGCGTATATCACTATTACCGCTGCAAGAAATGCCGCCGAACGCTTCGGCGCGACGTGATAGAAGATGCCGTGCTTGATGCCATATATGAGACGGTAAAGCAAGAAGACATGCGCAAGCGCATCATTGAAGGCATGGTGCTTTATAACGACGAGAGGGAAGACGAGATTGAGCCTGCAAGCAAGCAGATTGAGCGCGAGATAAAGCGCATAGACGCTGCGTTTGAGCGCATCTGGCAAGCCATAGAAGACGGCATAGCGCCCCCAGGCGGTAAAGAGCGAGTGGACATGCTCAGAGAGCAGAAAGCGGCCTTAGAAACAGACCTGCGCGAAGCTCAGGCAAGGGAAGGCGCGACGCTGACAGAAGAAGCGCTAACGTCATGGCTAGATCACCTAGCCGAAGAGCCGGATACTGAACAGGTAATCGATATGTTCGTCAGGATGATTGAAGTTGACGGGGAACAGCTGAATCTTTATTTCGCCTTTGATTTCTGGGATGACGATTTCATGCCACAAAAAAAGACGAACCCCGAAAAGGGTTCGTCTAATAATCCAATGGTGGAGCCTAGGGGGATCGAACCCCTGACCTCATGGCTGCCAGCCATGCGCTCTCCCAGCTGAGCTAAGGCCCCGAATCAGGTGCGTTGACTATTATACGGAAACCGTTTCAGCGCGCAACCCCTAATTTTGAAAATTTTTTTCGGCAGCGATTCTGGATGGGCTGAGCGTTTGGTTTGCAAGTTCAGCAGTGCAGCTAAGGTCGTCGAATCCCTTCTGGCAGCTATCGGTAGCAGGTTGCGGTCATGCGGGCGACCTTTCGGCCCGTGTTGTCGGACATGTCCACCGTGTAAAACCCGAGCTTCCTACCCGACTTGTCGACGGTGCATTCGGCGATGAGCTTGTCTCCCTTGGCGGCGCTCAGGAACTCGATGGTGTTGCTCACCGATACCGTGGGCTGCTCGTTTACGTTGCAGGCGATGGCCAGGCAGAAGTCGGCAAGGGTGAAAATAGCGCCGCCCATGACGCCGCCTTGGGCGTTGTAGTGGATCGGCTCGAGCGGCATCTCGCAAACGGCATGGCCGCATGCGGCTTCGACGATGGTGCAGCCTGCGGCCTCTGTGGCGAACTTGTCATTGGCGAAGAACTTACGAACCTGATCGATGGTGGGGTTTTCGGGGAGCATGGGCGTCCTTTCGATAGCGGTAGGTGAAAAGCAGCGCCCTCCGATACTTGTCGAAGGGCGCGTGACGTCTTGCGGCGGTTATTCGGTTGGCGTTGCGATGGTGCCGAACAGCTCCAGCCATTCGCCGTCTTCCGCGGTGACGGTCTGCGTGCTTCCGCGTAGCAGGGGCTTGGAATCGATGATGGAGTCATCATCGAAATCCAGGTCCTTCATGACGTAGGCGGCATAGTCCTGCGAGGCGTTGTGCGGCGCGTCCGGGCTGACGGTGATGGTATAGGTTCCGGCGGGAATGTCCTGGCCGACGCGGTACAGGCCGCTGGCGTAGGGTGTCTGCGGCTGGAAATCGGCTTGGTCGGCGGGAATCATCAGCATGCTTTTTGCGCTGGGCATGAAGGCGATCACCTGGCCGTTTTCGAGGTCGGCAAAGTAATTGCCCGTGTAGGTGACCGCGGCGCTCATGCTGTAGGTGCCAGACCCTTCGGGGCTGAACAGATAGAATTCAGCTTCGGTGGATGGGTTTCCCTGGAGGAAGTACAGCCCCTCGTCGATATCGCGGCCTACCACGTATACGCCTGCGGTCGCTTTGCCCTCGTCGTCGATATCACAGGGCAGGTCGCCCGCCGCTTCCTTGATGTCGGAGAGCGTGAACCCGCCGTAGTAATCGCTATCGGGCAGCTCGTCGGGATCGTAGCCGTACGGCAGGTCGTCGAAATCGTAGGAATGGACGCCGTCGGCGCGGCTGTGAAGCGAATCGGCCACCATGCCTACCGTGGCGAAGCCGACGCATCCGCCAAGCCCCATAAGAAACGCCAGCGCGCAGCCCAAAAGAATCCAAGGCCACTTCTTCGCAGGTTTCGGCTCGGCGGCATAGGGGTTTGCAGGCGGCTGCGCTGAGCCGTAGGAAGGTTGCGCATAGGGTGCCTGCGGGGGAACGGCGTATCCGGAAGGCTGCTGAGCGGCTTGCGGGCCGGCTGCGGTGCCGGCCTGGCACGGCGCCTGTGCGGCGCTCATCGTCGTTTCGGCGCGTTCGACCTGGGGTGCTGTTGGCTCAGCGGTTTCGTTGGGGCTGGAATCGGCGCAGTTGCCTGCTTCCGACGCTGGGCTGGCGTTGCCGGGCGTCTGCGCAGCGCTTGCGGTTGCGTCAAGCTGCGGGTTTTGCGTACCCGCTTGTTGAGCAGATTCGTAGGGATTGAAATCGGGGTTGTTGCGAGGCTGGTTCATGGAAGCGCTCCTAACGGTTTGTTCCCGGCTATCTTAGCACGCGGCCTCGGAGATGGGCTTGGTTGTTAACGTGATGGCATTGCGGGGGCATGCCGACTCGCACAGGCCGCAGCCTATGCAGTAGCGCCAGTCGAGGGTAAGCGTGCCGTCTTGGGCGTCGGGCGCAAGCGCACCGGTGGGGCAGGCGCGGGTGCAGCGCAGGCAGCCCTCGCAGGCATCGGCATCGATTTCAGGTAGGGAAAGCTCCACCCGCGCCGCCATGTCGGGCTGGGTGTCGAGCGCTTGCAGCAGCAGGTTGCGCGACGAACCCATGACGCGTTTTACGCGCCCGTGCGGCGCGAACCTGTTGAATTGCGTGCCGTTTCCCAGGTCGAGCCGCTGATGGGCGGCGAACCGCTCGTTTTGCTCGCGCAGCGTTTGCAGGTGGGCGTCGGTGCGTTCGCGCGTGGTGCCCGATGCCGCGTCCTTGAGCTGCGAGAGCATATCGGTGAACAGGCTGCGGCGGTCTCCGTCGGCGCCGGCGTTGGCCAGGCCGGCGAACAGCCCTTCGTCAGCCGCCTGGGGCAGCGACGGCGCGAACCCCACATTGCGCTGCGTCCATTCCTCGGCATGCGCGATGCGCTCGGCGTAGAGGGCTTGCGCAGGCCCGCCCGCCTTCGTGCAGGTTTCGCAGCGTTCCATGTCGATGGCCACCTGCACATCGGCCCCTTCGGCCAACAGCGCCGCCCACAGCTCGGCTGACAACATGGCCAAGCAGGGGAGCTCTACCACGTTGCTTGCAGGGTCGTCTTCGTCCGAGACGTTCTCGGCGCAGGTGATGATAGCGGGCCTGGCGCCCATGGCGGCCCGCCGTGCGTCGGCATGGGCCTGCGTGAGCGTATAACTTGTGGAGGCGAACGCATCGCAGGTTCCCTGGCAGATGCCGCACAGCGAGCAAGCAGCATCGTCTATGACGGGCGGCTTTCCCTCGGGGAACGACAGGGCGTCTTTCGGGCAGGCTTCGCCGCAGCGCGTGCAATCGGCGCCTCGGGTGCGTATGCACAGATCCCGCAGCACGAGGATGCGCTGCGGGATCTGAAACGGCTGTTGTTCGTTGGTTTCGGTCAACAGGTGCCTTCCGTGCTCGGGTTATGCGCCGAAGACCTGCTCGGTGACCTGGTCGATGCGGGCGAGCACATCTTCGCGCGGCATGAGCTCGATGGACTCGAACAGCGGCGGGGAGACCATGTTGCCGCACACGGCCACGCGCAGCGGCTGCAACACGAACTTCAGCTTCATGTCCATGCTGTCGCCCAGCTCGCGGCAGGCGGCCTCAAGGCCGGCTGCTTCCCAGGCGCGGGACTCGTCGGCCAGGATGGCGCGGCAGTTGGCCAGGGCCTCGTCGGCGCGGGCGCCTTCCTTGAGCAGCACCTTCTTTACCGACTTCTCGTCCAGCTCGGCGACGTTGGCGCCCCAGAACATGTAGGCGAGCTTCGCAGGCACCTCGTCGAGGCGCTGCAAGCGCTCGGAAATCAGCGGATAGAGTTTGGCGTACCATTCCGGGCGCGCATCGATGTCGGCCTCGGATGCGCCGGCCTGCACGAGCCACGGGCGGCTTGCGGCAACCCACTCGTCGGCGCCCATGCGCTGGATGTACTGGCCGTTCATCCACTCGAGTTTGGTCTGGTCGAAGATGGCGTCCTTCTTTGTGATGCGGTCCAGGCTGAACTTCGAGCACAGGGTCTCGCGGTCGATGATGGTGGTCTCGCCGTCAAGGCTCCAGCCGAGCAGCGCCAGGAAGTTCACCATGGTATCGGGCAGGAAGCCGTTGTCGCGGAACTCCTCGACGCTGGCGGCGCCGTGGCGCTTGGACAGCTTGTGGCCGTCGGAGCCCAAGATCATGGACAGGTGCGCGAAGGTGGGCACGTCGTAGCCGAGGGTCTCGTAGATGAGGATCTGGCGCGGGGTGTTGGACAGGTGGTCGTCGCCGCGGATGACGTGCGTGATGCCCATGTTGGCGTCGTCGCAGACCACGGCGAAGTTGTAGGTGGGCGTGCCGTCGGTGCGCACGACGATCATGTCGTCCATGACGTCGGCGGGGAAGGACATGTGGCCGTAGACGGCGTCGTCGAACTCGATGGGGCCGTGCTCGAGCGGCACCTTCAGGCGCCACACGTGCGGCTCGCCGGCCTCGATGCGGCGGGCAGCCTCGGCAGGGTCGATGTCTCGGCACGTGCGGTCGTAGCCGGCATAGCCGCCCTCTTCCGCCTCGGCTTTCGCGCGCTTGGCGTCAAGCTCGTCTTTCGTGCAGAAGCACGGGTAGACCATGCCGCGCTCCTTCAGGCGCTCAAGGGCGTCAGCGTAGGTGTCGAAGCGCTGGGTCTGGAAGTAGGGGCCGCACTCGCCGCCAACCTCCGGGCCCTCGTCCCAGTCAAGGCCGAGCCACTTCATGGCGTTCAGGATGACCTGCGTGTTCTCCTCGGTGGAACGGGTGGGGTCGGTGTCCTCGATGCGCAGGATGAAGGTGCCGCCTGTGGCGCGGGCGAACGCCCAGTTGTAGATGGCCGTGCGGGCGCCGCCGACGTGCAGCTTGCCCGTGGGGGAAGGCGCGAAACGGACGCGCACCGGTTTGCTCTCAGTCATGGTTCGTTAGTTCCTTACGTGTTTGAATCATCGGTTGTTCCAGTATAGGCGGCTTGAGCGCAGCTGCAAGGTAGGCGTATGCGTTCACCACCCAAAATGCGACATACGGCTAAACGATGTGATTGAACTTGCTAATGCTTGACGCTCGTCGATTTAGCGGTTGCCCGAGTCTCATGAATGAGGGATGCTTATTTCGTTTGGGGCAGTAGAAGTGCATTTTTCTTCACTGGAGGTCATGCATGTTCTTTTCTCGGTCGGTTAAGAGGAAGTCTTATTCTGGCTATTTTAAAAACGAAACCAAAGGGAAACGTGCAGCTCGATAGCCCCGATTCGTACTGCGCTATGAATAAATATTTCTATGAGCTATACGAGCACAAAGTGATTGACGAATTGACATTTAGGGAATTCGCTTGATTATGTCCCCGGGCTCGCACTCAAGTACTTCGCAAAGAGAATTTAGGGTATCAAGACGAATTGCTTTAATGTTTGTGTTCTTCAATCGACTAACGTGAACTTCTGTTAAGCCAAGAATGGCCGCTAGCTTTTTATTGTTGAGCCCCTTGAGCCGCATTGCGCTATCGATGTCAACTATAATTTTGCTCATATTAAATTGTTTCGTCTGATAGCTGCTGCAAATCGGCTCCATAAGAAAACACGGCTGAAACGGCGTAGCAGAATGCAGCCATGACTGTGGTTTTCAAGTCAATGTGTAAGGAGCTGGTGGCAGGGTCTTGCACGTATCCGATTTCTGCGAAAGATCCAACTTGAAAAATATGTTCGCTTACTGCAGGAATTAATTGCATGACAATTTCGACTAGGCAGCTTGCAAGTAAGAGCGATGCAATGATTGCAAGAATTCTTGCATGCTTTTTAGTTAAAGGCGACCTGCCGTTTGCGATATTGCGAAACAGTGCATACATAAGCCGTAGAGTAATACATGCCGTTGCGAGCTGGATTGTTGGATAAAAAATGCTTAGTAAGGATGCATCGTCGTTGCTTATGAAGGAATGTACAGAGACGCCTAAATAGGCTAGTAGGCCTATTACTGATAGTACAAACAAAACCATGAAAACACGAGCGATTGTCGCGCACGTGTTTTTGATTTTGTTTTCGGCTTGTTTGCTTTGCTTGAAATCGGAGCAGTGCTCCATGGCGGTTTCCTTTGCTAATTTAATTGCTAGTTGCCTTGATTGATCCTAGTGGCGGGTTCGACCCCTGTGGCCATCCGAATTCGGCGATTGCATCGGATCCGACGTCGGGAGGTGGCGGAGCGGTGCCGTTATCAACTCGTGGCGTGCAGTCAAGAATAAGAGATTGCGCGCCAATTAGATCGGCCAATTCATTGGCGTAAGAAGTAATTGTCACGAGGTTTTGTCCATCTTCGGAAATTTCGGTGGCTTGAACCGAACATCTCGTTGTGATAATTACGGTAGGGCTGTCTCCACTCACGTTGTTGCTTATGTTAAATCCGTTCGCCATGGTTTTTGATTTGTTGGTTTCGGGTCCGATGTCATTAATGGAGCCAAAGTTAGTGTATTGCGACGGGGCGCTGCTGCTTTCGTCGGCTGTTTTGCGTGAAGGGCAGATTGAGTTTATCGTAATTAGGGAAAGGCACAGAATCGATAGCGCGAGAACAACTAATGCGGTAATCAGAGCTGTTTTCTTTTTGCTATCCATAGAAGGCTCCATAAGTGTCTATGTAGTTTGGGAAGCAGAAGATAAAGCGCCGAGCATAAGTATTCCAGCCATCGTGTACCCCAAGGACTTTGATTTTTTCGTCGGGGTACGCGATGGGCTCGAATAGAGCGTAGTCTTGCGCGGACATAGTGCGCCTCCTTTTGTCCGTATATGTGTCGCTTCTTCTAAGAAACACTTTTAGGATATCGGAAGATGTTATTGAATTAACCCACAAGGTTAATTTGTTCGGCAAATGGAAGGGCGGCATCGAGATGCCGCCCTTCCATTTGCCGAACAAATTCTATCCAGTACGTTATTCAGTTTCACTGCGCAGCAATCGTCCTACGATGATGCAGATGATGCTGGCAATGCAGGTAACTGCAAGCCAGATGCCGCCCATGCCCATCCAAAAAGCGGTTGGGTACAAGGTGATGAGCAGGCTGTCGTAGGGAAACGTCCAGGTTCCCGCCTGGAAGAACAGGCTGTGGAAGGCGGCGAACAGCCCGTCGAAGTCGATGGCCGCCCATGCCCCGAGCGCGCAAAACGCCGCAAGCACTAACCCGCCGCCTGCGATAAGCGTGCGCCCGAGCGCCCGCCGGCCGATGCGCACCGCCACATGCGCAAGGCCTGCGATGCATAGCACGGCCACGATCGCGAGGGCAGGTTTGGCCATGCTTGCCACGCGGTAGACATCGTCGAGGTGGCTTATCGCGTCAGCGGGCAGGCTGCGGGCAGCGTTTTCCCTGGTCGACGCGGTGGCGCGCCCGTCTGCCTCGGCGGCGACGTTGGCCTTGGCGATGGCGGCGTCAAGCTTTTCGCGGTCGTTGTCGTCGAAGGTGTAATGCTTGCCGGCTATGGCCATGGAGGCGAACTCGTCGGCGGTGAACGGGGTGTTCGGCTGGTCGCAGCCGGAAAACGCCCGCGACAGCGTTGCGGTGGCTGCATCGGGGATGGCGACGGCGGCGAAGCCGGCGCCGATGAGCGTGACGGCCAGCAGCAGCGCGCTGCCGAAGGCGACGATTCCGTTTAACAGTCGGGTCATGTGAAAGGGGCCTCGCAGGTGTTGGGGAAGGGTGAAACGGCCGCGGTCCCCGCGTCTTGGGACTTGGGGGCCGCGAGCAGGGCAGGCTGGGCGCGTTCTAGTCGACCCAGATGGTGGCGCAGGTGATGCCCTTCATAGGCTTGCTGATGGTGGGGAAGGGCCCTAAGCGGCTGAAGATGCCCTGGAACGTGCCGTTGTAGCAGTACAGGCCCTCCAGGTTGTTGTACAGCACCGGCTCGCGTTGCACCTGGTCATCGGCCAGGTTGGCGATGCCGTCGTCGGGCGTGAGGATCTGCGTCTTAAACGGCGTGATATAGCGCTGCACCAAAAACGGCGCGCCGGCGGCGCCGTTGGCGAACTTCGCGATGATCTGCTCCCATTGCTCCTGCGTTTGGAAGCAGCCCGCGTACACGTCGGCCGCGCCGTAGGCGTCGGTGGGCTTGATGATCCAGGCGTCCTTGTCGGCGCGGATGGCGTCCAGGTCGACTTCCTTCTCGTTGAGGTAACGCGTCTGCGGGACGGTGCGCTCCACGAACGCGATTTCTTCGGGCGTCAAAAACGCCTGCGTCATCGGGTTGAACAGCGCCTCGAAAATCTGCTTATCGTGCACGACGTGGCCGGCGAAGCTGCCGATGAGCGCCACTTTTTGCGCCTTGACAGCCTCGATGAGAGCCTGCGATTCGTCCCAGAACTCCAGCACGTCGTTGGTGACGCAGCGGCGCCAGATGGCGTGGACGGGCTGGCCTTCCTTGTCGCGCAGCACTTCGCCGTCGAAGGTCAGGTCGCGCACATCGCACACCGTGCAGGGGTGGCCGGCCTCGGTGAAGCGCTTCGCGAACAGGTGGAACTCGTCGACAACGCCGTTTTGCAGGTAGTCGCAGATGGCGAAGCGGGGGTTTTCCACGCGATGCTCGTAGGTGGCGTAGATGGCGGCGAACTCGCGCACCCACGCGTCGAACAGCTCGCAGCCCTCCACGTGATGACGGCGTGCGAACTCTTTAAAGGTGGCCGTTCCCTCCACTGAATGCGTGATCTCGCGGTTCTCGTTCATGCCCGAGCTGCCGTCGCCGTTGAACTCGCAAAACGCCACGTCGCCGGTGTTCTCGTCCAAGAAGATGTCGAAGCGGGCGAAGGGCAGCAGCGCGTCGTAGCCGCGCGGGACCAGGATGAGCTCGGCTAGGCGCGGGTCGTAGTCGAAGATCTTGCGGTACTCGGCGTCGTCGAGGTAGTGCTGCATGACCTTGCACAGGATGCGGTGCGTGGTTTCAACGACCTCGCGCATGACCCGGCGCGATGCGGCGTCGTAGAGCTTGGGCACGAAGCTGGTGGATACCACGCGGTGATGCACGATGGCCGTGGAGGAATCCATGTAGGCGCGCGCTGCGCGGCGGCCGGGGATGTCGCCGTCAAGGGATTCGGCGATGTCGATGTACTCCTGGGTATAGGCTGCGTTCTTGAAAACGGGCTGGTCGGCAGGCTGGGGTGCGGTATACGTCATGCGTCCTCTTTTCCCGGTTGGGGCTGGTTTCCGCCCAGTTTAGCAAACGAGGAGCCGCGTTGATGCAGCAGGACGGGGAACCTCAGATACGCCCATATACCGCGCGTGCGCCGGCAGCCATCTGCACGCCTCCTTCCCGCTGATGGCGAAGAGAAGTTTGCCATAGTGAAGATTCTGTGATGCAGGGTAACCCTTGGCTAATAACAACTTCCGCTCTTATAAAGTTACCCCGACAAAACTTAAGAGTCTCGGCGGCATGCCCGTTCGAGAAGTTCAAAGGAGCGAAACGGTGGGGAAGCATATGGGAAGGCCCCTGGCGGCCGGTGCGGCTATCGCGCTGTCTTTGGCATGCGCGGCGCCCGCGACGGCCGGCGCCGAAGCGTCGTCGATCGTCGATTGGGCGCATCTGTTCGGCGATGCCGGAAGCAGCACGGTCTCCACGACGTGCGATAGCGTGAACCAGACCCAGCGCTTAAGCGACGGGGGCTTCGTGGCCGCCGCCACCTTCGATGCGCCGGGCGGCAGCACGCAGGAGCACGCGAAGGGCAAGGCGGACGCCGTGCTCGTGCGCTACGACGCCGATGGCGACGAGCTGTGGCGCGGCCGGGTGGAAGGCGAGAAGGCCGATCTGTTCAACAGCGTGACCGAGGCCGATGACGGCGGCTTCGTGGCGGTTGGCGCCACACAGTCGACCAAGTTCGACTTGGAGGGCAAGAGCCGCGGCGGGCAGGATGGCCTGCTCGCCAAGTTCGACACCCAGGGCAACCTGGTGAAGACGGCGACGTTCGGCGGAAGCGGCAAGGATGTGCTGCAGCGCATCACGCCCGCCGTCGACGGGGGCTTCATCGTGGTCGGTTCATCGGCGTCCACGGACGGCGATATGCAGGCCACGGGAAAGACCGAGACCGACACCGACGCCGTCATCGCGAAGTACGATGACGACTTAAACTTGGTGTGGGTGACGCGCGTGGGCGGCTCGAAGATGGAAGGCCAGTCCTTGCAGTCCGACGAGTTCTCCGCCGTCGTGCAGATGCAGGATGCCACCGCGCTCGATGACATGGGCAACAGCGTTTCGGTGTCCGCGGGTTATCTGGCGGTAGGCAAGACCAACGCGAACAACGGCGATCTTGAGGGCCAGAACAAGGGTGACAACGACGTGCTCGTTTCCAAGATCGCCGCCAACGGCTCCGTCGAGTGGACGAAATCCTACGGCGGCGCGGGCAAGGACGAGGCCGCAAGCGTCTCGCGCGTCATCTCCACGATGTCGTCCGCCGACGAGGGCCATGGGACCATCGACAACGGCTTCATCATCGCGGGAACGACCAAGTCCGCCGACGGTGACTTCGGCGTGCGCGATGCGGCTGATTCCGATTCGGCCGGCTTTGTGATGCGCATCGGCGCGACGGGCAACGTCATCTGGTCGAACCTGATCGAGGACAGCGAAGCCGTCACCGCCGACGGGGTCGTGACGGCGCTTGACGGCTATATCGTCGCGGGCACCCATAAAGCCGCTGACAACGATTTCACCGGCACGCAAGTGTTCGGCAAGAAGGATGCCTACGCGGCGCATTTCTCCACCGACGGCGCGCGCTTGGGCATCGAAACGTTCGGCGGCAACGACGACGACACGGCGAAGGGCTTGTCCGTGAGCGGTACCGACGACTTCCTGGTTTGCGGCACCACGAAATCCGACGACGGCATCTTCGCCGGGCGGGCGGGCAAGATCGACGGGTTCGTCGCCAGCCTGAACGCCGAGAAGCTCACGACGCATGCCGAGGAGACCACGCTCGTGCCGGTGAGCGCGCTGCATGCGACCAAGGACGAGGCGTCGATGATGGCCCCGATGCTGTATGCCGACGCCTACGTGCAGCGCACGGGCGAGCAGTACACGGTGACGGTGTACTTCCAGCGCGCCACTATCATGGGCTCGGAGGTGACGCCGTCGTTTTTGGGCGATGTCACCTACGATCGCGGCGATGGCGTCATGGTGGACGCGCTTTCCGATTCCTATGACCCCTCGACGCGTGTGAAGACCACCACCATCCAGGTGAAAAGCCTCAACAAGCCCGTGCACATCCACATCGACAACGCCATGGGCGATGTGCGCCTGTCGTTCGACCCTGCGAACGCGCGCGTAACCGACACGCCGCCGTATTTCGCCCCGGTCGAGGTGACGCTGCCCGACTTCCCCTATACGTGGAAGACGACGTTCGGCGGCTCGAGCGCGGAATACGCGGCCGATTCCACCGTGCTGGCTGACGGCACGTTGGCCACGGTGGGGCAAACGTACAGCTTCGACGGCGACGTGGAGGGCTTGCAGCGCGGCCCGTCGAACGCATACGTGAACATCCGCGATGCGGCGGGCAACTCGCTCAAGACCATCGAGTTGGGTGGGCTTGAGAACAATTACACGGCCTACGCGGCAAGCGTCGACGCCACAACCGATGGCGGGTTCTACCTGTGCGGCGGTTTCACCACCGCCGACGGCACGCCGAAGGGCGATTTCGCCTCGCTCGATCGCGACGGGGCGGTGTTCGGGCAGACCGACGCCTTCGTGACGCGCTTTTCCGCTGACGGCACCGTGGCTTGGATGCGGGGCTTGACCGGTTCGGGCCATGACCAGGCGAAAGCCGTGAAGGCGACGCCCGACGGCGGTTGTGTTGCCCTGTTCGAGACCTCGTCGCACGACGGCGACCTGACCGATCTGAACCGCGGCATCTTCAACTTGGTCGTGGTCAAATACGATGCGTCGGGTAACACCGAATGGACGCGCACCATCGGCGGCAGGAACCTTGAATCGAGCGATTTCGGCATCGATATCCTTGCGAACGGCAACTACGTGGTCGCGGGTATCAAGTCCTCCTACACCGAGGACTTTGCCGACGCACCTTATTACGGCAACACGTTCGACCTGTTCGCAACCGAGATCAGCGCAGCCGACGGGACCAGCGTGTGGCTCAACACCTACGGCGGCGAGTCCAACGAGTACTTCAACGGCGTGACCGCCACCTCCGACGGCGGGTTCGTCATGCTCGGCAAGACGAAGTCCTCTACCGATACGTTCGCGGGATTTTCCGGATACGAGAACTCCTACATCATGAAGCTCGGCGCTACCGGCCATGTCGAGTGGGTCGATGGCCTGAAAAGCTCGGAGTCCAACGAGGCGGAGCGCGCCGTGGAGCTTGACGACCGGTATGTGGTCATCGGCAATAGCAACGGGACCGACTTCGATTTCAAGGACCTGAACAAGGGCTCGAGCGATGTGTACGTGGCGCAGTACGACAAGGCGGGAAAGCGTTTGTCTCTTGACGTCGTGGGCGGTTCCGCGGGCGATTACGCGGCCCAGATCACGGCGGTGAACGGGTATCAGCTGAACCTGCTCATGTACGGAGACTCCAACGACGGCGATTTCGCGGGCCTGTCCAAGGGTGATTCCGATGCGTTGCTGCTGACTTACGATTGGCGCGAGGCGGCGGGCGACCCTTCGGCGCTCGCGGCGCTCGTCGAGCAGGCCGCTCAGCTCTCGCAGGCCGACTGGACGCCGGATAGCTGGCAGATCTTGGCCGCCAAGTTGGAGGCGGCGAACACGTTGCTTGCCGCGTCCTATGCCACGAAAGCCCAGTACGACCAGGCTGCTGCCGAGCTGCAGCTTGCCATGGACGGCTTGGCGAAGGTGGCAGATCGCACGAGCTTGGAGGCAGCCATCGAGCAGGCGAGCGCGCTGGCGAACGATGGCTGGACGGCCGATAGCTGGAATGCGCTACAGGCGAAAATCGCAGCGGGCAAAGCGCTTTTGGAGGACGGCGCGGCCACGCAAGAGCAGATCGACCAGGCGGAGAAGGGCATCCGCGACGCCATGGCGGCGTTGAAGAAGGCCGATGCCGCAGGCGATGGCTCAGCGGCTGGCGATGACCAGGATTCCGGCGGCGAGGGAGACGATAGCGGCATCGATCAAGAGCAGGGCGGCACGGGCCAAACGGGCGAAGACGCTTCGAAGGGTGCTTCCGTGCCTGCCGGCTCCGGTAACGCTTCTACTGTCAAGGCCGGTGCATCGACGGGATTGGCGACGACCGGCGACGCGGCCGGTGCGGTTGCTGGCGCGGCCGGCGTGGCGGCCATCGTGGCAGCGGCTACGGCTTTGGGGGCCCGCCTGAAGCGCCGTGCGCTGAAAGGCCGTCGCTAAAGCGCAGGTGAGGAACCCCCTTTCCATCTTCGCACCTATATGAATAAGTCGGGCCCGTCCGGCGAGGCGTCGGACGGGCCCGTTGACATCTGCCGAAAGCCGGCCGTCTCATGCGGTTCGCGCGTATCGATATATGGTGATTCCACGAGCGCGACGGGCAGGGCATACAAAATGATGCCCGTGTGGTATCGTTCGCAGCTAGCATAAACGCGGGCGGTGCGCACCGTCCGAACATATCCGTTTATCAAGAGTCGGGGGAGAGGGTTGGCTCGCAGATCCCGACACCAACCTGGCGCAAAAGCGCCAAGGTGGTCCGGCCGACAACGATGAAGGAGGAACATCAATGGCCAACGCGCATTCTTCTTATCTGTTCACGTCCGAGTCCGTCACCGAGGGTCATCCCGACAAGGTGTGCGACCAGATCTCCGACGCCGTGCTCGATGCCATCCTTGAGAAGGAGATCGAGCTTGCCGGGCAGGGCTACGTCTCCCCGTCCGGTCAACCGGCCGACCCCACGCAGGTGCGGTGCGCCTGCGAGACCATGGCCACCACGGGCATGATTATCGTGGCCGGCGAGATCCGCACCCAGGCCTACGTCGACGTGCCCGCGCTTGCGCGCGAGGTGCTGCGCGAGATCGGCTACGATCGCGCGAAGTACGGCTTCGATTGCGATACCTGCGGTGTGCTCAACGCCATCCACGACCAAAGCCCCGACATCGCCCAGGGCGTCGACGAGAGCTACGAGGCCCAGCACGGCCAGGCGGGCGACGACCCCTACGAGAAGGTCGGCGCCGGCGACCAGGGCATGATGTTCGGCTACGCCTGCGACGAGACGTCCACGCTCATGCCCATGCCCATCTACCTGGCACAGCGCATGGCCGAGCAGCTGGCCGCGGTGCGCAAGGACGGCACCATGCCCTACCTGCGCCCCGACGGCAAGACCCAGGTCTCGGTCCGCTACATCGATGACAAGCCCGTTAACGTGGAAAAGGTCGTGGTTTCCACGCAGCATTCCGAGGAGATCTCCACCGAGCAGCTGCGCGCCGAGATCGAGGCCAACGTCATCCGCCCCGTGCTCGAGCGCGAGGGCGTGGAGCTCGCCCCCGACGCCGGCATCCACATCAACCCCACCGGCCGATTCGTCATCGGCGGCCCCATGGGCGACTGCGGCCTGACCGGCCGTAAGATCATCGTCGACACCTACGGCGGCATGGGCCGCCACGGCGGCGGCGCATTCAGCGGCAAGGACTGCACGAAGGTGGACCGCTCCGCGGCCTACGCTGCCCGCTGGGTTGCCAAGAACGTGGTCGCCGCGGGGTTCGCGCACCGCTGCGAGGTGCAGGTGGCTTACGCTATCGGCATGGCTCGCCCCGTGTCCGTCATGGTCGACACGTTCGGCACCGAGTGCGTGCCCGTGGCCGACATCGAGCGCGCCATCGGCGAGGTGTTCGACCTGCGCCCCGGTGCCATCATCGACGACCTGGACCTGCGCCGTCCCATCTATCGCAAGACGGCCGCCTACGGCCACTTCGGCCGCGAGCTTCCCGAGTTCACCTGGGAGGCAACCGACCGCGCGGACGCCCTGCGCAAGGCCTGCGGTCTGGAGTAAGCGTTTTCGGCGCCCTTCGGCAGAAGGGCATGGCGCGTGACCGGCTTACACCGATCGCAACGCATGTTGCGGAATGGGGCCGGGCCGGAATCGGCTAGGAAGCCCGCTGCGGAAGGCGGCGGACATGATCGATATCGCGAAATAGGGAAAGCCCGCTGGAAGCGAGCGCGGCATAGTTCGGGGTTCCGGGATATGCCGCGCTCGCCGGCGGGCTTTCCTGCGTTTCGGGCATGCTGTGGGTGATCGCCATGTCGGCGACCGCCACGCCGATGTGCGCGGGCGTTGCTTCGCCCTATCGAACGGTCGCGGTATCGACCAGAATGCGGGACCGGCGGGAGAATCGGGTACGAGCGCAGGCGATTCTCGAAAAGCGTATATCTGTTCGCCTTTTCGAGGACTTTCCGCGAAACGCTGGTATACTGGTGCGCTATGAAACTGGCATCTGTGATCTTGGACATACCTACGCAGGCGCTCGATGCGCCTTATACCTATGCAGTCCCTGAAGAGGGGCTGTTCGCCGCCGCATGCGAAGGCGCGGGCGATTGCGACGACGGCCCGCTTGGGCGCGACTTCGCCATTTCGGTGGGCTGCGCTGTGCTGGTGCCGTTCGGTCACCGGCGCGCCGTGGGCTTCGTGGTGTCGATCGGCGAATATGGGCAGCCCGGCGGGCCGCAGTGGCCGCAGGGCATCGACGCGGGCAAGCTCAAGGCCATTGAGCGCGCCGTCAGCCAGCCGTATTTCGATGAAGAGGGCGCCGCCTGCGCCCAGTGGCTGTCCGAGCGCTACATTGCGCCGTTGTCGGCGTGTGTGCGCCTGTTCACGCCGCCGGGCGGCGTGCCGCGCATGGTGCACGGGCGCGATGGCGGTTGGCGCCTCGAACAGCCCGCGGTCGGCCAGGTCGACGATCGCTGGGTGGTCGCCGGCCCGGCGTTTTCCGAGTTCACACCCCGCGCGAACGCCGTCAAACAGGTCGCGGTCATGGAGGCGTTGCGCGGCGGGCAGCTGCGCGTCAGCGAGTTGGCCGCTCAGCTGGGCTCGGTTTCCTCGACGCTTAAGGCCTTGGAGGCGAAGGGCGCGGTGGTCATCGAGCACCGCCGCCGCATGCGCGGGTTTTCCGAAGACGCGGCGCGCATCGCGCAGCGCGCGGTTTCGGGTGCGGTTGGGGATACGGCCGGCGAAG
>OKVV01000225.1_pt1 | contig 41479 bp, 29 predicted proteins | sample 1606871 | NCBI WGS metagenome assembly OKVV01 (sample SAMN03281011, study PRJEB24777) | human gut metagenome | isolation source: fecal sample PR176 from 1 month old male Indian infant, caesarean delivered... | place: Singapore | collected 2006-01-13
CCGCTCCATGTGCATGCGGTCACCAAGCTGCTCGTCGGCAGCAGCTTGCTCGAAACGGCGGCGCGGACCTTCATCATCGAACACCTCGTCCACGAACTCGTCGAACGGCACCTCGTCGGAATCATCAGCGTTCTCGGCCAGGTAAGCCTTGGCGCGTCCCATGGCAACGGCGGAGTTCACCCCGAACTCCTCGGCAACTTCCTCGACCAAGCCCATAGTGGTATCGAACAGCTCCTTGCTGGAAGCCTCGTTGGAGCATTGCAGCAGGCCGTCGGGGATGAGCCAGCGCTCCTCACCGGCGATCTGGCGGGGCTTGTCAACGAACTGCACCGCCATGGTGCGGGCATTCACCAGCGCAAACGATGCGATCTTCTGCGAAGGGTTCGGCAAAATGGCGTGATGACGCTCAATGTTGTTGCGGGTGGCGCCATCTTCGCCGCGCCCGACCTCATGCATGAAGGCGGGCTTGCTCTCAAGCAGCAGCAAGCCGAAGTAATGCTCGCTGCGCGCATTGTAAGCGGCGGCCTCCGCGGCTGCGGTTGCCGCGGCGTTCTCCTCTTCGGTGGCATCGTCGGCCAACGGGGGCATAGCGGGCGGCTTCTCCTGGTCCTCGAAATCAACCACGAGCAAGTCGCACGACGAGGGGTTCTCCATACGGCCGAGCTCCTCGGACATGAACTGGGCCACCTGCACGGAAAGGTCTACGAAGTCGCGCTCGCCCTTGAAATACGCGCTCAACTCCGCCGCAAACCCGCTGTCAGGGAAGAACTCCCCGCGGCGGTTATCCATACCGCCCAACGCATGCCTGGCAATACGCATGACATACGATTTAACGTTCTTGTTCGTCAAATCCAGCTCGTCTTCGGAAAACACGTTCACGCATGACACGAAATCGAACACGTGCAGCACCGCGTGGTTGATCTTGAACATCCAGCCTCTCCCCTGCCTACCTCGAACTTGCACCTCAAAACGCCCTGGCGACACCCAACCTTGCGAACGCAACGGCGGCGATCCGCCTTACGAACACACTCCTTTTGATCGCCTTCGAAACGGACACAACGCTATTCTTCGCCCTCGAAGCCCCACATGCGCACCTCGGGGTACATGCGCACGCCTTCCATCTCGTACACGCGGCGCTGCACCTCGGCAATCAAATCGCGGACATCGCGAGCCGTCGCACCACCGGCGTTCACCACAAAACCCGTATGCTTCTCGGAAACCTGCGCGCCGCCCACACGGAAACCGCGCAAACCGGAATCCTGAATCAGTTTGCCGGCGAAATAGCCAGCGGGACGCTTGAAGGTGCTGCCGGCACTCGGCATTTCCAGGGGCTGTTTCTCAGCACGGCGCTGAGCCAGATCATCCATGCGCGCACGTATCTCACTAGGGGAATCGGGGCGCAGCTGCAAGGTGGCCGAGAGCACGGCCCAACCGGCATCGCCCATCATGGAGTGACGATATCCCCAACAAGCCTGCCAAGCATGAAGGTTCACGATACGCCCCTGCGGCGTGGCGCACACGAGCGAGCAGCACACGTCGCGGAACTCCCCGCCATAGGCTCCGGCGTTCATGATGGCGGCGCCGCCGATGGTACCCGGGATTCCGCTGGCGAACTCATAGCCCGCTAAAGCGGCAGCGCATACAGCCTCGGCCACCTGGGCGTTCGACGCACCGGCCTGCACCGTCACGCGGGAGCCTTCCACAACTACGTCCGAAAAGCGCTCGGCAAATCGAACGATAACCTCGGGCAAGCCCGCATCGGCCACAAGCAGGTCGCTGCCCAGGCCCAGCAAGCGCACAGGCTGGCCAGCGCTATGGCACGCTGCAAGAACATCAGCTGCCTCCTGAACGCTGGCCGGCTCGACCACCACGGCAGCAGGGCCGCCGATCTGAAACGTAGTCAGCCCGCTCATGGGCACATCCCTGCGCACCGCCTGCTCCCCGACGATTTCCCGCAGCGTTTCCAACAAAACCTCGTTCACCATATGGATCACGACTCCTTACCGGATAACAATGCCTGGGATTCGCGTTCGCCCAGGTCGATCAACTCTTGTCGGCTATGTACGCCGCATTTCCCGTAAATGCGGCGCAAATGCGTATCAACGGTGCTTTTCGCGATGAACAGCTCCGCCGCCATGCGCTCGCCCGTACGGCCGCGAAGCGCCAACGGCAAGATCTCGGATTCGCGCTTGGAAAGCTTGAACTTGGAGGCCATGACGCGACACGCATCCTCGAACCGATCGGCCTGCTTGGCGATGCGGGACAGCGCCAAGAAGTCACCCTCGGTGAAGAGGAACAGGTACGCGAACAACGTGGCTAAGCCCGCGCAGGAGGCGACGCCAAACGGCATATCGCCTGAAGGGGAGGCGACCTGCAAAACGTTGCCAAGCGCCAAACCCCCTGCTTCGCCAAGGTAGAGCGAGGCAAAACCCCTGGAGAAGGAAAGCGCCGCATCCATTCCGGTCAGCTTCGCCATCAGCACGAACAGCGAAACGAGCACGGCGGAAAGACCCAGATAGCCGGCGAGCACGATGGAATCGCCCGGAACGCCGTAGGGTTCCAGGACGGGCATGAACAGGTATCCGGTCATCATCAGCAGCAGCGAGAGACGATATACGCCCACCAAAAGCCTACTCACTTCGCCATCGGACCCGCTACGGCGGGCAGACACCCCCACAACCTGCAACGACCCAGCGCAGAACAGCGCCAACAGCAGCAACGTCGCGGCAAACGTAGGCGTGGCGACGCTACCCGGATCCGAAGCATAGGTTTCCATGAGCCCGCCTGCCAAGCCGAACACAACGGAGCCGCCCACAACCTTACGCGAAATGCGATGCGTCTCGGCCCGCTGCTCTTTTGAAGCGAGCAGCGTCGCTATAGTGAGAGCAGGCTTTTTCTGCGAGTCCGCGTTCTCCTCGACGCGCTCGCTCGAAAGCAACGGCTCGATGCCGACAAGCGCCCAAGCGCTGCCGAAGGGAAGCAGGTTCGCCACCGCAGCAGCAAGCGGAGCCTGCGAACAGACGACGGCGAGCAGGAACGTGAAAACGGCGGCAACGGCAGTTGCAAGCAGCACGCCGCGGGAGCTTTCCCCATGCGATCGGGCACCGAGCGCCCTTCCCCACGCCGCAAGCATGCACGCGAAGGGAACGCCTACCAAAACGCCTTCCATAACCATGGAGACAAGGCCGTATTCGGCGGGAAGGGAAACGGAGGAACCGATGGCCAGCAACACCGCATAACACCACATAAGCGAGCGGTTCAGCAGCACATCGCGCACGCGCAGGGCAACGGCACGCAACACCATGAGGGTGACGGCCGCGGCAAGCAAGGTGATAAGCAAATCTATGCGTTCAAATGTGAAACCGCCCACAGCAAGCGCGCTGTTCCATCCCATGTAGAAGAGCGCGAACATGAACGCCTGATGGCATGCGTACCCGAGCAGCGTACGCACAAGAACGGGATCGAAGCGCGTCTCAAGTGCGCCGGTATGATGGGTTGAAGAATTCTGCATAACCGAAGTGTAGCAGCAAGCGCCGTTAAGACCTCGGCTGCACGCAAGGGACCACAAGATTACCCGGGCAAATCCGAGCTCCCGGGCATTCGCGCCCCGCAGGCCATAACGCCATCGCCTCTACCCACCATAAGCGAAACCGAGGACGCCATCACAACGCAAATCCCGCTCCCGACACAGCAGCGAACCAGAATAAAGCGAAACGCCCGTGCAAAACCTTGCGCGGGCGTTTCACTGTTTGCTGTATTTCCGGTAATGGAGGCTTGACGCCCCCAAGGAAATCCTATTCCTCGCTTGCGGCAGGAACCTTCTTAGCGGCCTTCACGGCCTTCTTCTTCGGCTCCTCCTCCACTTCCTCGTCCTCGTCGAGATCGATCTCGGGCTTGCCCTCATCGGAGGTCATGCCCTCGCGCAGGCTTTTAACGGACTTGCCGATGGCGCTGCCGAGCTTGGGAAGGTTCTTCGGGCCGAAGATAAGCAAAACGACGACCAGGATGATAAGCAGCTCGGGAACGCCCATACCCAAAAACTTCATTGATGACTCCTCCTTTTAGGATGTTGCAAAGCGGGATCGACGTTGCCCGCATCGCTTGTAACGTGACAGGCGATCGCACCCGTCAGCTCGTTTCAACGCAACCGATGATGCCTCTACCGAAATGGCTCGTCTATCATGCAAACCCGTGATTTCGTACTTAAAGTCCCCAGAATACTTGTCATGCAAATTGAGTACTGAATGCGTTTTCCCTGATGGGAGCCACCTTGATTATAATCGTCCCCATAACGTCCAGGAATCATGATGCTGCTGAGCCGACACGACCGCACGTTCATGCCAACCATGCGGGAGGCAGCATAGCGCACGGCCCTTTCATGCCTTAAGGGAGGGCCTGGAGCACCTTCACCACGAAGCTGCTGTGACGCTCGACATTCAGCCTGAGCCGCAAACGCAAAAAGGCAGAGGTCGAAACCCCTGCCTTCAAACGGATACCGGAAGACGATGCTTAACGGCTAATCCTGCTGCGCCTCCTGTGTCACAAGCTGACGATATGCGATCAGGTCGAGCTTGGCCATGACCACGTCCTCGACCTCGTAGCTGAACGGATACAGCTGCGCCATGGGACCATTCTCTTGATAGACGGTTCGCACATAGCCTCCGCACTCATCGCACGTGGCAATGCGATGATCATCGTCGCCCTCGACGTTGAAGAAATGCAGGTGGCCCTGATTCTGCGTGCCGCAGCGAGCGCAACGCACGCGCTCGATATCCCAGACGCAACCGCACTGCGCGCACCACAGCGCACGGCCGCGGCCCTTGGTCTTCGTGCCCGCCTGGCCGACATGCGCCACGGACGCCTCGCACCCGCAGACCGGGCAGTGCACCGGATACGGCTGATCGGCATTCCCGTCAACGCGCGCCGCCTGCACCTCCTGGGCAATGGGTTCCAACAGCGCACGGAGCGCCAGCGAAACAACGGCTGCACCCATACGCCCGGCATCCTCGCCGAGCCCATCATCTTGCAAAAGGCCCGCGAACGCTTCTACGTATGCGGAAGGGTCGTTTCCGGCAAGCTTCATGTCCGATGCCGCCACCAAACGGTCCCAACGCACACCCGCAAGCGCATCGCGCGTTGCCTGGTCGAACTGCTCGAACACCGTCATGGCACCCGCCAAACGCTCAGCAGCATCTGCCAGCGCATCAGCCGGGATGTCGGCAGGATACGCGCGCAGCACCGGCTGCTCGGCATTCGAGCACTCCTTGAGCGCGCCTGCATCGGGAACCACATGCTCGACCTTGGCGGCATGTTCCTTCTGCACCTCCGCCTGCACACCCCACAAGGTGCGGAAGAAGCGCAGGCGTTCCTGCTCGGACTCGGAGAGCTTAGGCAGATACGCCTTCATGGCCATATCGATGTGATTAAGATCCATAGTTGATTACCGCTTTCATCTCATTGAAACGATCAAGCCGAACATGAGCCGCAAAGCACCTGCGGAACATGCCGACGCGACCGAAGCCTGTTGGCAAACAGCTGCATGCACGTCATGCCATACCAGCTGTGCACCAGCACGGCACATCCAAGATAAACGGTAGCCCGACGCTCACCTCCACAATGGAAGCGTCTGCGAAGCACCGGGCTACCGGCTAGATGGGCGGCGCATCACGCGCCGCCCATCATGGTTTCATAGACGATCAGGAGCTACTTGGCATCCTTCTCGACCACGTTCTTGCCGGAGGCGATCTCCTTGCGAGCCCAGTGGCCCCAGTGGTACAAAGCATCGGCCTCGGAAACCAAACCGTTGCCGAACATCAGCTTGTACGTGCCGCGATAGGGCTGGAAGATGCCGCCGCCCAAGAAGATATGGGCCAAGCCGAACACGGCAATGAGCAAAAAGCCCAGGTCGTGCAGAAGCAGCACCACGCCGTAGCCCGTGCCCAGGTCGACGATGGTCGAACCGGCCACCAAGATCAGGCCCGTGATGCCCATGAGCGCGCCAGCCACCCACAGCATGCCGTCGGCGAAACGCTGACCGGACTTCACCTCGTCCTGGTCGGGCATGTGGATCCACTTCGCCATAAACAGGTACGGGAAGAACAGCAGCATCCACTTCTTGTCGTCGCTGTTCCATTTCGCGAACAGGTTCTTGAAGATATGGGCTACGCCCTTCGGAGCCATGATCGCGCTGATAAGGGGCACCAGCACGAAGATGAAGCCAAGCACGCGATGCGACATGCGGATGACGAAGACCGTATCGGCGCCAACCGCCTGCGCAAGCTGCGGAACGAACACGAACAGGCCCGAGATGGCAAGCAGGATGCACGCGATGACCGTGATGCCATGCGTCAGGCGCGCCTGCTTCGAATGACGGACGATGTACTTCTCCTTGCCGGATGCCGCGCGCTCCTGGAGGAACGCCGCGTCCTTGGCGCGGGCTTCCGGGGAAACGTTAACGGAGTGGCTCATAATTTGTCCCCCTTCTTACCGATCGGAAGGTTCTCGGTGATGTGCTCCATCACCGTCTTATCGTCCTGCGGGTCGCCATGCTGCACAATGTCGCCGGTGATCACCGACACCGTATCCTCGGTCTCGGGGTTGTACGCCAGCTTATCGCGCTTGTAGCCGATGGCCAGGCCGAACATAACGGCCAGGCCGGCAACAGTCAGACCGGAGATGGCGCCGGTGACCGGCTTCATGATCTGGGTGAGCTGGGCCGTGGCGGGAGCCTTCGGGTCCTGCACCTGGTCATGAGCATCGATGCCGTACTTGAGCACCTGGATGACATGCAAGCCGCCCATCTCATGCTCGCCGTACAGGCAGGCATCGGGGTAGCCGTTCTCGTGCAGCCATGCGACCTTCTCCTTGCCCTTGGCGATCATCTCGTCGCGGTCGCCGAACTGCAGGGCGTTGGGCTGGCATGCGGAAACGCAAGCCGGCGCCATGCCATGGGCCACGCGGTCGGCGCAACCCGTGCATTTGTCGATGACGGTCTTGTCGAGAAGCCCGTTGGACTCGTAGCGCGGGACATCGAACGGGCAGGCGCTGTGGCAGTACTGGCAGCCGACGCATTTGTCCTGGTAGACCTCCACGAAACCGGTCTCCTCGTTGCGCACGAGCGCGCCGCCAGGGCACACCGAAGCGCACGGGGCGTCGGTGCAATGCTGGCATGCGCGACGGCCGAACGCCCACTTCACCGGTTTGATCTTGCTATCGCCCTCAAGCTCGTTGAAGGTGATGATCAAACGCGTGTCGCCGTTAAGGTCGGCCGGGTTCTGATGCGTGCCGGACCACTTTGCCTCGTTCGTGCCCAGAGGGCTCGGCAGGTTGTTCCACGTCTTGCAGGCAACCTGGCATCCCTTGCAGGCGGTGCACTTGGAGGAATCGAAATATACAGCCTTTTCAGTCATGTCAATCCCCCTTATGCCTTCTCGATATCAACGAGGAACGCCTTATATTCGGGCGTGAACGAGTTCGGGTCGCCGACGTTGGGCGTCAGGTCGTTGACCACGTCGCCCGTGCCGTACAAGTCCGCCCAACCGAAGTGATGGGTCAAGCCGACCTGATGCTGCACCTTGCCGTTGACGCTCATCGGCTGCAGGCGTTTGGTGACCAGGGCGGGCACGACGACGGAGCCGCGGTTGTTGAACACGCGCACGTCATCGCCGTTCTTGATGCCCTTCTCGGCAGCGAACTCCTCGCTCATCTCGACGAACTGAGATGGCATGGACTCCACCAACGCCGGGCACAGACGCGTCTGGCCGCCGGTCTGCCAATGCTCGGTGACGGAGTACGTGGTGGCAACGATCGGGTACTGCTCCTTGGTGCCCTGCTTCGTGGACGCGTACTGCGTGCCGAATGCGCACGGGTTGTGGAACGCGCCGTTGAGCGGGTTGTCGTCGCACGGCGACTCGAACGGCTCGAAATGCTCGGGCAGCGGGCCGTCGACCATGCCGTAGCTCTCCAGGCGGGCGTTCTGCTCCCACAGCATGAAGAAGGTCTTGTTGTTCGGCGGGACTGGCTTGCCGTCCTTGGCGGCAACGAAGTCGGCCTGGTCGACCAGGATCCACTTCTCGCCGTTCCACTCCATGAGCTTCTTGTCCTCGTTCCAAGGCTTGCCCTGCATGTCGCAGCTGTTGCGGTTGTACAGGATACGGCGGTTGCTCGGCCAGCTGAACGCCCACTCGGAATTCAGGCCGATGCCAGACTTGTCCTCGGTGTTGCGGCGGCACAGCGGCTGCTCTGCCGGGTCGAGCGGAGCGTCGTTGTTGTTCCACATACCGGAGTAGATCCACATCGCGCACGCGGTGGAACCGTCGGCGCCCAGCTCGGCGTAGCCCTTGAGCAGGTCGGTCTTCGGGTTGGCGGAATCGACGTTGCACTCGGTGCCGGCCACGCGGTAGCCGTTGAGGGCCCAGGCCACGGGGCGCGGGTCGATCTTGCCGTCCACGTAGTAGTCCCACTTGGTCTTGAGGATCGGGTCGGGGTTGGCGCCGCCCTCCTTCTTGTACAGGTCGCAGATGGCGGTCCAAAGCAGATCGCACATCTCGTAGTCGGGCTTGGCCTGATCCCACGGCTCGACGGCCTGATAGCGGTACTGGATCCAGCGGCCGGAGTTCAAGATGATGCCCGGCTTCTCGTAGATCAGCGCGCACGGCAGATAGAAAACCGTGGTGTCGATCTCGGACGGGTTCATATCCGGCGCGTTCCAGAAGCTGGCGGACTCGGTGATGACCTGGTCGGCGACGACCAGCCAATCGAGGTTGGCCATGGAACGGCGCACGTTGCCGGCGTTGGGGGCCGAATGGCAGGGGTTCATGCCCCAGTTGAAGTAGCCCTTGATAACACCCTGCTGCATGAGCTCGAACGTGGAGATATGCGTGTAGTCGACGGCACCAGTCTCGGACGGGACCTTCGGCCACCAGTCGTAACCGTAGTCGTTGTCTACGGTTGCGTTCTCGCCGAACCACTCCTTCAGGGAGGAGACGATGAACTTAGGCTTGTTAGTGTAGTAGCCGTCGGAATAGGTCTGAGACTCCAGCCACTTGCGCAGGCTTGCGCGATCGGTGGTGTTTGCCCACTTCAGGTAAGCGGGATGCTCGTTGACCATCATGCCCATGTCCGTTGCACCCTGGACGTTGGGCTCGCCGCGCAGGGCGTTCACGCCGCCGCCGGGGATGCCGATGTTGCCAAGCAGCAGCTGCATCACGGACATGGCTCGCGTGTTCTGGGCGCCATAGGTGTGCTGGGTCTGGCCGAGCGCGTAGAGCACGGTGCCGGCCTTACCGGGCTTGGCGGTAGAGGTATAGGTTTTGTAGACGAGTTCGAGAACATCCTTGTCCATACCGCAGATACCGCAAACGGTGTCGAGCGTGTAACGGGAATAGTGCTTCTTGAACTGCTGGTAGACGCACATGGGATCTTGCAGCGTCATGTCCTTCTTGGGGTTGGTGAGCGTCGGCGTGGTGAACTCAGGGGTGCCGGGCTTCTTAACCCAGGCGTATGCGCCGTTCTCGCTGGTGTCCCAGTCCTCGGTGGACTCGGTCTCGTAATGCCAGCTGTGGGCGTTGTACGTCTTGGTATTCTCGTTCCAACCGCTGAACAGGCCCGTCTCGGGATCGAACTTGTAGTCGGGATCAAGGATGTAGGAAGCGTTGGTGTAGTTGAGCAGGTACTCGAAGTTGTACTCGCTCATGTCGCCGGTTTCCTGGTACTTGGCCAGGTTCGGCTCGATGAGGTGCTCGATGATGTAGTTGTACATGCCGCCGTAGAACGCGATATCGGTGCCGGAACGGATGGGGCACCAGATATCGGCCTGCTCAGCCGTACGGGTGTAGCGCGGATCGACGACGATCCACTTAGCGCCCTGCTCATGGGCCTTCTCAAGCCACAGCGCGCTTACGGGGTGGTTCTCAACGGAGTTGGAACCGCAATTCAAGATGACGTCGGTGTTTTGGAAGTCGCACCAATGGCTCGTCATGGAGCCACGACCGAATGAAGCTGCCAGACCGGCAACAGTGGGGCCGTGTCAAACACGAGCCTGATTGTCGATGGCGATGACGCCCAGGGAGCGCATCATCTTGAGGATCAGGTATTCCTCCTCGGAATTTTCCTGGGAACCGCCCAGACTTGCGATGGCCGGGGTGTAGTTCACCGTCAGGCCGTTGTCGTTCTTCTCTATAAACGTTGCATCGCGCGTGTCCTTGACCTTGCGGGCGATCTCGGCAATGGCGTCATCCCAGGAGATGTCCTCCCAGTCGCTTGCGCCGGGACGGCGCACCAGCGGGCGCGTCGAACGCTTCGGGTTCTTGATGACTTCGCGCGTCTCGGGGTCGACCACGTTGCGCAGCTGGAACATGGTAGCGCCCTTCGGGCACAGGCCGCCCTCGTTGATGGGATGGTCGGGGTCGCCTTCCAGGTTGACCAGCTCGCCGTCGCGCACCGACAGCAGAGAACCGCAACCACCTGCGCAATAGCAGCAGATGTTGGTGTACTCTTCGGTGTTCACCAGCTTCCAGTCTTGCTTGGACTCAGATGCGAACGCCTGGGTCTGCGAGGAAAGCTCGAACGCCATCGTGGTTGCCAGCGCAGCGCCGGTTGCTTTGAAAAAGCCCCTGCGTGACAGGTTCATGCCCCTCACTCCTTTCCTACTCGTCTTGCACTCGTCTAAGAGTCGATGCGAAACCGCCCACCGTGCCCTCTTGCCGATTGGAGGCTGCGGGGAGAAGGCGCCGAGGCGGCGCATCGCGTATCCGTATCGTGCGTCTACGGATACTCATTCATGCTATTGCATAATTTGATACGAAACTGACACCATTCCGCCAAATGGTGCACAAATGCACCCATTTGGAACAAATCCCCCTGAACGGGTTAGAAAGAATTGGACCATTCTGCGGGTTTGTCTATTTTTTCCTATGCAAACGCTTGCAATTACTTGGCTATTCCTATTGCGATAATCGGGTTATAGATTGAGAATTGGACAGTCTTTGATATGTGTTTATCTGTTTTACGATCCACTCAGGTCGCTTTTGCAGCGGTTCAAAGTGATATCGGACCGTAAACGCATCATCATTGGACGAAATTCCTGCATCATGGCGTTCTGAAACTGCATAATCTGAGTCGAGAATGCGGTTGACGGCATACGGGAGGAAGGGGTAAAACGCAAGGAAACGGTTCCATGATCGCAGTTGACGCAACACCTTCAGCGGCACGATACATCACTAGGGCAATACTAGAAAACTTACCTGCTCAACCCGAAGCAGCGAAAGTGCGGGATTCGATGGGTTGTTAAGGTTAATACCGCCAATCGTCCGGAATGGTAAAGATAACGCGACGAAGCGACACGACGGATTCTAGCCTGCATCACTGTCAGTTACCGAGAAGCGCAAGGCGAGACAGCAGCGAATGATGCCGGAGTTTGAAAAACGACGCTCAACGAAGAAGACGACGCAGAAGCAGAGATTCCGACTGCTACAGGCTTTCGATAACCTTTGCGGACACAACATTGCTCGGAGACACCAGAATGGCCCCGACGCTATCCATGTGAGGCGCGTTCACGAAAAAGGACCCGTTGGAGTTGCCGCCCATCGTGGACACTTCCTCATCCTGCAGCGTAATCACGATGTCGGCGCCCTGGAGGTTGCGCACATAGGTGCGAACCGAAGAGATGCACACAACAAGATCGACCTTACAATCGCGGAAATATTTGACACGCGCTTCGGCAGCCTTGTCGGAAAGCGGAACATCGACGTAAAACACGCCGATGCGCTTCGAGCCGCGCTTGAGGATAACGCCATCGCTGTATTGAGACGGGTCGGCCGTATCGAGCACCAACACCGTGGCGCCCTTCTCCTCATAGTTGGCCTGAACCTGCTCAGGCGCGACCGGCTGGCTCTTGGCAACATCCATGCCGCCGCGGACCGTAGCGGCTTTCAGCACCGTCGCGTTATCGGAAGTTCGATCAGATTCGCCATCGTCCTGTTCGGAGGTATCGGGGACAGGCGCCGCAACGCTGCCGACATCGGATGTCAAGCCGGACGCCTCATCGGTATGCGTTAGACCAGCAACGCTATCGAAAGACTTCGTCTGCCCTGAAGCGCTTTTCGAAGAGCTTGATGTATTTGAGCCGTTGCTAGAACCCGTACTCGAGGAAGCACCGTTCACGGATGCGTTTCCCTCTGCAGACGATGAAGCTGCGCTGCCACCGGAAGAGGACGCCGATATAGCCGCATCGGAAGAGGTGGAAGACGCAGCCGTATCAGGGGAAGCTGAGCCGCTCCCAGATCCCGAAACGCCCTCGTCGGCCTTTTCGGCCGCGTCCGCAGAGCCCGCTCCCTCTTCGAGCTGCGCATCGGAGCCGTTTTGGGAATCAAGCGTCTTCGCATCCGCCTGCACGGGAAGCGTGCCGGCGTACACGATGGAGGTGTACCCTTCCATCTGGCCCACCTTTTCATCGATGGAGGATGCGGCTACGTTCCACGAATGCCCTGCAACCATATACCAGGCGATCCCGAACGTGCTGAGCACGATCAGGAGGAGGAATACGCCGAGCGCTTGTTTTTCACGAGTTCCGTTAGACATAGGTTCAAGTATAGTGAATGCCCCGCAAACCGCCCGTACGCCGCCGGCACACGCGCAGAGTTTACAGAAAAGCCTGCGTTAGAGCATCTTCTCGAACGCGACGCGGTCGGTGGAAGCGCCTTCCGCATGGCTGATATGCACGATGCCGCAACGGCTGAAGCCGCATCGCTCTATGAGTTTGAGCATGGGGATGTTACCAGGATGCGTTTCGATGCGCAGGCTCTCGCACCTGTGCTGACGGGCAACCGGCTCGGCGGATTGCAGCAGATTGCGACCCAGACCCTTCCCGCCATGACCTTGGGCAACCGCAACACGATGCAACACGGCATATCGCGGGTCGCGTGAGTCGGACGCCGTCAACCATGCGCCCTCGATGGAATCGTAAACCGGTTCGCCGGTGAAGCCGATGACGGTGGTGGCGACCACTTCGCCGTCTTCCTCAAGCACATAGGAGTGACCGGCTTCGATATCATCTCGCACGATTTGCTGCGTAGGATAAGCACCTTGCCATTGATCGATGCCAAGATGACCTAGCGCGGCCTTGCCATCCATGAGCACGGCCCAGATGCCATCGAAGTCGCCATGGTCGGCAATGCGGAACTGCAATGTCATGGTTATCCTCACTTCCAGCCGTCGATGCGGCTCTGCCCTTTCCTGCATGGATGATGCGAAACACCCTCAGCCATGGTAAACGTCTGCAAGTAGTTGGCAACCCAGAATCCACAACGGAACCCGTGTCGCCAACAAAACAGCGGCTACGCGACAGTGCCCAGCGCCGTCATGCCGCCCTATCTAAAGCGCAGCTCATACGCGGAACGCGGCTTTTCCCGCCCGAACGTATCGCGCACCTGAATGGTCCCGCAAAACTTGAAGCCGCGTGTTTCAAGCAGCCAACGCATCGGTTCGTTCTCGGGGTAGATATCGGCACGCACGCTGACGCGACCACCCTCACGGGCGATACGGCAGGCGCTGTCGACGATGAACGACCCGACGCCGCGTCTGCGGACCGGCTTGTCGACGACTACCCAATGCAGCTCGGCGTACTGTTGCGGAGATGCACCGGTGTCGGTGACCCATTCGCCCTTGATGCCGCGCTCGTAATTCTTATCCGCCGCGAAGGACACGGCGAACACGGCGATCATCTGGCCTTGGGCATTCTCCACCACATATGTGGAACCGTCTTTGACGCTGCGGGTCAAACGCCGCGAGGACGGGTACTTCTTGTACCTGCCCTCATCGATGCCCAATTCGGCAAAGGCACGATGTCCCTCGTCGAGCAACGCCTCCACGCGTTCGACATCGGCCATGGTTGCAGGTCGGCTATTGTAATACCCGAGCACCGACGCACGACCGGCGAAGACCGGCGGATCTTGCGGAAGCGGCGCCGTCTCCACGCCCGCAAGCTCGGCATCCGGCCCCTCGCCTTCCCGCTTGGGCTCGAGCTCGGTGACCATGACGATCATGACGAGGATGCATCCCGCCACATCCCAGGTGCTCACCGAGCTATGCAGCCACAGCACGGAGAGCACCATGGCCGAGACCGGCTCGGCGGCGCACAGAAGCCCGGCTTTCACAGGTCCGCAGTCATTGATTCCCTGAAGATACAGCATATAAGCCGCACAGGTCCCGACAACGATGACCGCCGCAAGGATAAGGAGGAACCCAGGCGTGAGCTCGACGGGGACGGCCCAAGGCTGCACAATGGGCGTGAGAACCGCTCCGCCGAACAACATGGCGAACCCCGTGACCATCATCGAGCCCCATTTGGCAAGCACCTTAACCGGCATCAGCGTATACAAGGCCAACGCGACAGCCGACACCATGCCCCAGAAGCATCCCTGCTGGGACAGGGCCAATCGGGAAAGATCACCTTGCGTGGCGATCAGAACGAGCCCCGCCATGGCGAACACGAGCCCCAGCACCTCTCGGGGATTGGGAAGTCGGCGTTTGCGCAAGCACGTCCACAGCATGATGAGCACCAAACCCAGCTGCTCGATGGTGGTGCCCACGCCAGCGCTCGTGTGATGGATGACGCTGAAATAGCTCACCTGGCATAGCGCGATTCCGAAAATGGAGAACGCCGCGATGCTGATCATGGAACGCCAATCACGAAAGAGCGCCGCCACCGACCGCCAGTCCTTCACGAACACGACGCCGAGAAAGAATACCGCGGAGATGAGCATGCGCACGCACGTGATCCAATAAGCCGGCGCGCCGTAATCGCCCATGAGCAGCTGGGCGCACGTGCCGGAAAAGCCCCAGCAAACGGAACCAGCCAATGCGCAGACGATACCGCGCATCATATGCCCGCCCCGCAAAGCCGCTCCTTGATGCACCCCTACCGCGCTCCTTCCCGAATAAGAAACCCGCCTCTTGCACGGAGACGGGTTTTGCTTCTTTAGCGTCAAAGACGCCCACCGGAATCGGCAGGCGTCGCAATGTAACAAGACTATTTTACAGCATGCGAGCGAGGAATCGACCTGTGTAGCTTTCCTTCACAGTAGCTACGTGCTCGGGCGTTCCCTCGGCCACCACGGTGCCGCCGCGCGCACCGCCCTCCGGACCCAAATCGACGATATGGTCGGCGCTTTTGATAACGTCAAGGTTGTGCTCGATGACGAGCACCGTATTTCCCGCATCCACAAGACGCTGAAGCACCACGAGCAACTGCCGCACATCCTCGAAATGCAATCCGGTAGTGGGCTCGTCCAATATATAGAACGTTTTGCCCGTTTGACGACGATGCAGCTCGCTTGCCAGTTTCACGCGCTGAGCCTCGCCGCCGGAAAGCGTGGTAGCCGGTTGCCCCAAACGGATATACCCGAGCCCCACATCGAAAAGCGTCTGAAGCTTGCGCTTGATCCCGGGGATGTTCTCAAAGAACAGCAAAGCGTCCTCGACCGTCATGTCGAGCACCTCGGAGATGTTCTTACCCCTATAGGTGACCTGCAGGGTTTCGCGATTGTACCGTTTGCCTTCGCACACCTCGCATGGCACGTAGATATCCGGAAGGAAGTGCATCTCGATCTTGATCTGACCGTCGCCCTTACAGGCTTCGCACCGGCCCCCGCTGACGTTGAAGCTGAATCGACCGGGGCCGTACCCGTGCGCCTTGCTCTCCTGCGTGCTGGCGAATAATGCGCGGATGTCATCCCAGAGGCCGATATAGGTGGCGGGGTTGCTGCGAGGCGTCCTGCCGATAGGGCTTTGATCGATGTTGATCACCTTGTCGATGTTCTCGACGCCGGTGATCTTGCGATACGCACCCGTACGCCGGTGGGCATGGTTAACGCGATTCGCCAGCGCAGGAGCCAGCGTATCGGTGATCAACGAGCTTTTACCGCTACCGGAAACGCCCGTGATGACGGTGAAGGTACCGAAAGGAACCGACAGCGTCACATTGTTCAAGTTGTTCTCGGATGCGCCGGTAAGTTTCAGGGATCCGCGCTTGGGCTTACGACGTTGCTGCGGCACGGCGATTACGCGACGACCGGAAAGATAATCAGCAGTGAGCGAACCTTCTGTTGCAGCTACCTCCTCCGGCGTTCCGGAGGCTACCACCATACCGCCGCGCTCACCCGCGCCCGGACCCATGTCAACCACATAATCAGCGGCGCGGATGGTATCTTCGTCGTGCTCGACGACGATAACGGTGTTGCCGAGATCGCGAAGGTGCTCGAGCGTGCCGATAAGGCGCTCATTGTCACGCTGGTGCAAGCCGATGGAAGGTTCATCGAGAATGTAAAGAACGCCCATCAGGCCCGCGCCGATTTGCGTAGCCAGACGGATACGCTGCGCTTCGCCGCCGGAAAGGGTTGCAGTAGCACGTTCAAGGGTCAAGTAATCCAGGCCTACATCGACCAGGAACTTCAGACGCGCGACGATTTCCTTCGCGATAGGGTTCGCAATCGCACCTTGCTGCCCCTCGAAACGCAAATCGCCGAAGAAGCGGTAACAATCAAGAGCGCTCATCTCGCAAACCTCGTGAATGGACTTGCCGCCCACGGTAACCGCGAGGATCTCAGGCTTCAAGCGTTTCCCACCGCACGTGGGGCACGGAACGACGGCGAAGTAACTTTGCAGCTTCTCACGCTGCGTATCGCTTTGCGCCTCCTGGTATTTGCGCATTACCGCGGCCAGGGCGCCCTCCCACTCAATGAACCAGTAGGTGTTACGTCCATCGACCGTGGTGTAATCCACCCTGACCTTTTCCTCCCCCAAGCCTTCGAGCAAAGCCTTCTGGACTTTTTTGGGCATGTCCTCCCACGGGGTGTTCTCGTCACAGCCCATATGCAATGCAACGGCTTTAAGGACCTGAGGGTAGTAGTTGCCGCTCTTAAAAGGCGCGATGGCACCCTCCGACAACGTCAACGAGGGATCGGGAACCACCAAACTGGCATCGACCTCTTCCCTGCTGCCGATACCCGAACAGTCAGGACAGGCTCCGTATGGAGCGTTGAAACTGAAGTCGCGCGGCTGAAGCTCGTCCATCGAGTGACCGTGCTCGGGACACGCCAATGCCAGGGAGAACAGATGCTCGCCTGCGCCAAGACCGCCTTTGGCGCCGCTTGAGGAACCGCCCGCCTCGCCCTGAGGCTTGCCATCGGGCCCGAGCACCTGCACAAGGACGCGGCCTTCCGCCAACTTCGTTGCAAGCTCCACCGCTTCGGCGATACGACCGGTTGCGGCCTCTTTGAGTTGCACGCGATCGACCACCACATCGATGAAGTGCTTGATCTTCTTATTGAGCGTACGAGGCTGGCCATCCAACTTCACTATCTCGCCATCGATACGAACACGGCTGAAGCCCTCATGGGCCAAGTCTGCAAACAGCTTGGTGAATTCTCCCTTACGACCAGCAACCACCGGCGCCATGATGATGGCCTTCGCACCGGGATCCAAGGCCAATATGTCGTCGGTTACCTGATCGGTGGTTTGCTTCTTGATAACGCGACCGCATTCCGGGCAATGAGGGATGCCGACGCGAGCATACAGCAATCGAAGATAATCGTATATCTCGGTAGTGGTGCCCACCGTTGAGCGGGGGTTGCGAGAGGTGGTTTTCTGATCGATCGATACCGCCGGGGAAAGTCCATCGATGCTATCAAGGTCAGGCTTGCTCATCTGCCCCAAAAACATGCGTGCATAGCTGGACAGGCTTTCAACGTAACGTCGTTGCCCCTCGGCATACATGGTATCGAACGCTAGGCTTGATTTGCCGCTACCCGACAAACCGGTGATCACAACCAGCTTGTCACGAGGGATGGTGATGTCGACGTTTTTCAGATTGTGTTCGCGAGCGCCCTTGATGACAATGGAATCCTGACCCATACTACCCAGCCTTTGATAATCGCTTAGTGTTTCGCGTATCCTATCATACGAACAGGTGTTTGTGGTTGCAAATTTCGAAGCAACAAAAAAGCGACCGAGTAATCTCGGTCGCTGCACATTCATGGAGCGGACAACGGGATTCGAACCCGCGACCCTCACCTTGGCAAGGTGATGCTCTACCAGCTGAGCCATGTCCGCATCTCAAATGGTGGGCGTTACAAGATTTGAACTTGTGACCTCTTCCGTGTCAGGGAAGCGCTCTCCCCCTGAGCTAAACGCCCACTTGAGTGATTTGCTTCAGCGCTTTCGGCGCGTCGGCAAGGAGATATAATACCTGAACCAGAATTCTTGGCAACCCCCTTTTTTGAAAAAGTTTGAACTTTTTTCGACACGCCATGTTCAAAGCAGCCGTTTTCCCTGATGAAAGACCAGATTCAAGAAACTCTAATACCTTGTGTTTAGCTTTGATGCCCATGACGCACATGCAATTCGGTGTCTTGCCACTCCTTGGCAACGCTCAGTTTTGGCTTTACCGCCCATGGCGCACTTGGAATTGCAACGAAAGAAGGTTCAAGGAGCGGGTTTCCGCAGACGACGAAGGCTTGATGACCATCGGCAACTGACAACAAGCAACTACCTCTATTGCAGGTAGCAACAAACAAACTGCCTAGATCGACAACAGTCAACAAAAAAGCGGCCAGATGGCCGCTTTCTGAATTCTGGTGTCGGAGGCGGGATTTGAACCCGCACACCCGTTACGGGCACAAGCACCTCAAGCTTGCGTGTCTGCCGTTCCACCACTCCGACGAGTTGTTGCCGAAAAGCAACGATAATTAATATACCCGAACCTTACGTACTTGCCAAGACCCAATTTCAAAAAATTTTATCGGGTGGCGATAGTGCCGGACGGATATACGATCATAAGCGCGATAAGCGACAGCAAGAAGACGACCGCAAAGATGATGGTGATGCGGTCGAGGTTCTTCTCGACGATGCTGGTACCGGTTTGCGAAGAGTAGACGGAGCTGGCGATCATATCGGAGATGCCCGTGCCCTTGCCGGAGTGCAGGAGAATGAAGATGATGAGGCCCAAGCCGGAGATGACCAGCAAGGCGATGAGGATGATCAAAAGCGGATTCACGTGATGCTCTTTCACTCGAAATAACTACGTACGCAAGTAACCAAGTATAACGAAACGCGCCCGCGCAGGCAAGAAACCGGCAACGGGCGCGATCAGGGTCATGAAAACCACGTATTACGCGAACAGGCTGCGTCCCGTCATCTCAGCGGGAGCGGGAAGCCCCATGGCGTCGAGCAACGTGGGGGCGATATCGCACAGCGCGCCTTCCTTGTCGCCGAGCACCCGCCCGGTATCGGCACCGTCCACGAAGATGAACGGCACCTTTGCGGTGGTATGCGCCGTATGGGGCGTCCCATCGTCCGCGATCATCTTGTCGCAGTTACCGTGATCGGCCGTTATGAAGGCGAACCCGCCCTTGCGGCGGATGGCGTCGATGACCTTGCCGACGCCGGAATCCACCGCTTCGACGGCGGCGACGGCGGCGGGGATGACGCCCGTGTGGCCGACCATATCGGGATTCGCGAAGTTCACGATGTACACATCGGCCTCATCGGCATCGATCGCCGCAGCCAAGGTGTCCGCGACTTCGGGTTCGCTCATCTGGGGCTGCAGATCATACGTGGCGACCTTGGGGCTGGGGATGAGGCTTCGCTGCTCCCCCGCCTTGGGCTCCTCGCGCCCGCCGTTGAGGAAGAACGTGACGTGCGCATACTTCTCGGTTTCGGCGATATGGTATTGACGCAGGCCGGCGGCGGAAAGCACGTCGGCAAGCACGTTTTCCGGGAACGTCTTGGGGAACGCGATCGGCGCGGGGATGTCCGGGTCGTACTCGGTCAGGCACACGAACGAGACCTGGGGCCGACGAGCGCGATCGAACCCGTCAAAGCCATCATCGACGATGGCACGCGTGATCTCACGGGCGCGATCGGGGCGGAAGTTGAAGAAAACGACGGCATCCCCATCGACGACGCCGCGATCATCAAGCGCCACGGGCTCGACGAACTCATCGGTGACCTCGGCATCGTAGGACGCTTGCATAGCGGCGACGGGATCGGCCGAAGCGGCGAGCGGCGTTGCGCACACGACGGCCTCGTACGCCTTGGCGACACGGTCCCAACGCTTGTCGCGATCCATCGCGTAATAGCGGCCCGAGACGCTTGCCACGCGCACGGCGTCTTGGAACCCGTTCTCGGCGATGAAGTCCTGCAGCTGCTGCATGTAGCCCTTGCCGCTAGACGGCGGGACGTCGCGGCCGTCCATGAACGCATGCACGCGCACATCGCCGACGCCGCTTTCCACGGCATGCTTGATGAGCGCATACAGGTGCTCGTTGCTGGAATGCACGCCGCCATCGGAGAGCAGGCCCATGAGATGCAGTGCGGCACCCGGCGCCTTTGCCGCCTCGATGGCATCGTTGATCACGGCGTTATCGCAGATGGAGCCGGTGCGGCAAGCCATGTTGATACGCGAGAGCTCCTGATGCACCACGCGGCCGGCGCCGATGTTGAGATGCCCCACCTCAGAGTTGCCCATCTGACCCTCAGGAAGGCCCACAGCCTCTCCCGAGGCTTCGAGCTTGGTGTGCGAGCAGGTTTCGAACAGCTGATCGAGCACCGGCGTGGATGCCAGCGACACAGCGTTGTCCGGACCCGCTGGCGCCAAGCCCAAGCCGTCCATGATGATCAGGCATGCCGGAAGGGAAAGCTTCCGGCAGATGTTTTCCGACGCGCTCATTACAGGCACGCTTTCACCAGCTGAACGAACTGGTCGGCCTTCAGGCTGGCGCCGCCGACCAGACCGCCGTCGATATCGGGCTGCGCGAGAAGCTGCTCGACGTTGCCGACGTTCATGGAACCGCCGTACAGGATGCGCATCTCATCGGCGGTCTCGTCGCCGAACATGTCGGCGAGCGTGGCGCGGATGGCGGCGCACATGTCCTGCGCCTGCTCGGGCGTGGCCGTGCGGCCCGTGCCGATGGCCCAGATGGGCTCATATGCCACCACGCACTTGCCGGCCTCCTCGGGCTCCAAGCCCGCGAACGCGGCGCGCACCTGGGCGCAGACGAACTCCTCGGCGCCGCCCTCGTCGCGCACGGACAGCGATTCGCCGACGCATGCCACAGCATACAGGCCGCCATCGAGCAGAGCGCGGACCTTGCGGTTGACGTCCTCGTTGGTTTCGCCGAAGTAGCCGCGACGCTCGGAGTGGCCGACGATGGAGCACGTGCAATGGACATCCTTGAGCATGGGAACCGATACCTCGCCCGTGAAGGCGCCCTTCGGCTCCCAGTACACGTTCTGCGCGCCGATCTGAATGGGCTGATGGTCGAACTCGAACACCGTGTTGACCGGCTTCAGATCGATGGACGGCGGGCACACGAGCACGTCCACAGAGTCGGTCCAGTGCTTGTCGAAGTTGTTGGAGATGGTTTGCGCCAACACCACGGCCTCGGCATAGGTGTTGTTCATCTTCCAGTTTCCTGCCATAAGCGGTTTGCGGGCCATGAGGCACGCTCCTTTCAAAACGATAAGGGGGACGCATGCGCCCCCCTTGGATTACCTTAGCGCTTCAGAGCCTCCACGCCGGGAAGAGCCTCGCCCTGCACCAGCTCCATGCTGGCACCGCCGCCCGTGGAGATGAACGTCATGCGGTCGGCAAGGTCGAACTTGTTGACCGCTGCCACGGAGTCGCCACCGCCGATGATCGTGTCGCCCTGCTGGTTTTCGGCTACGGCCTCGGCAACGGCCTTCGTGCCTGCCGCGAACGCCTCCATCTCGAAGACGCCCATGGGCCCGTTCCAGAACACGGTGGCAGCCTGCGAGATGGCCTGAGCATACAACTTGGCCGTTTCAGGGCCGACATCGAGGCCCATCATGTCGGCCGGGATTTCGTCGACGGATACGGTCTTGGTGTTCGCGTCCTCGGCGAACTTATCGGCGCATACGACGTCGACGGGAAGCAGCAGCTTCACGCCGCGCTCCTCGGCCTTGCGCAGCATGGCCGCCGCGCGCTCGACCCAGTCTTCCTCTTTGAGCGAGGTACCCACCTGCTTGCCCTGCGCCAGCAGGAACGTGAAGCACATGCCGCCGCCGATAATGAGGGTGTCGCACTTGTCCATGAGGGCGTCGATGACCTTGATCTTATCGGAGACCTTTGAACCGCCCAGGATGGCGACGAAGGGACGACGGGGCTCATCGAGCATGCCGGTGAGGGTTGCGACCTCGTTTTGCATGAGATAGCCGGCATAGGCGGGCAGAAGCGCAGCAACGCCGGCAGTGGAGGCATGGGCGCGGTGCGCCGTGCCGAACGCGTCGTTGACGTATGCTTCGCCGAGCTTGGCGAGCTCCTGGCAGAATTCGGGATCGTTTTTCTTCTCGCGCTTGTCGAAGCGGAGGTTCTCCAGCACGAGCACCTGACCATCCTGAAGGGCCGCGGCCTTGGCCTGGGCGTCGGGGCCGACGGTGTCGGAAGCGAACGCGACAGGGCGGCCGAGCAGCTCGGAGAGGCGCAAAGCGGCCGGGCGAAGCGTGAACTTCTCCTCGAAGCCCTCGCCCGACGGACGGCCGAGGTGGCTCATGAGGATGACGCGGGCACCTTCGTCGATGAGCTTTTCGATAGTGGGCAGCGCAGCGCGGATGCGGGTATCGTCGGAGCAGACGCCGTCTGCCACGGGAACGTTGAAGTCGACACGGACGAGCACGCGCTTGCCGCGCGCGTCGAGCTGGTCGACGGTGGCGATATCAGCCATGATGTCTTCCTTTCGAATCACCGCGGGTGCGGCGATGGCCAGCTAAAAGGCCCTGGTCCCGATTGCGCCTTGCAAAGCAGCCGAGCGTGCTTCGGGCACGTACGGCACAGCACGCAAGGGGCAAGGTTCGGTTCCAGGGCCCTTCATAGCGTTAAGCGGTTAAGCCGATTACAGCAGGATCTTCACAAGGTCCTTCACGCGGTTGGAATAACCCCACTCGTTGTCGTACCAGGACACGACCTTGACCATGTTGGACTTGCCGCCCATGACCATGGTGAGCTTGCTGTCGAAGATGGAGGAATGGTTGTTGCCCACGATGTCGATGGACACGATGGGATCCTCGGTGTACTCGAGCACACCGGCCAGCTCGCCTTCGGCGGCTTCCTTCATAGCGGCGTTGATCTCCTCGATGGTGACCTCGCGCTCAAGCTCGACCGTCAGGTCGACCATGGAGCCGTCGGGCGTGGGAACGCGCGTGGCGAAGCCGTCGAGCTTGCCTGCCAGCTCGGGGAGGACCAGGGACACGGCGCGAGCGGCACCCGTGGTGGTCGGGATCATGGACATGGCTGCGGCGCGGGCGCGGCGCAGGTCCTTATGCGGCAGGTCCAAGATCTTCTGATCGTTGGTGTAGGAATGGATGGTGTTCATGTAGCCGCGCTTGATGCCGAACTTCTCAAGCAGCACCTTGGCGACGGGGGCCAGGCAGTTGGTGGTGCAGGAGGCGTTGGAGATGATGTTGTGCTGATCCTTGTCGTACTGTTCGTCGTTGACGCCCATGACGACGGTGATGTCCTCGCCCTTGGCCGGGCAGGTGATGACGACCTTCTTGGCGCCGGCCTTGATGTGCTTGCTGGCAAGCTCGCCGGTCTTGAAGATACCGGTGGACTCGACGACGACGTCAACGCCCAGCTCGCCCCAAGGCAGATTCTCGGGATCGCGCTCGCACAGGACCTTCACGGCATGGCCGTCGGCCACGAAGCCATCCTCGGTGACCTCGACCGTTTCGAAGGCGCGGCCGTGGACCGAGTCATACTTCAGCAGGTGAGCCATCGTCGGGATGTCGCCGAGGTCGTTGACGGCCACGACCTGGATCTCCGGGTCCTTGACCATGGCGCGGTACGCCAGACGTCCGATGCGGCCGAAACCGTTGATGCCTACTTTGATTGCCATTGCGTATCTCCTTTTCATTCAGATACTCAAGTTATGGGCCATACGAAACGCTAGTGTAGCGGAAAGTCAAACGCTTGCGGCGCAAATTTGGCAGACGGTCGACAAGCGCAGACCAACGCGTCCCGCCTAACGGCACAACGCCGGTTACTACCGGTTACCGATTCTGATTCTCCAGCTCAGCGGCCAATTGCTCGATACGGCGCACGCGATGGTACACCGCCGATTTCGACAGCGGAGGGTTGGCGAGCTCGCCAAGCTCCTTGAGCGTCGCCTCGGGATGACGCACACGCAGCTTGATGAAGTCCTGCAACGCCGGAGGGAGGTTTTCCATGCCGTGCGCCTCCACCACCTGCCTGATGGCTCGAATCTGGTCGATCGCCGCGCGCGAGGTTTTAGCCTGGTTGGCGATCTCGGCGTTGGTCTGACGGTTCACGTCGTTTCGAACGCTTTTTATGACGCGTGCGTTTTCCATGGCAAGCGCGCTTTGATGAGCGCCCGCAAGCGCCAGGAACTCAAGAATGGCGCTGCCGCTTTTCAAATACACCATATAGGAATTGCGTCGCTGCATGATGCGTGCCTTGATGTTCTTGCGAGCCAGAAGATCCACAAGGCCATCGGCCAGCTCCTCGGTTTCGACGATCACCTCGAAATGGAAATCGCCGCGAGGGTCGGATACGAATCCGCTGCCCAGGAAGGCGCCACGCAGATATGCGGCCGCACAGCAATCCTTGGCTACCAACTGCTCGGATACGCCGAGCACCAGACCGCCTTCAGGAGACAGCACACCCATATCCACCAAAGCCGCAGCAAGCTGAGGCTGGGCGGGAACCTCGATCAGGTAGTTCGGCGTTTTATGCAAGACGCTTCGCCGAACCGTCAGGTTGGTTTTCAGCCGATACAGCTCATGCAGCAGCTTGATGACCAAACGCGCCACCGACGGGGCATCGGTGGCGATCTCCACGCGATAGCGGTTCTTGCCCGACACGAACAGCGTGCCCTCGATGCGCACAAGCGCAGCCAAAACGGCCTTATCGCAATGACTGCACGTTGCCGGCACGCGCGAAAGCTCGTCTTTTACCTCTGCCGTGAACGACATAAGCGCAACACCCCCGTGAACGCCTCGCGCAGCAACAACGGGTCATGCCAGGTGGGACGCTGCGGATCGACCAAGTTGCGCACAAGCACGACAGGGCCCTTGCTTTGAATGGAGCGCAAATCCGGGTAGTCTATGCGCACGGGGCGCACGCGCCTTCCCGCCTCCTCGCCCGGAGCGACCGTGAATCGGCCATCGCCGACGTTAACCCCCGTGACCGCACGGAAGGTGCCCGTCTCGGAAGCGTCGGGGCGAACGGGAAACGGACTGTGCACGAGCACGTAATCAAGCAGCCCGCGCATGCCGTGCGCGAGCAACGCCTCGACATGCTCGCGCGCCGTAAGACCCCATGTCTCGCCCTGCATGTCCGCCAAGGAGCAGACGAACAGGGTTGCCCCCTTCGATTGACGGATGGCATCCACCACGCCCGGGACCAGCAGGTTCGGGATGATGGACGTGAACAAGCTCCCCGGCCCGAGCACGATCAGGTCGGCATTGCGGATGGCATCGAGCGCCGGCCGGTATGCCTGGATCTTGCCCTGACCGCGCAACTGCACGTGTGCAAGCGCCGTACGCGAATGACAGGCAACCGCCTGGCCCTCGATATAGCGCCCATCGCGCGTGCGCGCTACCAACGACACGCGATCGAGCGTTGAAGGGTACACATGCCCGCGCGCGTTGAGCAAGCGCTCGCAGATCTGAACGGCTTGCGGGAACTCGCCCGTGGCATCCTCGAGCGCGGAAAGCATGAGATTGCCCAGCGTATGGTTGTCGGCAAACGGGAACCGGTATTTGAATGCGCGCGTAAGCGGGTCCTCGGGGTCGGCCGCCATAGCGCATATGCACTTGCGGATATCGCCCGGAGGAGTGACGCCTGCCCGTTCGCGCAGGATGCCCGTCGACCCGCCATCATCGGCCATAGCGACCACGGCAGAGGTTTCCACGCCCATGGAAAGGAGCGTGCGAATGGAAACGGGCGCACCCGTCCCGCCGCCAATGACCACGGCTTTCAAGCTGCTGGTCTCCGGCACTACGGGATCTGCCGCGTACAGCGGCGCGAACGCCTCGGTCATGGACGGGTCATGGGGGAAATGACCGCCCTCCATATGGCTTTCGTGTAGCATCTCGCTCATCCTATCGGCCTTCGACCGGCTTCGCAGAAGCGTTGATGAGCTGTCCATCGACGCCTTCGGCAAGTTTCAGGTCGCGATGCGCGACGCTGACGCGATAGCCCTTCTGCTTAAGATATTCCCCCGTGGACTCGGCAAGGGCCACGCTTCGATGTTGACCGCCGGTGCACCCGACGGCGATGGCGAGCTGCTGCTTGCCCTCCGCCACGTACCCAGGCATGACGCAATCGAGCAGCGCACGCCAGCACTTCTGGAACTCCTCGGTTTCAGATCGGCACAGCACGTAATCTCGCACAGGCTTGTCAAGGCCGGTGAGGGGACGCAGCTCGGGATCGTAGTACGGATTGGGAAGGAATCGCACGTCCATGACCAGATCGGCATCCACGGGAGCGCCGTGTTTGAAGCCGAACGAGTACACCGTGACCTGCAAGCCCTGGCGCTCCTCGCCGGGAGCGAACAGCGCGCGGATGGTGCTGCGCAGCTGAGCGGGCATCATATCGGTGGTGTTGATGACGTGGTGCGCCTGCTTGCGCACATCGTAGAGCATCTCGCGCTCGCGCTCGATCCCGTTTGCGATGGAGCTGCCGTCGGTGCATAGGGGATGGCGGCGACGGCTTGATTTGTAGCGTGCGATGAGTTTCTCATCATCGGCATCCAAGAATAGCACCCGATAATCGACGCCGGCGCTTTTGAGCTTTGAGAGCTCCTCCATCAAGCTTTTGAAGAAGCCGCCGCTGCGCGCGTCGCACACCACGGCGATGCGTCGATGGTTGTCGGGTTGGCCGGGCATGCCGGTTAAGGCCAGCAGATTCCCGATAAGGGCGCTGGGCAGGTTGTCCACGCAAAAATACCCAAGATCCTCGAACGCATGCATGGCCTCGGTGCGCCCCGCACCGCTCATGCCGCTCACGATAACCAGCTCGGGCATGTTCTCAAGCTCGCTTGCAACCTCGGTCATGTCACAAATCTCCTTCCCCGCCGACGACCATTTCATTTCTTGCCTGCTCATTATACTGCTGCAGCACCGTATACAGCTCGTTGGCGACTTGGACGGGCACCACCTTGGCATCAAGGATGTCTTGCAGGCTTGCAGCCTTGAGCCGTTTGAAGCTCTTGAAGTGTTTGAGAAGCGCCTTCTTGCGCACCGGACCTAAGCCTTCGACCTCGTCCAAGATGCTTGCCGTCATGCCCTTGCCGCGCAATTGGCGATGGAATTCGATAGCGAAGCGGTGCGCCTCGTCTCGAACCTGCTTGACCAGATACAAGCTGGCGCTACCGCCCGGCAGCACCACCGGACCCGTATCCTGCCACGGCACGAACAGCTCCTCATCGCGTTTAGCCAGGCCGCACAAGGCGATATCATGGATTCCCATGCTGTCGAACTGCTGTATGACGGCATTGAGCTGCGGTAGGCCGCCGTCCAAGATGATAAGATCGGGCTTTTTGCCGAACCGTTCATCGGCCATGCGCTCGGCGCAATACCTGCGGCTCATAACCTCCTGCATGGACAGGAAATCGTTCGCCTCGTCAAGCTGAGCTTTGATCTTGAAACGTCGGTACTGCCCCTTGTCGGGCCTTCCGTTGGTGAACACCACCATGGACGCGACGGTATAGGTGCCATGGTTGGTGGAAATGTCGAAGCATTCGATGCGCATCGGCGGCGCATCGAGCGCCAAGGCGCTCTCCAGCTGCAGCAAAGCATCGTTGATGCGCTTATCCTCGTAGTTCGTGCGCACTTTGTAACGCATGAGCGTGTGCTTGGCGTTCTGCTCGGCCATGGAGACCAGATCCGCTTTCTCGCCGCGTTCCGGGACCGAGATGCGCACCTTGGCGCCATGCGCACTAGCAAGCTTACCGGTAAGCCACTGCTCCATGGCCTCGGCATCCTCGGGCATGACGCGAACGACCACCTCGTGCGGGATGGACGTGGTGGCATCGTAGTAGCGCAGCAGGAACATGTGCAGCAGATCTTGGTCGGGAACATCGTTCCCGCGGTTGAGCACGAACTCGTTGCTGTTGATGATACGACCCTCGCGCACCATGAGCACGTGCACGCCAGCGATGGTCTCCTCGCGGAAAAACCCGATGACATCGGCATCAAGGTTGCGAGAGCTTACCGCATGTTGTTTGTCGCATAGCCCGTTTATCGTATCGATTCGAGCCTTGATACGACCCGCCCTCTCAAAATCAAGCTCAGCCGCAGCCTCTTGCATTTCCTGCGAAAGCTCCTCAATGAACTCCCGATGGTTGCCCGAGAGGAAGCGCTCGATCCGGCTGACGTTGGCGGCATATTGCTCGGGCGTGACGCGACCGCAACACGCCCCGGGCCCCAAACCCACATGCGCATCGAAGCACGGACGGACGTCGGTGGCCAAGCACGCAAGCGGGTCCTTTTCCAGTTTGCGCTTCAGCGAACGCCAATCAGCGCAGCTCGAAGAGCACAACGGCACTACCCGCCTTGCGATGTCGACCATGCGTCGAGCGGCGCGGCTATCGGTATAGGGACCGAAATAGCGTGTGTCCGCGCGATGCTTCTCACGCGTGTATTTGATCGCAGGGAACACATCGCCTTTGGTGATAGCGATGAACGGGTAAGATTTATCGTCCTTGAAGTCGGCGTTGAACCAGGGGGCGTGCTGATTGATGAGGTTCTTCTCGAGCACCAAGGACTCGTGTTCATTGCCCACCACGATGTACTCGAACGTGCAGATCTGCTCGACGAGCAGCGGGATCTTCGCGCGTTCATCCTGGAAGTTGACATACTGGCGCATGCGAGCACGAAGCTGTTTGGCCTTGCCGACGTAGATGACCTGCCCGTGCTTGTCTTTCCATAGATACACACCAGGAAGGGTCGGCACCGCATCAAGCTCGCGCTTGATGCGCGCGAGCTTCTGCTCGAACGTCTCCCCTTCCGGGACGCGAACGCCCTCGTCCCCGGCGATACCCTGCGCCTTTCCCGAACCGCCTTCGGTGAAACCCGAGGTTCGGCTATATCGTTGGAACTCCTCCGGCTTGCTCACACTACCTCCAGCTTGACGCGAAACGAAATGCAACGCGGCGTGTCCAAATCGTCGAATACGATGATATAGGCCCGCTTCTGCTCGTCGATGCCCTGCACCACGCCCTGTCCGAACGCTTTATGGGCAACGCGCGTACCCGGTTCGATGGACGCCTGCCCGGCCGTGTCATCGATCCAACGATCGGTCGCCTCATAAGCGCTACGGGCGTCATCGAGCTGGGAGTCAGCAGGCCTATTTGAAAACTCCAAGGCCGCAGGATCGATATCGAGGAGGAACCGCGAAGGGTACCGCGGCGTTCCTTGATGTCCGAAGCCCTCGGCCTCGGTAAGGTACAGCCCGTCCTTGGCGCGCGTGAACGCCACGAACGCGAGGCGACGCTCCTCCTCCATAGCCTCAACCGTACGCGTTTTGCGCGACGGCAGCACACCTTCGGACAACGAGCAAACGAAGACGTGGCTGAATTCCAAGCCCTTAGCAGCATGGATGGTCATAAGATGCACGTTATCCTTCGATGCATCTGCGATATCGGCATTGGAAAGCAAGGCTACGTGGTGCAGATAGCAGTCAAGCGTGACCTCTTCTCCGCACGTTGCCTCGAATTCGTACACCGACTGCTTCAGCTCGGCAAGGTTATCAAGCCGCTCCTGGCTTCCCTCGGTGCGCAGCATCTGCTCGTAACCGCTTTCATCGAGCAGCGCCGAGAGCACCTCCGATACCGAGCGACCCTCAACGGACCTGCGAAAGCCATGCACCAGCGACAGAAGCTGTTTCGCCTTCGTGCGTTTGAAGATATCATTCTCGCACGTTGCCTCAAGAGCCTGCAGCATGGTGCATCCATGCTCGTCGCAATACTGCCGCAGATACGCCATGCGACGTTGCCCGAGATTGCGCTTGGGCACGTTGGCCACGCGCAGAAACGCCAAGTCATCCCCCACCGCGATAAGGCGCAGGTAGCACAGCGCATCCTTGATCTCGCTCCTACCGAAAAAAGGCACACCGCTGAACAGCGAATACGGGATATCCGCCTTCAAAAGCGCCTCTTCGACCGACCGCGATGCATAATGCGCGCGATACAGCACCGCCATATCGCGATAAGCAACCCCCTTGCCATGCAATGCGGCCACGCCTTCGGCGATCCACGCCGCTTCGGCCTGGGGCGATACGGCATGATGCCAGACCGTCGGACCGAACGAGCGCCGCGCGGCGACAAGGTCCTTTGGGATACGCATATGGTTTTTCGCGATAAGCGAGTTCGCCACCGCAAGCACCTGAGGCACCGATCGATGGTTCTCGAGCATCATGATGGTGCGCGTACCAGGGAAGCGCTTATTGAAATCAAGCAGCAGCTTCACGTCCGCGCCACGCCACGAGTAGATGGTTTGATCGGGGTCGCCGACCACGAACAGGTTCTTGTGATAGCCCTGCAGCACCTCCATGAGCCGGTATTGCAGCGCATCGATATCCTGGAATTCATCGATCATGATGTATTCCAGCCGCTGCTGCCATTTAAGGCAAATGTCGGGGAACCGCTCGAAAACGTAGAGCGTGAATACGATCAGGTCGTTGTAATCGAGCCCGAAGCACTTCCGTTCCTGGTAAAGATACCCATAGAAGATGATGTCGCGCACGTTATCAGCTTGCATATACCGGTCATGCAACTCGGCGATAGACCATTCGAGCATGTCCAGATAGTAGCTGGGGTGCTCTTTGAGCTTCTGCATCTCGATCATGTCGCGCGCAGCGGAAAACGTCATATCGCGCAACGTGAGGCCGCGTTCTTCATAGATGGTCTGCAGCATGGCATCGATGTCGGAGTTGTCGAGCACCAGGAAACTTTTCGGATACCGTATGGCATGGGAATCTTCCTGAAGAACCGAAACGCAAAAGCCGTGGAACGTGTTGATATAGCCGGTGTCGTAATCGCCGGTAAGGCGGCGGATGCGCCTGCGCATCTCGTTGGCGGCCTTGTTCGTGAAGGTGACGCACAGGATGTTGCCCGGCAAAATGCCCAGCTCATTGACCAAGTACGCGAACCGCTGCGTCAGCGCAGCCGTTTTCCCCGTGCCGGCACCCGCGATGACGCGCACGTAGCCTTCCGTTGCCGTAACGGCCTGCTGTTGGGCCGCATTGAGGTGCGGCTCATCATCGAGCCTGCCTATTGCACGATATGTCGTCATAGAATCCATAATGAGGAGTATATCAAATAGGGAACGCCTGTTCTATATCGATATAATAGATTTCGAACAATTGTTCTCAGGTCCTACTTTGAGCTCTGGGCTCTCATATGTTTGATCAGCACGAATGCGCAGTACAGTAAGGCAAGGAGCGCGATGGAGGCCCCCACGTAATCCACATGGGCGATGGTGCCGAACGTGCAAACGCCGCCGCCGATGAAGCTGCCCGTGCCGATGCCGAGGTTGAAGATGCCGGAGAAGATGGCCATCGCGACCGTCTGCTCGCCATCGCTTGCGAACTCGATGATCTCGGCCTGATAGACGATGGAGTACCCCGATCCGGCGATGCCCCACAGCATGCACACGGCGAACACGCCGACGACTCCAAGAGCGGCAGGCCGCAGGAGCGCAAGCGCCAACGCAACGCCGGCAACGACCCATACGGCGAAAGCCCAGCGATGGCCGCGGTAGAACCGTGAGCATATCGCACTTCCGACAAGGCCAGCGATACCAAAGGCCACCAACGCCATGGTGACAACCTGCTCGTCCATACCGCCGACCTGCAGCAGGAACGGCTCGATATAACTATAACCAGTGTAGTATCCCATGGCATACAAAGCCGTCACAAGGAAGATACCCATGAGCACCTTGTTCCGCAAAATGCCGGGAAGCTGTTTAAGCGTGAAGGGCTTGCTGGCAGGGATCTTCGGGAACACCACCGCCAAGTACGCGAGCACCAGCGCGCTAACGGCGCACACGCAGCCGAAGGTCTGGCGCCAACCCAGACAAAGCCCCACCATGCGACCAAGAGGCAACCCGACCACCATGGCAAGCGCCGAACCGGTAACCACGGCGCTGACGGCCATGGGCGCGTGCCTCTCGTCGACGACTTTCACCGCTACGGGAGCTGCGATGGCCCAGAACACCGAATGGGCGCAGGCGACCACCAAACGCGCTGCCATGAGCAGACCATAGCTGGGCGCCAAGGCCGAAAGCGCCTGCCCGGCGCAGAACACGCCGATGACCAGGAGCATAAGCGGCCGAAACGTCAAACGGGAACCCAATATCATAAGGGGAAGCGACAGCAGCATGACCGCCCAGGCGTACACCGAGATGATGAGCCCCGTCACGCCCTCGCTCGTCCCGAACGAGGCGCCGATGCCGGTCAGGAGGCCGACGGGCATGAACTCCGAGGTGTTGAATATGAACGCGGAAACGGTGATGCCGATCAGGGGCAACCATTCCCGCAGCGTAAGCTTGCTATCCACAAACCTTGTCATGAAACAGAGCGCTTCCTTCCCTTTTCCCTTTGCGCGGATATGGGATTGTAGCCCTATGACAAGCCGCGAAGCATGCGGACGGACGCCTTCAGACAACCCTCATGAACCACCCACCGCATGCACACCCGGGCAACGCGAAAGCGAGACCCGACGCATCATGGGACAAGCCGCCCGCGCCGGGCAAACGCCCGTCCGCCGCAGGTCGCCGCCCATTGTTTCGGCTTCGTTAATATACCGTTTCAAGGGAATTCCGAAACCTATAATGCAACCCGTTAACACAACACCGCATCCGCAAGGAGGTTCACGCAATGACTTACGCTGAGCGCATCATCGAGCAGGTCAAGGCGAAAAACGCCGAGCAGCCCGAGTTCATCCAGGCAGCCACCGAGATCCTGGGCACCCTGCAGCCGGCACTCGACGCGCATCCGGAGTTCGAGGAGGCCGCCCTGCTTGAGCGCATCATCGAACCCGAGCGCATCATCCAGTTCCGCGTCCCGTGGGTCGACGATTCCGGCAAGGTCCAAGTCAACCGCGGCTTCCGCGTGGAGTACAACTCCGCCATCGGCCCCTACAAGGGCGGCCTGCGCTTCAACCCCACCGTCACGCTCGGCATGCTGAAGTTCCTGGGCTTCGAGCAGATCTTCAAGAACGCCCTGACCACCCTTCCCATGGGCGGCGGCAAGGGCGGCTCCGACTTCGACCCGAAGGGCAAGTCCAACAACGAGATCATGCGCTTCTGCCAGTCCTTCATCGACGAGCTGTACCGCCACATCGGCCCGAACACCGACGTGCCGGCTGGCGACCTGGGTGTCGGCGGCCGTGAGGTCGGCTACATGTTCGGCCAGTACAAGCGCCTGCGCAACGAGTGGACCGGCGTGCTCACCGGCAAGGGCCTGTCCTTCGGCGGCTCGCTTGCCCGCACCGAGGCCACCGGCTACGGCCTGGTGTACTTCGTCGACGAGTACCTGAAGTCCAATGGCGACTCCTTCGAGGGTAAGAACGTCGTCGTGCACGGCTCCGGCAACGTTGCCATCTACGCCGTCCAGAAGGTTTCCCAGCTTGGCGGCAAGGTTCTGGCCTGCTCCGACACCAAGGGTTGGGTCGAGGACCCCGACGGCATCGACTACCAGGTGCTTGAGCACGTGTACAACAAGAAGCGCTCCGGCCATGACAAGGGTGTTTCCCTGGCCATGTACGTTGACGAGCGCCCGAACGCCACCTGGCACGAGGGCGACGGCCGCGGCGTGTGGCAGCTTCCCTGCGACATCGCCCTGCCCTGCGCACGTGAGAACACGCTGCACCTCGACGATGCCAAAGCCCTGGTGGCCAACGGTTGCAAGGTGGTCGGCGAAGGCGCGAACATGCCCACCACGCTCGACGCCACCGAGTACCTGCAGGAAAACGGCGTGGCCTTCATGCCCGGCAAGGCGGCCAACGCCGGCGGCGTGCTGGTCTCCGGCCTGGAGATGAGCCAGAACGCCGAGCACCTGAGCTGGACCTTCGAAGAGGTCGATGGCAAGCTCGAGCAGCTCATGCGCGGCATGTTCCACAACGTGGACGACACCGCCAAGAAGTACGGCCATGAGGGCAACTTCGTCATGGGCGCCAACATCGCCGGCTTCCTGAAGGTCGCCGACGCCATGATGACCCAGGGCATCGTGTAAGGGTCACAACCCATATCACCGCAAAAAAGAAGCGACCCGATCGGGTCGCTTCTTTTTTGGTTTCCACGAAGAGAAGGATGCGCGAGCCGAGATGAAAGCGCCGTGAAGGCAATTCCGCGAATCACGCGAACGCGGGCAACAACACCCTACCGGATTCAGCGCACTATGGCTCGAAAGGGATAGCCGACCAGCGATAGCCGCTCGACCGCAGTCCCTCCCTGCAGGTTGCAACACCGAGCCGACGTTACCCCCCTATAAGGCATGCATCCTCTCGGCGAACGCTAGAGGTTCTCGCGCACACAATCGATGTTGGCCTGCACGGCGGCGATGAGCTCAGAGATATCGTCGAAAGCGCGCATCGGGCGGAGCCACTTCATAAACTCGACTTTCATGTACTGGCCGTAGATATCACCGTCGAAGTCGAGGATATGGACCTCGCAGGTTGCCGTGGCGCGATCGGCGAAGGTTGCCGCAACGCCCACGTTCACCGCGGCCTTATAGCGCTTGCCATCAACGTGCGCATATGCCCCGTACACGCCATCGGAAAGCGGGCGCATCTGATCGGGAACCTCGAGATTCGCGGTACGGATGCCCATATCGGCGCCCTCTCCGCGACCGGGGCGCACGATGCCCGTCATGAAATACGGGCGCCCGAGCAGATGATTCGCCTCGTCGAGCTTCCCGTCTGCCAAAAGCAAACGGATGCGCGTGGCGGTGATGGGGGCGCCGTCCTCGCTTTTCAGGTCATGCGCATGCACCTGCATGCCGTGACCATCGGCCCACGTGCGCAGCTCCGGCACCGCGCCGGCGGCTTTCGCGCCGAAATGGAAATCGAAACCCACGTGCAGATGTGCGGGAACACCGGTACCGAACGTGCGGACCAGGAATTCCTCGGGCGAGCTGGCCGCAAACTCGCGCGTGAACGGAAGGGCGACCACCGCATCGACGCCGGTTTGCGAGAGCATCTCCAATCGCTCCTCGTTCGACATGAGCTTGCGGAGACGCTGGGCATGGAACATCTCGTCAGGATCGATGTCGAACGTGAGCGCGATGGACTTCCCGCCGTTATCGCGCGCGGTATCCTGCGCACACGACAAGAGGAACCGATGGCCCCGATGCACGCCATCGAACACGCCGAACGCGCACGAGGCGCCTTGGAAATACCCGCGATCGAACGTTTTGTCGGCCTTATAGATCTGCGCCACGAAGCACCCCCGTTTGAAACACGCAGCATGCCTTGAACGATGCACGCTTGCTGTCGTACTGATACAAGGCCACAACCTTGTTTTGACTGATGACTGCGATAACCTCGCCCTCTTGCGGGGCTTGCGCGCTTTCACGCACGCCGGCGGTGCAGGCGCACATCTCTGCCTGGGCCGTGGTACGCCTGCGCTCGAACAGCTGGCACTCTGCCGCACGGAGCGCATTGCCGTTGCCCACAGCCTGGGCGGCGGCACCCTCCACGTAAGCGAAGCGGACGCCCAGCAACCGCACCGGGTCCAAGGCGGCACGCAGTTTGAGCTCCTCAAGCGCCTCGAGCGGCACGCACTCGTCAAGCGTGAGGCCGCCGACCTCCAAGCGCCTGAGCGCAGCCAGATGAGCCGGGCACCCGATCTTGTGGCCAAGATCGCGCGCCAACGCGCGGATATAGGTGCCCTTCGACACGCGGAACTCGACATCCCACTCGGGAAGCTGCTCCCCCACGCCCGGGCGAACGGCGATGAGCTTCGCCGAATACACCTCGATATCACGCGGGGAAAGCTCGATGATATGGCCTTCGCGGGCAGCCTCGTAGGACTTCTTCCCGTTAACCTTGATGGCGGAATACGCAGGCGGCATCTGCTTCTGCGGCCCGAGCATCTGCTCGACCGCTTGCTCCGCAAAGCTACGGTCACCGGCTTCCGCCGGCGCTTCACCGGTCCGTGTGACCGTACCCTCGCAATCGTCGGTGTCGGTCCCCACGCCGAACGCGATAGTAGCCCGATACGCTTTATCGTGCCCGGTAAGGTACGCGCCCAACCTGGTGGCGGGGCCGATGCAAATAGGCAGCACGCCACTTGCCAGCGGATCGAGCGTGCCCGTATGGCCGACGCGCTTCTCGCCGAAGATGCGTCGGCAGCGATTGACCACGTCATGGGACGTCATGCCGCTGGGCTTGTCGACGCCGACTACCAGCGACAGCCCCGATTCTCCTCGCTTCACCTGGCGCACACCGCCTCTTGCAGCGCCGCACGCACCTGATCAACGGCCTCCTGCATACTGCCATGCATGGTGAAGCCTGCCGCGGCAACGTGCCCGCCGCCGCCGAAGCTGCGAGCGATGGCGGACACATCGGTATCGTCTTTCGCCCGAAGGCTGCCTCGGATGCAGTCATCGTGCTGGCGAAGCATGCAGGCGACGTTGACGCCGGCGATGGAACGCAGCGCGTTGATGACCGGCTCGGCATCCGATTTCACGGCTTTGAAACGGGCGAAATCCGCAAGCGTAAGGTAGCTGATGGCGAACCCTTCCCGCTCATGGAACTCCGCGCGCGAGACCGCCTGAGCTTCAAGCTGCATGGAGGCAAGCGTGCGGTTCTGGAATACCGCTCGCGAAATGGATGCCGGATCGGCGCCCTCCTCGACCATCTGGGATGCGAGCCGCATGCAGCGGGCATCGGTGTTTTGATACTGGAAGCGACCGGTATCGGTGACCAGGCCCGTGTAGCAGCACGTGACCAGATCGCCGGAACGCGAGACGCCGAGCATCCCCGAAAGCTCCCAGATAAGCAAGGTGGTGGAAGCGGCATCGGGGTCCACGTAGGCCATTTCGCACATACGCTCGTCGACCGCATGATGGTCGATAGTGAACGAGGCCTGCGCGCGATCGAGGATGCCGCACGCCGCCTGGCCGATGCGCTCGCGCGTGGGAACGTCCACGCCGACGAAGGCGCCGACAGGGCCGTCATACTCGCACACCGGCACCATATCGGCAGCTCCCGGCAGCAGCTGCAGCAGGTTCTCCTCGATGGGCTCGTCCTTGACCAGCACGCAGGTCACGCGCTTGCCGAGCTGGCGCAACGCGGCGGCAAGGCCGAGCTGGGAGCCTAGGCAGTCGCCATCGGGGCTAACATGGCCGCAGATGACGAAGTCGTCGAGCGGACGCAGAGCATCGGCAAGCTGCTCGAGCGTGCAGTTCGTTTGAGGGGTTACGGTCATAGCGGCGATCCCCCGCTATTCCTGATCGGTTTCTTCGGCCGCTTCGATGGCCTCGCGCTCGGCGGCGATGGCGGCCGATTCGCGATTGCGCTCGGCGTCGCGCTCGAGAGCGGATGCAATGCGCTCGGCCTCATCCACGGATTTATCCAGAATGAAGCGCAGCGCAGGCGCCACACGCCAAGAAAGCTGACGCGCCATGAGCGAGCGGATGCGGCCCGAGGCCTTCTCGAAGGCCTCGGCGACTTCCTCGTATTCGCCGCGATCGGCGGTGTAGAAAACGTTGCAGACGCTGCGGTCGTAGCTGACCTCGCAGCCCGTGATGGTGACCAGCGACAGGCGCGGGTCGGAGATCTCGAAAAGCAGGATGGACGCAATGACCTCGCGAGCCTGTTGATTGACTTTACGGTTGGTGGAACCTTGCTTCATAGATACAGCTCCTCTGAAGGGTCAGGTTTGGATACATGAAGTATAGGGCACCTCGAAGGTAGCGAGAAGGGCCCCGGCCTCGAATCCGCTCCGTCATCGCAAGACCCGTGCACACGGGAACGTGTCTTGCGACACCGGGAGCCGAATCGAATGCCGGAGCCCTTTCAAATGCCGAGCCCGCCGCCCATGCGGGCGGCTAACGCTGATTACTCGGTGCGCTCAACTTCCTTGATGGTGTAGCCTTCGATGGTGTCGCCGACCTTGAGGTCCTGGTAACCGGCAATGCCGATGCCGCACTCGTAACCCTGCTTGACGGCCTTCACGTCGTCCTTGAAGCGCTTCAGGGATGCAAGCTCGCCCTCGAAGATGACGGTGCCTTCGCGCACGAGGCGGATCTTGTCGTCGCGGTGCAGCTCGCCGTCGGTGATGTAGCAACCGGCGATGGTGCCCACCTTCGGGACCTTGAAGGTCTCGCGAACCTCGGCGGTACCGGTGTCCTCCTCGACGATCTCGGGCTTGAGCAGACCCACACGGGCCGCATTGATGTCCTCGATGGCCTGATAGATGACGCGGTACAGGCGGATATCGACCTTCTCCTTCTCGGCCTGCTGCTTGGACTTGCCGGTCGGGCGCACGTTGAAGCCGATGATGATGGCGTCGGAAGCCGCAGCCAGCGTGACGTCGGTCTCGGTGATGCCGCCGACCGCGGAGTGCACGATGTTGATCTTGACCTCGGACTGGTCCATCTTGTTGAACGCGTCGCGCAGCGCCTCGATGGAGCCCTGCACGTCGGCCTTCACGATAAGGTTCAGGTCGGTCTGCTTGCCCTCCTCGATGCGGTTGAACAGGTCGTCCAGGTTCATGTGCGACTTGGTCTCCTGCTCGGCCAGGCGTGCGCGCAGCGCGCGCTCCTCGGCCAGCTTGCGGGCATCGCGCTCGTCCTCGAACACGCGGAACTCGTCGCCGGCGACCGGGACGCTGTTCAGGCCCAGGATCTCGACCGGGTAGGAAGGCGCGGCGCCCTCGACATGCTGACCGCGCGGGTCGACCAGCGCACGGACGCGTCCGTAGGACGTGCCGGCGACGACGGTGTCGCCCGGATGCAGCGTGCCGCGCTGCACGAGCACGGTGGCTACAGGGCCGCGGCCCTTGTCGAGGTTTGCCTCGATAACGAAGCCGGAGGCCAGCGCATCGGGATTGGCGCGAAGCTCGAGCACGTCGGCCTGCAGCAGGATGGTCTCGAGCAGGTCGTCGATGTGCAGCTTCTTCTTCGCAGAGACGTTGACGAACATGTTCTGTCCGCCCCAGTCCTCGGGGATGACGCCGTACTCGACGAGCTCCTGGCGCACGCGGTCGGGGTTGGCGCCGGGCTTGTCGATCTTGTTGACGGCGACCACGATCGGCACGTTTGCGGCCTTCGCATGGTTGATGGCCTCGATGGTCTGCGGCATGACGCCGTCGTCGGAGGCGACGACCAAGACGATGACGTCGGTCACCTGGGCACCGCGGGCGCGCATGGCCGTGAAGGCCTCGTGACCGGGCGTGTCGATGAAGGTGATCTGGCGATCGCCGATGCGCACGACCGAGGCGCCGATGTGCTGCGTGATGCCGCCGGCCTCGCCCTCGGCGACGCCGGTGTGGCGGATGGCGTCGAGCAGCGACGTCTTACCGTGGTCGACGTGACCCATGACGGTGACGACGGGCGGACGCGGCTTGAGGTCCTCGTCGCTATCGTGGTAGACGATGGCGAACTCCTCTTCGGGGGACACGACGCGAACCTTGCGGCCCATGTCGTCGGCGATGAGCTCGACGAGCTCGTCGGACATGGACTGCGTGAGCGTGAGCACCTGGCCGAGCATGAACAGGCGCTTGATGACGTCGTTGGGCTGCACGCCGAGAAGCTCGGCGAACTTGGCCACGGTGGAACCCTGCGGGATCTCGACGACGGAATCGTCGAGCACGAGGCTGGGATCGAGGCCGCGCTCGATGGCCTCCATCTCCATGCGCTCGCGGGCCTCGGCCTCGCGCTTCTGCTTGCGCTTCTTACGACGGCCCTCGCCCTCATGGGAGTTGGCAGCGGCGACGGCGGCACGCGCCTCGGCGAGCACCTTGTCGCGCTGCAGCTCCTCGGCCTTCACGGCCATCTGGGCGTAACGGTCCTCGCCCGATGCCTGCTGCTCGAGCTCGGGCACGTGCTGCTCGACGTGCATGCCCTTCTTGCCGTGCTTGCGGGCGCCGCGCTGCTGCTTGTTGGCATCGGCGCCGCGGGCGGGCTGCTCGGCCTTCTGCTTCTCGATGCGCTGCTTCTCGGACTCGATCTGGGAGAGCAGGCTGTCGAAGCTGGACTTGCGGGCGCCGAGCACCGGCGCCTGGCGCTTGGGGGCCGCGGCTGCGGGCTTGTGGGCCGAGCCCTTGGAGTTGCGGTTGCGCAGGGCCTCTTCGACGGCCTGCTTCTTGGCGACTTCCTTGGCCATGGCGGCGGCGCGGGCACGAGCCTTGCGCTCGGCGGCCTCGCGGGCCACGCGCTCCTTCTCGGATTCGATCTGGCTTGCCAGGCTCTCGAAGGGATTGTTAGTCACCTTCTTTGCCTGCGGCTTGACGGCGGCGGGCTTGGCCGCAGGGCCGCCCTTCTCAGCGCGCTTGGCGCGCTCGGCCTCGCGGGCCGCGCGCTCCTGCTCGACGGCCTCGCGGCGGGCGCGCTCAGCCTCGGCCTGCTGGCGCTTGGCCTCGGCGCGCTCCTCGGCGAGCTGCTTGGCCTCCTCGGCCGGAAGCTCGCCCGCGCGCTCCTTGATTTCAGGGGACAGGTTCTGACGAACCTTCTCCACATCGGACTCAGCCAGCATGCTGGCATGGCTTTTCGCGGTGATCTTCATTTCGTGGAGTTTATCGAGCATGTCCTTGCTGGACATGTTGAACTCCTTCGCCAACTCATGTACTCGCATGCTGGCCATATACCACTCCTCTACATTTCCCTCGCGTCGCGCGCGTGCGCGGCGATATCGGCGGCGATCCGGTCGTAATCATCGCTGCCGAGCGTCGCCTTAAGCGCTCGGTCGAGCTTGTTCCTCTTGCACGCGGCTGCGAAGCATTCCGCGGAGCACACATAGGCGCCCCTGCCCGGTGCGCGGCCGGTGGCATCGAACGCAACGGCCCCTTCAGGGGTGCGTACGATGCGCAGCAAGCCGTTTTTATCGGCCTGCGCGCCGCAGACGATGCAGCTGCGTTGTCGTTTGCCCGTGTTGGTTGCCGTTGCCATATGTGACGCCTATTCCTCGTCCAAGCCGTCGTGGATGCCGCAGAAGCAGCTGTCGGGACGGGCATGGTTGCGGCAGCGGACGCCGTTTTCGTCAACGTAAGCGCACAGCTCCTCCTCGTCCTCGAGGTCATCCTCATCGATAAGCATGTTCTCGGTCTTCGGAAGCGGGGCGCCGGTGAAGCTGGCGGACTTGATGTCGATGTGCCAGCCGGTCAGGCGCGCGGCGAGGCGGGCGTTCTGGCCCTCCTTGCCAATGGCGAGGGACAGCTGGTCGTCGGGCACGATGACGCCGGCGTAGGCCTTCTCCTCGTCGATGAGGACGCGGGTGAC
>OKVV01000227.1_pt1 | contig 41108 bp, 35 predicted proteins | sample 1606871 | NCBI WGS metagenome assembly OKVV01 (sample SAMN03281011, study PRJEB24777) | human gut metagenome | isolation source: fecal sample PR176 from 1 month old male Indian infant, caesarean delivered... | place: Singapore | collected 2006-01-13
GCTACCGACGGCCCCATGGCTCAGACCCGCGAGCACATCCTGCTCGCCCGTCAGGTCGGCGTTCCCTACATCGTCGTGTTCCTGAACAAGTGCGATATGGTCGACGACGAGGAGCTCATCGAGCTCGTCGAGATGGAGACCCGCGAGCTCCTGTCCGAGTACGAGTTCCCCGGAGACGACATCCCGGTCATCCGTGGTTCTGCTCTGAAGGCCCTGGAGGGCGACAAGGAGTGGCAGGACAAGGTTTGGGAGCTCATGGACGCTGTTGACTCCTACATCCCCACGCCGGAGCGCGACGTTGACAAGCCGTTCCTGATGGCTGTCGAGGACACCATGACCATCACCGGCCGTGGTACCGTTGCTACCGGTCGTGTCGAGCGTGGCGTTCTGCATGTGAACGACCCGCTGGAGATCGTCGGTATCAAGGAGACCCAGAACACGGTCTGCACCGGCATCGAGATGTTCCGTAAGCTGCTCGACGAGGCTCAGGCTGGCGACAACATCGGCTGCCTGCTCCGCGGCATCAAGCGTGAGGACATCGAGCGCGGCCAGGTTCTCTGCAAGCCTGGTAGCGTTACCCCGCACCAGAAGTTCGAGGGCCAGGTCTACATCCTGACCAAGGAAGAGGGCGGCCGTCACACCCCGTTCTTCGATGGCTATCGTCCGCAGTTCTACTTCCGCACCACCGACATCACTGGTGTTGCTCACCTGCCCGAGGGCACCGAGATGGTTATGCCTGGCGACAACGTGACCATCACCGCTGAGCTGATTCACCCGGTTGCAATGGAGGAAGGCCTCCGCTTCGCTATCCGTGAGGGTGGCCGCACCGTTGGTTCTGGTCGAGTGACCAAGATCATCGCTTAGTTTAAGCTGCAGCTTTTAAAGGGCCCGCTTTCGGGCGGGCCCTTTCTTAAGATTCATGTGTATGCGTTCAAGCTTGTTTGAATACGGCTTATAAGGAGAGTTCATGCGCACGATGGTTACCTTGGCGTGTACGGAGTGCAAGCGCCGTAACTACACGACCAAGAAGAACAAGCAGAACAACCCTGATCGTATCGAGTTGAAGAAGTACTGCAAGTGGTGTCAGAAGCACACGCTGCATAAGGAAACCCGATAGTTTTCAGAGGTTAGCACGGGCATAGGCCAGTAGCTCCAATTGGTAGAGCGGCGGTCTCCAAAACCGCATGTTGGGGGTTCGAGTCCCTCCTGGCCTGCCAGCTCGAATAGCGAGCAGCTTGTAGTCAGGTTGCTAAATTCATCAGCAGCTTGATGCCAGGCTGCTTGTTTGGCGTTTAGAGGTAAAACGATACCTAAAGGAATCAGATGGCTAAGAAATCAAAAACTCAGCGTGCGAAGGCGTCTGCCGCTCGTGCCGCTCGTAAGGAAGCTCGTCAGGCCGAAGCAGCAGCCGAGGCATTGAAGCAGGCCCAGGGCGAAAGCGCTGATACCGAAGCTCCTAAGAAGAAGCTTTTCGGTAAATCTTCCCAGACTGCTGATTCCGCAAAAGACGCTAAGCAGAGCAAGGCTGTTGAAAAGAAAGCCGAGAAGAAAGCTGCTAAGCCCAAGAAGAAGCGTTTTCAGTTCCTCAGGGATGTCAAGGCTGAGATGAAGCGCGTTACTTGGCCTAGCCGTCAGGACGTTCTTCGCTGGAGTGTTGTGGTGGTTGCAGCCCTTCTCTTCTTCGGTATTTACGTTGCTGTTCTTGACAATGGCATTATCACGCCGCTGTTGTTTTTGATTTCCGGATTGGGGGCTTAAGGCATGTCGAAGAAGTGGTATGTGCTTCACACCTACTCCGGCTATGAGAACAAGGTGAAGACGAACCTTGAAACCCGCATCGAAACCATGGGTCTTGAGAACAATGTCTTCGCTATTGAGATTCCTACTGAGACCGTTACCGAGATTAAAGAGGGCGGTCGTCGGAAGGAAAGCGAAAAGAAGGTATTTCCCGGTTACGTGCTGGTTCGCATGGAACTCGATGATCGTAGCTGGGCTGCCGTTCGCAATACTCCCGGTGTTACCGGTTTTGTCGGCGCTGATAGCAAGCCCGCGCCGCTTACTCGTGACGAGTACAACAAGATTATGAGGCGTACTAGTCACGAAGCCCCGAAGAAGACCTCTACTAATCTTGAGACAGGGCAGGCCGTCAAGGTCGTCTCCGGTCCTCTGGCCGAGTTTGATGGCGTTGTTTCAGAGGTTATGCCTGATGCCGGTAAGGTGAAGGTTATGGTTTCGATCTTCGGTCGTGAAACCCCGGTGGAGCTTTCGTTCGATCAGGTTTCCTGCATATAGAATGATCTCTGCAGTTTTAAGGCGTGCCCGCGTGGACCGGGGCTTCTCATTCCTTAGGCTGTGAAGATATATAGTGCAAAAGCATTTTGAAAGGTAATTAGAATGGCTGAGAAGAAAGTTACCGGCTTCGTTAAGCTGCAGATTCCTGCTGGCGCTGCGAATCCGGCCCCGCCCGTCGGCCCGGCTCTGGGTGCTCAGGGTGTCAACATCATGCAGTTCTGCCAGGCGTTCAATGCTCAGACGCAGGAGCAGAAGGGCACCATCATCCCTGTTGAGATCACGGTGTACGAGGACAAGTCCTTCACCTTCGTCTGCAAGACCCCGCCGGCGGCCGTGCTGATCAAGGAGAAGCTGGGTCTGAAGTCTGCTTCCGGCATCCCGCAGCTGAAGTTCGTGGGTACCCTTACCCAGGATCAGCTCCGCGAGATCGCTGAGATCAAGCTGCCCGACCTGAACGCTAATGACATCGATGCTGCTATGCGCATCGTTGCCGGTACCGCTCGTTCCATGGGCGTGCGCGTCGAGGGCGTTGAGATGAAGAAGACCTACGTGCCTTCTAAGAAGCTGGCCGCTGTCCTCAGGGGCGAGGCTTAAGAATTTCGCATCGTTTGATGCATTTGATTTTGGACAGTGGAAGGGCTTTGCGTTAGAAGCCGCATAAGCTCGCTACGAACCACGAAAGGAACTATCATGGCAAAGCATTCCAAGGCTTACCGCGCTGCCGTCGAGAAGATCGGCGATGCCATCTACGCTCCGCTTGAGGCGTTTGCAATGGTGAAGGAAGTCGCCACTACCAAGTTCGATCAGACCATCGAGGCTCACTTCCGCCTGGGTATCGACACCCGTCAGGCTGATCAGCAGCTGCGTGGCACGGTCTCCCTGCCGAACGGCTCTGGTAAGACCGTCCGTGTTGCTGTTTTCGCCGAGGGTGCTGCAGCTGACGCTGCTCGTGAGGCTGGTGCTGACATCGTCGGTACCGACGAGCTGACTGCTCAGATCCAGGCTGGCGAGTTCAACTTCGACGCTGCTGTTGCTACTCCTGACCAGATGGGCAAGGTCGGTCGTCTGGGCAAGATTCTCGGCCCCCGCGGTCTGATGCCGAACCCGAAGCTCGGCACCGTCACCCCGAACGTTGCTCAGGCTATCAAGGAGCTCAAGGGCGGCCGTGTGGAGTATCGCGCTGACCGTTACGGTATTGCTCATGTCATCATCGGCAAGGCCAGCTTCACCCCCGAGCAGCTCGCTGAGAACTACGGTGCTGTTTACGATGAGATCCTGCGCATGAAGCCTGCTGCTGCTAAGGGAAAGTACGTCAAGTCCGTCAGCGTTTCCGGCACCATGACCCCGGGTGTTTCTGTTGATTCTTCCGTGAACAAGAACTACACGGTTGCTGCTGAATAAGCATCTCAGCCATTTCAGCTTATAAAGAGCGGTCCTTCGGGGCCGCTCTTTATATATATGTTGGCGGCTCTATTAGCATGTATGGATTTGGCTTGTTGAAGGGCCACTGATTACAGGATGGGTATTACTCCTTAGCGCCATTTTGCCGATCTTTACTTGTTGGAATGCCATGACGAGACTGCTTTTGCATCTGACATAGTGCGAATTTGGTACTATTGCCTTGATTGCAGATTGCAGATTGCAGATTGCAGATTGCAGATTGCAGATTGCATTTGTTGAAACTACTGGGTTAGGAGCATGGGTCATGTCGGTCATCTTGAAGTCTCCTGGTGAGATCGAGGCTATGAAGGCTGCAGGGCAGCTTTCCGCTGAAGTGCTGCGCAAGGTAGGGGAGTTGGTAAAGCCCGGTGTCTCTACGTTGGAGCTTGATGAGTTCGCCGAAACCTATATCCGCGAACATGGCGGTATCCCCGCATTCGAGGGATACGGTGGATTTCCGGGGACGATCTGCGCATCGGTAAACGAGCAGATCGTTCATGGCATACCCTCGAAGAGCGTTGTGCTCCGAGATGGCGATATTCTCAGTATCGATACCGGTGCAACGGTTGATGGCTGGGTGGGGGATAACGCCTGGACGTTCGCGGTTGGGAAGATCTCCGAGCAAAAACGAAAGCTCCTCAAGGTTACCGAGGAATGCATGTGGGCAGGTTTGGATTGCGCTGTCGCTGGCAACCATTTAGGCGATATCGGGCACGCTGTGCAGTCAATTGCCGAGACAGCCGGGTTCGGCGTAGTTCGTGAGTATGTTGGCCATGGCGTTGGCAGAAACATGCACGAAGAGCCTAACGTTCCCAATTATGGACATAGGCATTTGGGCATGAAGCTGCAGGTTGGCATGGTGCTGGCCATTGAACCGATGATCAATATGGGAACTCGTAAGGTGATTCAGGGCAAAGATGGGTGGCTGGTAAGCACGCGAGATGGCAAGCCCAGCGCTCACTTCGAGAAGATGGTCGCCATCACCGATGACGGCCCGGTAATCATCACCACTGAGCCGGGCCATAAGCGTCCTCTGTAAGGCTTGCTGAATGGGCTAACACTCGGCCATCCCGAATTGCCGTCCGCTCGGGCTACCTGCGGCAGCACCTTAGCAGGACGGCTTACACCAGCTTCCCGGCATAACCTTTGCATCTTCTGCATGGGTGGTCGCCTTAATGCGCGATGCAGAAAAGCGACCATGCTGGCCATATGCATTAAGGCGTCGACAAAGTCTACTTTAGCTGTTTTCCGTTCGTGTCCCAGTAGAACCGCTTGAACTTGCGGATCTGATTCAGGTGCATGATCTTCGCCCACATGTTGTGCTTGAAGGAGTCGGGCGCGTAATGCAGCGGATAGGGCTCGTCGGTTGCCTTCAACGCCTTCAGGGCCTGAGCAAGGCGCTCCTGGTTGTCCATACTGCGCTTGAGCACATAGGCGGGCACGCAGCAGTACAAGAACGGGTTATAGGCCTCATGATACTCTACCGGCTGGCCCATCACGAACTCACGCACGATCAGCTCGACGAAGTTCTGCCCGCCAAGGCTCATGTAGTAGGTGTTGCGCCCGCAGCGCGTGTTCACCTCGAAGAAGCGGAAACTGCCATCGCGGCTGTCGTACTTGATGTCGAAGTTGGCAAAGCCGCGATAGCCCACATGCGACAGGAAGCGCTTGGCGCAGGAGATAATGGCCTCCTCGCGCTCGCCCATGATGCACAGCGGATTGCCGAGCGCGGTGGGATCGTGGTCCTGCAGGCATACCACGCCGCCTGCGACCACGCGCATGTCGCCGGAGGCATCCGAGAACGTGGTGAGCGTGCGGATGGCGTCGTCTCCGCCAGGAATGAAGTCCTGCAGCACCAGCAAGTTGTTGTAATCCGACGTGCGGATGCTGCGCCAAACCTGCGCAAGTTCTTCGGGGCTTTCGATTTCGTAGATCTTTCGCCAGCCTTCGATAGTGGGCTCGGCGTCTTGGAACTGGGCCGAGTTGGAAGGTTTGGCGATAAGCGGGTAAGGGAACTCGTCAACGGGCAGCTCATCGGGGCCGTTGCCGCAGTCGAAGTACCAGGTTTTCGGGAACGGGATGTCGAGCTCCTCGCAAATTTCGTAGAAGCGGCGTTTCTGCGTGATGTTGTCGAGCAGGGGGAAATCGATGTACGGGACCACGTAGCCAAGGTCCTGCAGGCGTTGCTTGCCCTGCGAGAGCATGCGGGCGTGGCAGTCGTCGCAGCCCAAGATGAGCAGCGTCTTCTCCGGGTGCGCCCCATGAACTTCCCGGGCGATGCGCTCAAGCGCGTTGTACAGGCCTTCCTGCTCGTGGATGTGCGGCTCCAGGCGATAGTCGGTGAAGCGGCTTTCGGAGAGCATCTTGATGTTTTGCGTGGCGACCACGATGGTGCGTTCGATACCGAAGGCACGATGCAGCTCGCGCACGTAGCTGTATGCAAGGATATCGCCGCCTACCACCACCGGTTGCAGCAAGCGCGCCACATCCTCGGTGCAGGTGATAGGTGCGGAATCGACGTTTGCGGTCATGAAATCTCCTTTGAGATCCGATAACGTATGCAGCCTTGCATTATCGCACACGCCGGCAATTGCGCGTAGGCGTGACGCGCGTTTCGTGGAAAGTGCCCATAGGGCGGGTCGGTGGCGTATGATGAGCGAATGCATAAACGCCGGTCGGCGAACCTGTAAGAGAAGGAGCTTTCCAAAGCATGTGCGGATTCGTGGGATTCACCGCCGTTGATTTCGACGAGAGCGTCAATCGCGCCATCGTCAAGGACATGGCGGATCGCATTATCCATCGCGGCCCTGATGATGAGGGCTTTTTCGTAAACGATGATGTGGCTATGGGCTTTCGCCGTCTGTCCATCATCGACCTTGAGGGCAGCCACCAGCCCATGCAGAACGCCGATGGTAGCGTGACCGTCACGTTCAACGGCGAGATCTACAACTTCCAGGAGCTGCGCGCCGAGCTTGAGGGCATGGGCTATCAGTTCAAGACCAACGGCGACACCGAGACCATCGTGCACGGCTACGAGGCTTGGGGCACGGGCGTGTTCGAGCGCCTGCGCGGCATGTTCGCCATCGCCATTTGGGACGCTAAGGAAAAGCAGCTGGTGCTTGCGCGCGATATCTTCGGAATCAAGCCGCTGTACTACCAGCATGAGGGCCGTCGTCTGATCTGGGGTAGCGAGATCAAGTCCTTCCTGGCGCACCCGCGCTTCAAGAAGGAGCTCAACCGCGAGGCCCTGCCGCAGTACCTGTGCTTCGAGTATATGAACGACTCGCAGACCATGTTCAAGGATGTCCATAAAATGACGCCCGGTCATTTCATGGTGCTCAAGGACGGCAAGGCCACTATCGAGTGCTTCTACAAGATCACCTACAAGATCGATCGTTCCAAGGGCCTTGAGGAATGGGCCGACATCATCAAGGACACGTTCGACGAGAGCGTGCGTGCCCACGAGATCGCCGACGTGGAGATCGGCAGCTTCCTGTCCGGCGGCATCGACAGCTCGCTGGCTGCGTACTGCATGGGCCAGCATCACGACGAGGGCGTGAAGACGTTCTCCGTGGGCTACGACATCACCGGCAGCGAGGAGCAGCGCGACAAGGCCGAGAACGCCGGCTTCAAGATCAAGCTGGACGAGCTGAAAGATGCGCGCGAGTTCGCCGAGTGGGCGGGGCTTTCCAACAAGGACGTGCAGGTCACGGCCAAGGAGTTCTTGGATATCGTTCCCACCGAGCAGTACCACATGGACGAGCCGCTCGGTGCGCCGTCGGCTATCCCGCTGTACTTCGTCAGCCAGCTTGCCTCCAAAGAGGTGAAGGTGGTGCAGTCCGGCGAGGGCGCCGACGAGCTGTTCGGCGGCTACTGGATCTACCACGACCAGTACGAGTTCTCCAAGTACTTCAAGGTGCCCCGTGCGCTGCGCGCGGCCGGCGGCGCGGTTGCTCAGAAGCTGCCGCCGTTCCACGGGCGTCACTTCGCCATGCGCGGTTCGGGCGGCCCGGAGAAAAGCTATCAGCGCGCGTGCATGAACTACATGTGGGACGAGATCCCCAACGTGCTGAAGGGTTACAACGGCCCGTGCAAGCCGTGGGAATGGTGCAAGCCGCACTTCGACGAGGCTGCGGTGCAGACGGGCGGCGGCGACGTCATCACGCAGACGCAGTACGTGGACATGGTCTCCTACATGCCCTATGACATCTGCCTGAAGGCCGACCGCATGTCCATGGCGCACTCCCTTGAGCTGCGCGTTCCCTTCCTGGACAAGAAGGTGCTCGATGTGGCGCTGCAGCTGCCCACCGACTGCCGTGTCACCGATGAGCATTCGAAGTACGCGCTGCGCCGTGCGGCAGCCCATCTGGGCTTCCCGCAGAAGGTGGCGGACATGCCCAAGCAGCCGTTCATCACGCCGCTGACCGTGTGGCTGCAGACCGACCTGTATTACGAGCGCATCAAAGAGGCGTTCACCAGCCCCGCTGCGCACGAGTTCTTCAACGTTGACTACCTGATGAAGATGCTCGACGACCATCGCAGCGCCGATTTCAGCACGCAGGAGGGCCGTTCCAAGCTCAAGATGATGCGCATCTGGAACGTGTACTGCTTCCTGTGCTGGTACGAGGTGTTCTTCGGCGAGACGTCGAAGCAGTACGCTCCGAAGACGCAAGTGGCGTAAACGGGCTTGGGCGCGAGCATGCTGGCGCGAGGACGTGTGGGTTCGCTGTTGGGAGCGGACAGATAGCGCTACGTCCCTAATGCGTCCGACATGGCATGATGGATTTGCGTGAGCGCATTTGCCTTTGCATAGCGAAACGAGAAACGGCCGCGGATAGCTCCGCGGCCGTTTGCTTTGCATGAGTCGGTTGAGGTTGGTCGAACGCGAAAGCGCGATTCGTGCGTTGCTGCGAGGGTCGCACCACATTGCTTAGAGGCCGGCGCACGTTTGAGAAGGGCTATTTGTCCCAGGCGATGAAGGCCCAGGTGATCACGCGGGGGTTGCGCAGACGCAACGCCTTTTGCACGCCGCCGTGGCCGTCTGGCGATCCGGCGTGCTCGTTGGGCACGAGGTTATCGTTGAGCCAGGCGTGCAAGCGCACGTAGGCGGCTTGGCGCTGCTGCTCGCCGACGACGGCGCCGGCGGCCCCGTCGATCATGCGGCGCAGGCTTTCCGCAGCCTGCTCGGGAGTATCGAAGGTATCGTTGCGCTCGGAGCGGATAAAGTCGACCTGGGGGAGGATTCCTTCTGCGGCCAGGATGTTGATGGCGTACAGGTAATCGGGGCAAAGCGCGTCCTTGAGCCCCAGCTCGGCCATGATGCGCTCATCAGTGCGTGGGCTTGATCCGGTGGTCAGCGTGATACATACGCGCCGGCGCGCGATGTCGGTAAGGCGCAGCAGGCTGTCGCGCATATCGGCGGTGGCGATGCTGCGGGAGGCGGTGCACACGTCCACCATGCCCGGGCGCACGCCCTTGGCCGCCCAGTCTTCTCCCCAGCTTAGCTGCATGGGGAACACCGTGTGGACGTCGGCTCGCTCAAGCGTCTCGGACATGCGGTCGAGCATGCCGCGCGAGAAGTCGGCGGCGACCACTTTATGGCCGGCCAGCCCGAGCGGCACGGCAAGGGCTCCGGTGCCGCATCCCATGTCGAACACGGTTTCCCTAGGCTGGATATCCGCTAGCTCGATGAAACGTCGAGCGTAAGCGCTGGGTTCGGTGCTGGTTGGGAAGGTGTGGGAGCGGGAGTCCCAGTAGGAGGGGTCGTCGGCCTTGCGGCGCGCCTGTTGCAGAGCCATCCATTCCGCGTTCCAATCGGTGGTGGTGAGCATCGGGGTGAAGGACTGCACGTTGATGGCGGGTTCGGTGCCGATTTCATTGGCTGGATCGCTCTCGCCGAATGGCCCGGTGGATGCCGGGGCCCGGTCGAGCCGGCTGCCGCCCATTTGGTCGGCGGATGTGCCCGTGAGGTCGCGGTGGGAGCGCTCCGCCTGCTCGAAGGAAGAGGCGGGTTCGGACGTGTTCTTTCCAGCCATTTTGAGCATCCCTTTCACGAAACGGCCTGGCGGCCGATATATTCGTTAGCATGTATTCCCATAGTATCCGATTGCGGGGCTTGCTATGCGAGGGCCGGGCAATCGTTCTCAGATAAGGAGCATACCATGCACGTAGAGCTGCTCTACCACACGCCAGATCCGGAGCGCGCTATCGCCACGGCCGCGCGCCTGTGCTATGCGCCCGTAGGTGCTGCCGAGCTGATGGAGACCATGCCGCCTGAGCGTATCAAGAGCGTGCTTACCACCATCATGTCCTCGGGGCATTTCAGCACCCTTGAGCATGCAAGCTACACGTTCGCCGTCGACGGCGTGTCGCGAGCGCTCACGCATCAGCTCGTGCGCCACCGCATCGCCAGCTTCAACCAGCAAAGCCAGCGTTATGTGAAGTTCGCGGGCGATGTGGCGGTGGTCAAGCCTGAGAGCATCGCGGGCAATGCCGAGGCATCCGAGGCGTTCGACAAGGCCATCCAGGCTGCGGTGGACGCCTACCATGCGCTGCTCGAGGCGGGCGTGCCCGCCGAGGACGCGCGCTATCTGCTGCCCAACGCCGCGGAGAGCAAGATCGTCATCACCATGAACGTTCGCGAGCTGCTGCACTTCTTCAGCCTGCGCTGCTGCAACCGCGCTCAATGGGAGATCCGCGACATGGCGCATCGCATGCTGGAGCTGGCGCGCCCCACAGCTCCGTTCATCTTCGCCGACGCCGGCGCGCCGTGCGTGCGTGGTACGTGCCCGGAGGGCAAGATGACCTGCGGGAACCCGTATCCGAAAGTCACGCGTGAGTAACGTGGCGAAATCTAAGAGCGATCTTTCCCGAGCGTTTTCCGAGGATGGCGCGCGCAAGACGCACGTGGGCGGTCAGGCGCTGCTCGAAGGCGTGATGATGCGTGGCAAGTACAACTGGGCCGTAGGGGTGCGCGAGCCGGATGGCGGCGTGTACGAGGAGTCTCATGATCTTGCCAGCGGCCAAGAGAAGAACGGCTGGATGTATTGGCCGTGCGTGCGCGGCTGCCGCGCCATGGTGGAATCGCTGGTGCTGGGCTACAAGGCGCTGGAAATCGCCGCGCTCCATGCGTTCAACGAGGACGAGGAAGACGAGGCCGATTCAGCCTCTACGCAGCGGGCGAAGGCGACCGGCTCTGACCGAACGGCTGCGAAGGCTGCGGCTTGCGAGCCTTCGGGAGCCGAGGGCGCCATGGCGGGCGTGGGCGCCGCTACGCTGCATCCGCTTGCTGGCGATGCCGATGCCTGTTCGGCCGCGCGCCCAAACGCTTGCGATCTTGACGGCGAAGCGCCCGTGCCCGGGCCTGCCGACGCAGCGTTCTCCTGGAAGGACGATTTCGGCCGCCCCGACACCATGATCGACGCCCTGGGCGGGCAGCGTTCGCTAGAGGTGGTTTCCGAGCCGGTCCCCGCGCCTGTTGCTTCCGCCACAGCCGCAAGCGAACCTGCGGCGAAGTCCGACGGAGATGCGGTATTCGGCAAGAAGGAAATGGCATTCTCCATGGTGCTGGGCCTGCTGATGGGCGTGGTGCTGTTCATCGTGGCGCCGGCGTTCATCACGAACCTGCTGGTGGGCGAGTACGATGCGCACACGTTGGCCTGGAACATCGTGGACGGCCTTTTGCGCGTGGCCGTGTTCGTGTTCTACATTTGGCTGATCGGGCGCATGAGCGACATCAAGCGCATGTTCGGCTATCACGGCGCCGAGCATAAGACCATCCACTGCTACGAGCATGGGCTGCCGCTCACCCCGGAAAACGCGCGGCAGTTCCCGCGGCTGCACGTGCGCTGCGGCACGGCGTTTCTGATCATGGTGATGATCATCGCCATTTTGGTGTACACCGTCACGCCGCTCAACGCGCTCATCTCGGCGTGGGGCGTGCCCGACGGCGCCCCGAAGCTGGTGCTTGTCATTGCTGCACGTATCGTGCTGATGCCGGTTATCGCGGGCATCAGCTACGAGATCACCGTGCGCTGGGCGGGCAGCCATCCGGAAAACCCGCTGGTGAAGGTGGTGCTGTGGCCGGGCATGCAGATGCAGTATCTGACCACCAACGAGCCCGACGACGGCATGCTCGAGTGCGCCATCGCGGCCATGCAGCAGGTGCTTGAGCGCGAGGAGCTTGAAGCGGCGAAAGCCGCTGCCGCTGCTAGGGGCGCTCAGGCGTAGGCGGGACAGGTTTCATAAACGGAAAGAAAGGCCCTTCCCAAGATGGTGCTCGGGAAGGGCCTTCAAGCTTTCTGCGCCATTCGCGTTGCGCTTATCGGTTCGCGCAGGCGATGAGCGGGAGATATTGCTGTGCGGCGGCCGGGACGGCAAGGTCGATGCTTTGGCCGTAAGCGCTTACCGTGACGTAACCGGGGGTGTTGTAGGTGGTGAGCGTGGCGGGGACGCCCGCGGCGGAACCGGATACGGTGTTGGCGGGCACGGCGTTGGCGGGAAGGTCTGCCACCTGCCAATCCTTGATGTCGAGGTTCTCGATGCAGGTTTGCACCTGAGAGGATGAGATGCCCGTGGCGTTGGCGATGTCCCAGGTGTGGGCCAGAAGCGCATCGGAAACGGCGTCTTTGACGCCCGATGCGTCGATAGCGGAGTTCATGGCGGTGGTTTTCACGCTGCTTGCTGCGTTTGCAACCGGGGCTGCGGTGGACGTGGCGGGCAATAACGCGCTTGCGCAGCCTATGCCCACGCAAACGACCAGAATGCTCCCAAGGCAAACTCCCAGTGCTTTTCGTACCATGCGACGCTCCCTTTCCGCTCGATGGGCGGCCTCCATGTTGCTACGTACGGGCAGGATGCCGTCGGTGATGCTGTGATACGGCGATTGCGCTGCGAAGATGCGGCGGTTCGACGGCTCCTTGATGCTAAGGTTACGCGAAGGCGGGCAGCGGGGACCAAGGTTCTCGAAACCATCGCGGTTCCTTCGCGCTCCGCCGACGAAATCAACACGCATTCTGCAATTTCACGGTATCGTCGTGTATAAGGCGGCCGGTTTTGCGTCGTTCGGGGCGCCTGCGGGCGGCTCGCGCAGAATCGCAAGCTCATCCTCGCCGTCAATCGTGTATAGTACCCCCTGCGCCGCCCGCGACGTTTCGCCGCGCGGCGCTATTATCCCCGCACACGTAAAACTACGAATGGGGCAACCGTGTGAACGATAAGGCTGCAAGGGCGGCCGGAGCAGGCAAGGAGGGTGCCGCATGAAGTTGGTGGTGACCGAGAAGAACGACGCGGCGACGAAGATCGCGGCGTTGCTGGGCGTGAAAAAGCCCAAGGCCGACAAGGTGTATTCCACGCCGGTGTACCGGTTCGAGGTGGACGGCGAGGAATGGGTGACCATCGGCCTGCGCGGCCATATCTTAGAACCCGATTTCACGCCTACTCTTATATATAAGAAGCGCGGCGGCTGGCGAGGCGTCACCGCGGAGGGCGAGGCCATCCCGGCGCAGCTGCCCGCAAGTTTGGCGCGCCCGCCGTTCAAAAAGAAAAAGCCCTTCATCGAGGACGGCGTTGAGCTGAAGGCGTGGAAGATGGACGCCTTGCCGTATCTGATCTACGCGCCCATCGAGAAGCTTCCGAAGGAAAAGGAGATCATCCGCAGCCTGAAGAACCTGGCGAAGAAGGCGGACTCCATCGTCATCGCGACCGACTTCGACCGTGAGGGCGAGCTGATCGGCTCGGATGCGCTGTCGTGCATCCAGGGGGTCAATCCCACGGCGCCGGTTTCCCGTGCGCGTTACAGCGCCTTCACGAAAGAGGAGATCACGCACGCGTTCTCCAACCTGGTGGAGCTAGACACGAATCTGGCCTCGGCCGGTGCATCCCGTCAGGACATCGACCTGATCTGGGGTGCGGTGCTCACGCGCTACCTCACGCTGGTCAAATTCGCCGGCTACGGCAACGTGCGCAGCTCCGGTCGCGTGCAGACGCCCACGCTGGCTCTGATCGTGGCGCGCGAGCGCGAGCGCTTGGCGTTCATCCCCGAGGACTACTGGGTGATCAAGGGCGCCTTTGACGCCGGCGCGATCTCCGGCCCCACCGCCGGTGACGGCGAGCTTGCCTTCACGGCGCCGCACTCCACGGCCCGCTTCAAGGACGAGGCGGCGGCGAAGGCGGCCATGGCGGCCGTTTCCGGCGCGGCAAGCGCCACGGTGGCAGCGGTGGAGAAGCGCACGCGCAAGCAGCAACCGCCCGTGCCGTTCAATACCACCAGCCTCATGGCCGCGGCATCGGCAGAGGGCCTTTCGCCGGCGCGCACCATGCGTATCGCCGAGAGCCTGTACATGGACGGTTACATTTCCTACCCGCGTGTTGACAACACGGTGTATCCCAGCTCACTCGACCTGGCCGAAGTGGTGAAGACCATCTCGGGCAACCCGGCGTACGCCCCGTATTGCCAGCAGCTGCTCTCCGCTGGCGAGCTGCACGCCACGCGCGGCAAGAAGGAGACCACCGACCATCCGCCTATCTATCCCACGGCCAAGGCCACGCCCGACGACCTGGCTCCGGCGGATTACAAGCTGTACAACCTCATCGCGCGCCGATTCCTGGCAACGTTGTCGGATGCGGCCGTGGTCGAGGGAACGAAGGTCACGCTCGAAGTGGGCGGCGAGCATTTCGCGGCAAAGGGCGACGTGCTGGTGACGCCGGGCTATCGTGCCATCTACCCGTACGGCATGAAGAAGGACGAGCAGCTGCCCGCCATGAGCGAGGGGCAAAAGATCGCCTTCAACGGCGCCGAGTGCACCAAGAAGCAGACCGAGCCGCCGGCGCGTTACAGCCAGGGCAAGCTGATCCAGGAGATGGAGAAGCTGGGCCTGGGTACGAAGTCCACGCGCCACAGCATCATCGAGCGTCTGTACACGGTGAAGTACATCCAGAACGACCCCATCGAGCCCAGCCAGCTGGGCATGGCGGTTTGCGACGCCCTTGACAAGTTCGCCCCGCACATCACGCATCCGCAGATGACGGCAGAGCTGGAAGAGGAGATGGACAACATCGCCGAGGGCCGCAACACCAAAGACGCGGTGGTCACCAACAGCCGCAATCTGCTCTCCGAGCAGCTTGCCAACCTGCTGCCGCATTCCGAAGAGGTCAAAGACGCTCTGGCCGATGCCGTGGCGGCCGACGCCTATGTGGGTAAATGCCCCAAATGCGGCAAGGACCTGCAGATCCGCGTTTCGCAGAAGACGCGCGGCATGTTCATCGGCTGCGCCGGCTGGCCGGATTGCGACGTCACCTATCCGCTGCCGAAGGGCAAGGTGGAGTCTCTGCCCGACCTGTGCCCGACGTGCGGCATGCCCCAGGTGAAGGTGACGGCGTTCCGTTCCAAACCGCGCACGCTGTGCATCGATCCTAACTGCGAGACGAACAAGGAACCCGACGTGGTGGTGGGCGAGTGCCCGAAGTGCGCCGAGGCCGGCAAGACGGCCAAGCTCATTGCGCAGAAGAACCCGCGTACCCTGAAGCGCTTCATCCGCTGCGAGAACTATGACGAGTGCGGCGTGGGTTACCCGCTTCCGCAGTACGGCGCCATCACGGCCACCGACGAGGTTTGCGAGCACTGCGGCGCGCCCATGGTCATCGTCACGACCGCGCGCGGTCCGTGGAAGCTGTGCCCGAACTTCAGCTGCCCGGGCAAGGAGATCGAAGCCGAGAGGAAGGCCGCGGCCAAGGAAGCCAAGGCGGCCGGCAAGAAGGCTCCGGCGAAGAAGACGGCTGCCAAGAAGCCTGCGGCGAAGAAGACGACCGCGAAGAAGGCTGCGGCCAAGAAAACTGAGTAGCGTGGACCGACCCGCGCAAACTAGACGCTAAAACGAAAAGCACCCATCCGGGTGCTTTTCGTTTGCTATGAATGATGGTTTTTGGAATCTCATGATTAATCGCATCGAAGACGCATCTTTATGGCGATATCGATTTTTTACGATGCGAAGTGACGATCGTGTCGGAAAAGTTGGTGTAAGCGAAGCGGATTGAGGTAGCTTTGAAGGGTAACGGCCTTCGCCCTAGAATCCGGAATTGCGACATAACGGATTCTTAGAAAGGACGAAGACCGCAATGGAGAGTCTAGCAGAAAGCGTGCGGGAGCAGCCGGCGATGCCGAGGTTCGAGGACGGGTCGGTGAACCCGAGGGGGCTCATGAGGCGCATCGCCGAGGACGCCGTGAGCGCGATCATGGACGCCGAGGCCGACCAGCTGTGCTCGGAAGGCGCCAACAGCCGCAACGGCTACCGCGAGCGCAACCCGGTCACGTGCGTCGGCGACATCACGACGAGGATATCGAAGCTGAGGCCGGGCGGCTTCTTCCCGGAGGACGTGGTCGAGCGCTACCAGCGCGTCGACCGCGCGGTCGTGTCGGCGGTGGCCGAGATGTACGCCACCGGCACCTCGACGCGCAAGGTGCAGCGCATCGCGGAGAAGCTGGGGATATCCAGGCTGTCGAAGGACCAGGTCAGCGCCATAGCGAAAGACCTCGACGCCGACATTGCCGAGCTCAAGGGCCGCGACGTCCACGGAGTGCAGCTCGTGACCTCCGACGCGCTGGCCTACCTCGCCTTCCCGCCGGCGCACTGGAAGCGGCTGCGCACGAACAACGTGCAGGAGCGCGCGAACCGCGAGATAATGCGCCGCAGCCGCGTGGTGCAGGTGTTCCCGTCGGAGAGATCGCTCGAGCGCCTGGTCGGGGCCGGGATGTGCGAACAGGACGAGCAGTGGTCCGCTTCGCGGTACTTCGCCTACGACAAGATGCAGGAGCTGCACGACGAGAGGCGGAGGAAGGAACACGAAGCGCCCGGCAGGCCCGCCGCCGATCTTGCCGAGGCGGCCAGGAAGATGATCCTCGCGAGCCTAGAGCTTGCGGAGAAGGTGGATGCGGCGTAGCATGGCCGCTTGGATAGCGGGTTCGGGAGAAGGCCGAAGCCCCTCGCCGTTCCGATTCGCCGTTCGCTCGGGCTGCCTTCGGCAGTGCCTAGCGAGAACGGCTTACACCAACATTCTCGACACTACCTGATCGACTTGCGCAATCGCTTTGAGGTTGCATCGAATCCCGATCCGCCTATGGACGATGTCATGGTCTTGGCCGACTATGCTTTTGGGGAGCGCTGCCGTAAAGACGCTTCGAAGCGCCTTGTTGCAGGGGTCATTGGGGAATATGGAGTTCCTGGCCGGCGCATGTTGGAGAATTATCGCCGCTGGGCACGCGACACAGAGCTCGTTGGCCGAGCGCTGCGTTGTGCGGCGGCGGCTTGAGGATCGGTCGTTGTTCATTGCGAGCAAGGTAAGGACCGCACGGGTGTTGTCTGCGCGGTTGCGCAAAGGCTTGCGGGCGTTTCGCGTGAGAATATCACGGCAGATTACCTTGCTTACAATGCTTGGTGTGCTCGAGATATCGCGGTAGATGCTGAGAGGCTTGGACGGGGCATGACTAGATTTGAAAAGGCCATTCTCATGTCGTTTTTGGAAGCACGGAAGAATATCTTGATGCGTTTTGGGATGAGATCGATGCCGTTTTCGGTTCGTTCGACGTCTATGTGCTGCAGCGATTGGGCCTAAGCGCGGCGCAGATAGGTGCGCTTACATCAAGAATATGGGGGGAGTCTATCGTACCGGCGTATTGCGGCGTGATGACTTTTCGACAATTGTTTGCTAGCAAGCGGGCGGCCGGGTGGGCTGCCCGCTTCGCTACTCCTTGCCCCATTTCCAGGTTTCGGGGTTTTCGGGCGTGCGCCAGCTCCTCCAGCCTTCGGCCCCTGCGATGTTTTTGGTGCCGTCAATGATGATGTCGAGCCCTTGGTGGAAACGTTTTGCGCCGCTAGAGTCGCTGCGGATTGCCGCCCAGTCGCCATTGCCGAACGGATCGTCGCCATTTGCTTGTTGAGTGCATAATTCCGTGACCTCGCGGTCAATAAAGCCGGAAAGATACGCCCGCATGGTGCTCCACATGGAATCGTAGACCCCTCGAGGAATGCCCTGGTCAGTGTGAAGTAGGTAAGTATTGCGGTTGTGTTCCATGGGCCAAGCGATTTGCGTTTGCATTTGCATGAAGCGCACACGCGCATGCTTGAGCGAGTTTTCGCGAATCGAGCCGCAAATGCGGTGCAAGGAATCCTCCCAATATTCGCCGGGAATGGGCTTGTTATCGATGTTTTGGCGCATTTTTGCAAGTACGAGAAACAGCAGCTGCTTTTTCGAGGGAACGTAGGTGTAGACGCTCATGGTACCGATGCCGAGTTCGTCGGCGAGGGCGCGGATGCTGAACTTTTCATATCCTCGTTCGTCAATCATGCGGAATGCGGCGTTTACCACTTCTTCTTGGGAAAAGGCATGCGCCCCGCGCTTCTGATGTTTCTTGGTCACGGTGATCTGCCTGCAATTGTTGCTTGCTATTCGTCTGAAAGAATATAAAGCAAGCACGAAGGTTTCTCCCCGCACTGTCGAAATTGCCCATAAAGAATGCTTGAAAAGCTAATCCGTACAGTGTACGATACAAGACTGTTGTGCTCCGTACAGTGTACGAACGGAGTGGAGAAGGGAGCGAGCGGTAGATTCGCTTGCTGAATCAGAACATTAGGGAGGGAAAATGGCAGAGCAAGCAGAAAGCGGGATGTCCCGCCGCGGCTTTATGCGCGCTGCGGGTATTAGCCTGATCGGCGCTGCTGCGGCTACGGGCGCTTTCGGCCTGACCGGCTGCTCCGGCGAGGCTAAGGCCGCCGGCGTGACGGTGGAAAACAAGGGCGGCTGCGGCGACTTCAACGAAAGCGTCTATACTGACGTATTTCCGGTGAAGACGCGCAGTATTCCGGTAGTGGACGCGGACAGTGGTATCGTTCGTCAGGGCAACGTGGCGTTTGAGCTGCGTGATATTCCTGCGTTTGAGATTCTGCGCACCGAAGAGACGGATGTGCTGGTCATCGGCTGCGGGCTGACGGGCTCCGTTGCGGCCGTTGCGGCATCCGACGACGGCAAAACAAAGGTTTTGTGCGTCGAGAAGATGAACGTCGGTCGCGGCATGTTCGAGGGTATGGGCGTCGTTGGCGGCAAAAAGATGGAAGAGGCCGGCAACAACGTCGATAAGGCCGAGATGATGGACCGCATGCGTCATGCTGCGTACTATCGCGTGCCGATCGATCCCATTAAGCTGTGGGCTGATCGTTCTGGCGAAGCGGCAGACTGGCTGCAGGAAAAGTTCGACGAGGGCGAAGGCAAGATCCAGACGTACTTCAAGAAGGGAAACCCGAGCGCGCATAACTTTGAGGTGCCGCAAACGGAGATTGCCTTTAAGAGTGAGCTGTGGAGCGAGAAGACCACGTCTAACGCCGGCGGCGCCGGCATTTACATCGTCGCCGATCTGGCAAATACGTTCAGCAAGCGTCCGAACGCCGATTTGCGTTACAACGTTGCTGGCGTGCAGCTTATCCGCGAAGGCGACAACGGGCGCGTGACGGGAGCCATCTTGAAAGACGCTGACGGATACTTTCGCGTAAATGCTTCCAAGGGCGTCATCGTGGCTACGGGTGGTTTCGACGCAAACCCTGCCATGCTCAAGGCATGGTGCCGTGCCGAGGATATCGCTGCGTGCGCAAGCTGGTGCCCCAACGAGGGCACGACGGGCGACGGCCAGCTGATGGGCCTTGCCGTGGGCGGCCAAATGGATCCGCTTCCGGCAGCTATTATGAACTTCGACTACGGTAGCCCTGAAGCATTCTATTCGGCGTGCTTGGGCATTCGCACCATCGTGGGTGGCATCATGATTAACGAGCAAGGCCGTCGTTTCTGCAGCGAGGGATTGCCGTTCCAGGCGCGCTCCAATTCCATCACGGCGCAGGCGCGCTACGGTACCGACACGTGGCGCGTGGCGTCTTCCACGCAGGTGGGTAAGGACAAGGAAAAGGTTGAAGCTGCGTTCCAACCGTTTATCGACAAGGGCTGGGGTTTCAAGGCTTCTAGCCTGAAAGAACTTGCTGGCATGATGGGTGTGCCTGCCGATACGTTGGAGTCCGAAGTCGCTCGCTTCAATACGTTCTGCGACAACAAGAAGGACGAAGACTTCAATCGTCCTATGGAGAAGGCCACCAAGATCGAGGGCGATACCTACTATGCCGTGAAGCATCAGTCTTCCATTTTGGCTACGGTGTCCGGTCTGGTCGTTGACTACAACTGCAACGTGCTGGACTACGACAATAAGCCGATCGAGGGCCTGTTTGCGGCCGGTGGTGCTTCGGGCGGTTTCTTCTCCGGTAACTATCCGCGTCATATTTTCGGTCCGTCGGTCGGCCGTTGCGTCACGTTCGGCTACGTGGCTGGTCAGACCGCCGCGCAGGGGGTGAAGTAATCGATGGCAGAGAACAAGAGTTCCGGCAAGAAGCGCTGGCCTATCGTGGTGGGCGTTGTTGCCGCGGTGCTGATCGTCGCATGCTGCGGCGGTTGGGTATGGCATAACACGCCGAGCTTCTGCGGCACGGTGTGCCATGATTCCATGGGCAACCACTTGGCGAACTACGAGGGTACCGACGAATCGAACGGCGCGGGCCTCGCCGCATGGCACGGTCAGCACGAGGGCACGACGTGTCTGGACTGCCACACCGCCGAGCTTGACGTGCAGGTGGCCGAGCTGCAGTCGCAGCTGGCTGGCGACACGGACAACCTGGGCCTGGCCGATCGCTACTACATCGACAACGACAAGTGCTTGTCCTGCCATGGCGGTTCCTACGAGGAGCTGGCAAAACAAACGGCGGATTTGAGCGAGTACAACCCGCATCAAAGCCCGCATGGCAATTTGAACTGTAACGAGTGCCACAAAGGCCATGCTGCCCAGGTCGACACCTGCGGTCAGTGCCATCCCAACGGTGGCCAGACGATGCGCGGCAACAACTAAGCTGCACTCGACAGTCGGCAAGCGCCTATAGCGGCGCATAACGAAAGGCGGCGTCCCAAACGGGGCGTCGCCTTTCGGGTTGTGGGGTGGGTGATGCAGCAAGCGAGGCAACGTTTCGCTCTCGTCGAGGGCAAAACGCGATACGTTTGTGTTTTAATGTGCGCTTTCGAAGTAGAGCCTGATTGGTGGTTCGTATTTTCCCAGGCCAGGAGCTTGGTGTGGAACGGCTTAGGTGGGCTGGCCTCGTTAAAACACAAACGTATCGCGTTTTCCGCGGTGCGCATTTTGCGCGCCGCGGAAAAGTTAGTGAGCCAAAACCTTCCGGAGGGGTTGACTCATGTGCGCCGCGGAATGAGGGGCGCTACAGTTGCTTGCCGTTCTCGATGGCGCGATAGAGGTCGCGGCCAGCCGTGTCGACGGCCACGAAGACAGGGAAGTCGTCGAGCATGATGCGGCGCAGCGCCTCGGTGCCCAGGTCGTCCCAGGCCACGGTCTCGCTTGCGGTGACGTGCTTGGCCAGCAGCGCGGCGATGCCTCCGACCGCCGCGAAATACACGGCGCCGTTCTCAATGCAGGCGTCGATGACGGCCTGGTTGCGCTTGCCCTTGCCGATGCACGCCGCGATGCCGGCGCGCATAAGCTGGGGCGTGGCGAAGTCCATGCGGCTTGCCGTGGTGGGGCCCACGCTGCCGAGCGGACGGCCGGCAGCGGCGGGGGTGGGGCCGGCGTAGAAAAGCGTCTGGCCCGCCAGCCCGAACGGCAGCTCTCCGGTCTGCTCGAGCGCCTTGAGCGCGCGGGCATGGCCGGCATCGCGCATGGTGTAGCAGGGGCCGGTCAGGCGCACTTCCTGGCCGGCTTTCAGGTTTGCCAGCTGGGATTTGTCCAGCGGCAGGCTCAAACGTACGGGCTCGCTCATTTCTCCTCACCCCAATCGATCAGCTCGATGGATGCGCTGCGCATGGCCGAGCAGCCCATGTTCACCGCCACGGGCAGCGCGGCGATGTGGCACGGCGCGGTTTCCAGGTGCACGGCCAGGGCGGTCGCGCCGCCGCCAAGGGCCGCCGGCCCGATGCCCGTGGCGTTGACGGCGGAAAGCAGCTCGGCCTCGCGCTCGGCGGCCTGCGGGCTTGCGGCGGGGGTTCCCACCTCGCGCAGCAGCGCGTGCTTGGCCAGACCGGCGACCTTGTCGAACGTGGCGCCCACGCCCACGCCCACGATGAGTGGCGGGCAGGCGTTGGCGGCCTTTTCGCGCACGCAGTCGAGCACGACCTTCTTCACGCCCTCCCAGCCGGCGCCGGGCGCGAGCATGACCACGCGGCTTGCGTTGTCCGAGCCGCCGCCTTTGAGCAGCACGTGCAGCGTGGCTCCTCGGCCGGGGCGCAGGGCGATTTCCGCGAACGCCGGCGTGTTGTCGCCGGTGTTCGTGCGGTCGAGCAGCGCGTCGGCCACGACGCTCATGCGCAGGCGGCCGTCGGTGTAGGCGCGCGCCACGGCGTCGTTGACGCCCGAGAGGATGTTGCCGGGGATGAGCAGGTCCTCGCCGACCTCCAGGCGCACCCAGCAGGTGCCGGTGTCCTGGCAGATGGGCACGCCGTCCTCCTGCCCGATGCGGGCGTTTTCCAACAGGCAGTCCAGTACGGACTGCGCACGCGGCTGCGTCTCGTCTTCGCGGGCGGCCTGCATGGCGGCAAGCACGTCGGGACGCAGGTGCGTGGCGCAGCGGCGCACGGCGCGGTACACGGCGTCGGCCACGGCGTCGGCGGTGAGCGCGCCTGGCTGGGCCGCGGGCATGTTCTCGTCTTCCACGTTGTTCCTTTCCCTTTTGATGCGTGCCCCTATTGTGCGCCATGCGGCGGCCCGGTGCGAGAATTCCACGCAATCCGGGGAGCGGGGCGGGGTCTTTTCGCGCAACCGCGCGCTGCGGAGGGAGCGTGCGCCCGTATCGTCGCGAACGAGTGGGAGGCTCGCCGCGTATCGCTTTGCGTTTTCGTTCTTCTCCGTCGTAGCTTTTGCCAGGCGTATCGCATGTCGCAAACAGCTTGCCGCGCCATCGGGCCCCGGCGCCGATGGCGCGGCCCGATGGCTCGACCGCCTTTCCCCGCATTCGCTTGCTTATTCTTTGTACGTCCCCAACTCACCGGGCGAAACACACCTCATGGGCGTTTTTCGGGGAGAGTGCGCGCGGTGGGCGGGCGGCAAGGGTCAAGGGGTATAATCCCTAGCAGGACATCCGTTTTCTGCAAGGGAGCGGGAACACTTACGGTAAACGGCGCCGCCGGCGCCGTGCATAGGGAAAGGTGCATGGAGCAGCATGGATATCGCGCAGGAATCGTTGCGTTTGCATGAGCAGTGGCAGGGCAAGCTGGAAACCGTCCCGAAGATGAAGATCGAAACGCGCGAGGACCTGGCGCTGGCCTACACCCCCGGCGTCGCCGAGCCGTGCCGCAAGATCGCCGAGAACCCTTCCGATGCGTACAAGTACACCATGAAGGCCAACACCGTGGCCGTCGTCTCCGACGGCTCGGCCGTGCTCGGCCTGGGCAACATCGGCCCGGCTGCGGCCATGCCCGTCATGGAGGGCAAGTGCGCGCTGTTCAAGACCTTCGGCGGCGTGAACGCCGTCCCACTGTGCCTTGATACCCAGGACGTCGACGAGATCGTCGAGACCGTCAAGCGCCTCGCCCCCAGCTTCGGCGGCATCAACCTCGAGGACATCTCCGCGCCGCGCTGCTTCGAGATCGAGCGCCGTCTGATCGACGAGCTCGACATCCCCGTGTTCCACGACGACCAGCACGGCACCGCCATCGTGGTGCTTTCCGGCGTCATCAACGCGCTTCGCCTGACGGGCAAGCAGAAGGAAGCGTGCCGCGTGGTGGTCAACGGCGCCGGTTCGGCGGGCATCGCCATCGCCAAGCTGCTGCTCAACTACGGTTTCAGGAACCTTATCCTGTGCGATAAGTGCGGCATCATCAACTCGCGCTCCGAGGGCATTAACGAGGCCCAGCGCGCCATGCTCGCCACCACCAACCTCGACGACGAGGAGGGCACGCTGGCCGACGCCATGCGCGGCGCCGACATCTTCGTGGGCGTCTCCGCCCCGGGCATCGTGTCCGCCGACATGGTGAAGTCCATGAACTCCGACGCCATCCTGTTCGCCATGGCCAACCCCACGCCCGAGATCTTCCCGGACGTGGCCCGCGCCGCCGGCGCCCGCGTGGTGGGCACCGGCCGCTCGGACTTCCCGAACCAGATCAACAACGTGGTGGCGTTCCCCGGCATCTTCAAGGGCGCCCTGGAGTCGCGCGCCACGCGTATCACGAAGCAGATGAAGCTTGCCGCCGCCGAGGCGCTTGCCGCGCTCGTCTCCGACGATGAGCTGTGCGAGGACTTCATCATGCCCGAGCCGTTCGACCCGCGCGCCGTGGAAGCCGTGGCTGCCGCCGTGGCCGGCGCCGTGCAGGGATAGCAACGTGGCCGATATCCGCAACACGGGCATCGTGAGCGAGGTGCCGATGATGTGCGAGGGCCGTCCGGCTTCGGGCGCCCCGGTGCATCCGGCTACTCCCGCGCAAGCCGTCGATCAGGGGCTTTCCGCAGAGCAGGCGCCTGAGCGCGGCGTGTTCGTCACGTTCGAGGGCGGCGATGGCGCCGGCAAGACCACCCATATCCGCTTTCTGGCCAACGCCCTTTCGGCTATGGGCCGTGAGGTCGTGTGCCTTCGCGAGCCCGGCGGCACCGAGGTGGGCGAGCAGCTGCGCGGCGTGGTGCTGAACCCGGCGAACTCCAATATGTGCGATGCTTCCGAGCTGCTCGTTTTCGAGGCGGCCCGTGCGCAGCTGGTCAGCCAGGTCATAGCCCCGGCGCTCGAGCGCGGGGCCGTGGTCCTGTGCGACCGCTTCACCGATTCCACCGTGGCTTACCAAGGCTACGGGCGCGGGCTCGACCGGGCGTTCGTGGAAGCGGCGAATGCGTTCGCGTGCCAGGGCATCGTGCCCGATCGCACCATCTTGCTGGTGGCGGCAAGCGCCGCCGAGGGCCTCGAGCGCGCCACGCGTCGCGCCGGTGCCGATCGCATGGAGCGCGCCGGCGAGGACTTCCACGCCCGCGTGAATGCGGCGTTTTTGGAGATCGCGGAGAAGAACCCGCGCCGGGTGCGCCTGGTGCGCTCGAACGGGCGCAAATCGCATACGGCTGTGCAGGTGTTCGCCCAGCTGGCGGACCTGTTCCCGTGGATGGGCGAGTTCGTGCGCGCCAACGAGGCCTACTTCGAGCGCCTTGACGTGCATCGCACCCATGAGGGCCGCGTGGATTATCGCGAGGATTCCGCATCGGCGCCTCGCGCGGAACGTTCGGGCAAGGAGCAGCAGTAGCGCATATGGCAGACGCATTCGAGAACATCTTGGGCCAGCCGCAGGTGCGCGAGTTCTTGCGCGCCACCGTGGCATCGGGGCGCGTCAGCCACGCGTACCTGTTTTGCGGGCCGGCAGGCTCGAACAAGACGCTTGCAGCGCTCGCCTTCGCTCAGGGCATCCTGTGCCCGAAAGGCCCCAAGGGCCCTCGCGGCGGCAATTGCGGCGCATGCGACACCTGCGGGCGCATCATGCGCAAAAAGCACCCGGATGTGCGCATGTTCGAGCCCGAGGGCGCTGCCGGCTATCTGGTCGAGCAGGTGCGCGGCATCGTGGCCGACACGGCCTTGGCGCCCATCCAGGCAGATCGCAAGGTCTACATCCTCGATCGAGTGGACCTGCTGGGCGTGCAGGCGGCCAACGCGTTCCTGAAAACGCTCGAGGAACCGCCCGCCGACGTGGTGCTCATCCTGCTCGCGCGCACCCGCGAAAGCGTGCTGCCCACCATCGTCTCGCGCTGCCAGGTGGTGCCGTTCCGCACCATCCCGGTTTCCGAGGCGGCGGGCATCGTGGTGCAGAACTCGGGCGCAAGCCCCGAGCAGGCGCGCGTGGCGCTGCAAGCCTGCGATGGCTCCATCACCCGCGCGGTGGAGTTCCTGAAGTCCAACAAGCGCTTGGAGTTCCGCGCCCGGGTGCTCGAGGTGCTGGCGTGCCTGCGCCGCGCCGACGATTGGGACGTCATCGGGTTCGCCGCCGACCTTGTGGTGCGCGTGAAGCTTCCGCTCGACACCGTGCGCGCCGAGCAGGAGGCCGAGCTCGCCGAGAACGCCGACTTCCTGGCGAAGTCGGCCATCCGTCAGATCGAGGCGCGCAACAAGCGCCAGCTCACGGCCAAGACCGCCGAGTCGCTGCGCCAGCTCACCGGCATCACCCGCTCGTGGTTGCGCGACGTTATGGCGCAAGCCGCGGGCGCGCCTGAACAAGTGGTCAACGCCGACGTCAAGCCCTCTATCGAGGAAGCCGCGGCGCGTACCGACGCCGCGCGTGCCGCCGCTGCTATCGCGGCCGTGCGCCGCTGCGACGTCGCCATCTCTTATAATGTATCTCCCGAGACGTGCATCGATGCGATGCTTCTCGAGGTTCGCGACATTCTGTACGGCCGTGCGCTGCCCAATGCGGCGCCGCGGGCGTATGCCAGATAGAAAGAAGGAGCGCCATGGTCCGCATAGCGCCTGTCAACCTGCCCTACAACCCCAAAACGCTGTGGTTCGATGCGGGCGAGCTGGAACTGCACGCCGGATGCGACGTCGTGGTCCAAACCGCCCGGGGAACCGAGTTCGGCCATATGGGCGAGCCTGCGTTCGAGGCAACGCCCGACCAGGTCAAGAAGCTGAAAACCCCTCTGAAGCCCGTCTTACGCGTGGCCGATGACGAAGATCGCGCCAAGCAGGCCAAGCTCGAGGCCCGCGCCGCTGAGGCGCTCCCTGTGTTCAAGGAGCTTGCCGCGAAGGCCTCCGAGGAGATGCGCCCGGTTTCGGTGGAGTACCTGTTCGACGGCGACAAGGCAGTGTTCTACTTCGAATCCGAGAACCGCGTCGACTTCCGTGAGCTGGTGCGCACGCTTTCATCGCGCCTGCATGTGCGCGTCGACATGCGCCAGATCGGCGTCCGCGACGAGGCGCGTATGGTGGGCGGCCTGGGCCATTGCGGCCAGGAGCTGTGCTGCAAGCGCCTGGGCGGAGAGTTTTGCCCGGTGTCCATCCGCATGGCCAAGGAGCAGGACTTGTCGCTGAACCCGCAGAAGATCTCGGGCGTGTGCGGCAGGCTCATGTGCTGCCTTCGCTACGAATATGACGCCTATAAGGACTTCAAAAGCCGTGCGCCGAAGAAGAATGCCCAGGTGGAAACCCCCGATGGCGTGGCGAAGGTGGTTGATTTGGACGTTCCGCGCGAAGTGGTGTCGCTGCGCATCGAGGGTGAGAAGCCCGTGCGCGTCCCGCTTGCCGACTTCGATGCGCCCGAGGAAGGCGTACGTCCGAAGTGCGTGGGATGCGAGGCTTGGGAGCGTGCTTTGAGCGAACAGCCCGGCGATGCCTTCGGCGCCGCTGCAGCGCTGGCTACGCCGCAGCTGTCGGGCAAGGACAAGCTTGCCGATCGCACCAGCGTGCGTCACGTCCCGGGTGGCAAGAAGGCCGACGGCGTCGACGAGGCCAAACCCGGTCGCTCCAGCAGGCGCGGCCGCGGCAAGGGCGAGCGCGCCGAGCAGAAGGCCGCCGAAGCGCAGCCTGCGCGCAAGCCGCGCCGCCGCCGCTCCACCAAGGTGTCGGGCGGCGCTGCGCAGGCCGGGGAGAGCCAGGCTCCGCGCACCGATTCCGCCCAGGCTGCAAACACCGCATCCGCCGGCAAACAATCCGGCCAGGGCGGCAAGCAGCCCAAGGAAGGCCAGGCCAAGCGTCGCGGCATGCAGCCGAGCAAGCGCCGTGGCCAGGGCGGCAAGGATGCCAAGCAGCAGAACCAGGGCGGCAAGCAATCCGGATCTGCCCAGCAGACGGGCAAGCGCGGCCAAGGCCCCAAGGGCGGCGCCGACGCGCAGCGCGGCGGCAAGCCCGACAGCCAAGGTCCCAAGCCCCGCGTGCGTCCGGGCCAGAAGTCGTCGGGCCTGGCTCAGGTCCCCCGTCCCGACCAGGGCAGCCAGCGCAAACAGCGGGAAGGCGGCCAGGAAGGTCAGGCTCCCGGTCAGCATCGCCGTGCGCGCCGCCGCAGCCATAAGGCCGCAGGCGCCGGCGAAGGCCAGGGCGCCTCGCAGGGCAACTAGCAGCATCTCGCGCCCCCGCTTGGGCAAGAAGCGGGGGCGCCTTCGTCAGGAGGTATCAACGTGCACAGGGAAAACGGCTACGAGCTGCTCACCGACCTGTATCAGCTGACCATGGCCCAGGGCTATTGGGAAACGGGGCAGGGCGCCACGCAGGCGTGCTTCCATGCGTATTTCCGCGACTATCCTTTCCGCGGCGGCTACGCTATCGCCTGCGGCATGGACCAGCTCGCCGAGCTCATCGACGGGTTCGCGTTCAGCGCCGAGGATGTTGACTACTTGGCAAGCCTTGATGCGCCCGGCGGGGGCAGGCTGTTCAAGCCCGCGTTTCTGGAGTACCTGCGCACGTTCTCGCTACGCGTCGACGTCGATGCCGTGGCCGAGGGCGCCGTGGTGTTCCCGCATGAGCCGATTGTGCGCGTGATGGGTCCCATCATGGATTGCCAGCTCATCGAGACGGCGCTTCTGAACTGCGTGAACTTCGAAACGCTTATCGCCACTAAGGCCGCTCGCGTGTGCCTGGCGGCTCATGGCCTGCCCGTTGCCGAGTTCGGCCTGCGCCGCGCCCAGGGAGCCGGCGGCGGCATGTGGGCAAGCCGCGCCGCCGTGGTCGGCGGCTGCGCGTCCACGTCCAACGTGCTTGCGGGCAAAACCTACGACCTGCCGGTTTCGGGCACGCATGCGCACTCGTGGGTCATGTCGTTTCCCAGCGAGCTGGAGGCGTTCCGCGCCTATGCGCGCGAGTTCCCGCGCAACTGCGTGCTGCTCGTGGACACCTACGACGTGGAGCAGGGCATCCGAAACGCCATCACGGTGGGCCTTGAGATGCGCGCCCGGGGCGAGCGCTTGGCGGGCATCCGCATCGACTCGGGCGACCTGGCCTGGTTGGCGAAGATGGCGCGCCGCATGCTCGATGCCGCGGGCTTGGAGGATTGCGGCATCGTGCTGTCAAACGACCTAGACGAATACACCATCCAGTCCATCTTGGACGAAGGCGCTCCCGTGAGCAGCTGGGGCGTGGGTACCAAGCTTGCCTGCGCGTTCGACCAGCCTACGCTCGGCGGGGTGTACAAGCTTTCGGCGACGCGCGCCCCGGGGCAGGCCGAGTGGGTCGATCGCCTGAAGATCAGCGAGTCGGCGGCGAAGCTGACGGTGCCGGGCGTGCTCGATGTGCGCCGCTACTATAACGACGACGGCACCATCGCCGGCGATATGGTGTTCGATGTGAACGCCGGCGTGGACGAGGGCCAGGTAATCGTGGACCCGCTCGACTCCATGCGCCGCAAGAAGCTTGCGGGCAAGCGGTTTTCCACGATGCTCGAGCCTCTGGCCCGCAACGGGCAGGTAGTGCTCGACGCAAGCGGCCGCAGCGCCATGGAGGCGCAACGGCGTTGCCGTGAAGGCTTGGCTTGCTTGGATGAGAGCCAGAAGCGCATGCTCAACCCCCACACTTATCCGGTGGGCCTGGAGTATGGTCTTTGTGAGCGCCGCCGCGCGCTTGTTGGCAAGCTTCGCGGTATCGCGTAGGGTTGAATGTAATGCATGCGCGCTCAAGCCGCGCTTCCGATTGGGGGATTCATGATCAGGATCATCACCGATTCCGTATCTTCGATCACGCAGGAGATGGCCGCCCAGCTTGATATCCAGGTGGTCACGCTGTACGTGAACCGCAATGGCATGGAATACGAGGACGCAACCATGGACCTGGATGCGTTCTATGCCGACATTTACGACATGGTGGATGATATCCCCACGTCAAGCCAGCCCTCCCAGCAGTTGCTGGAAGAGGTGTTCGAGGATGCGGCCCGCGCCGGTGATCAGGTGTGCGGCATCTTCATCTCCACGGGGCTTTCGGGCGCCTATGATGGCGCCTTGCGCGCTATCCGCGCGGTGGCCGCGCGCAACATCGGCTTTGAATGGGAGCTTATCGACTCGCAGTCGTGCGGCTTCGACGAGGCCTTCCCTGTGCTCGAGGCCGTGGCGGCGCGCGATGGGGGCGAGGATCTGCGCGGCGTGGCGCAGGCGGCCCTCGATGCTATCGAGCGCACTCGTTTCCTGTTCACGCCGGAGAGTCTGACGTTTCTGCAGAAAGGCGGGCGCATCGGCGGCGCGGCGGCGCTTTTGGGCAACCTCATCCAGCTGGCGCCGGTGCTTACCGTGCGCGATGGGTCGCCTGTCACCTTCGCCAAAGTGCGCACGCGCAAGAAGGCGTTGGATAAGATCGTGGCTGCCATGAAGGCCGATATCGAGGAGCATGGCCTGCGCGATGTGGTGGTGCACTATATCGGCGACAAGGCCCCGGCCGTGAAATGGGCGCACGAGGTCATCGAGCCCATGCTCGGCCGCAAGGTCAGCGTGCTGCCGGTAAGCCCGGTGGTGGGGCTGCATGTAGGCCCGGCCGTCGGCGTCGCCTACGAGTGCGCGCATGCCATATCGGGCAAGTTGACAGGGTCGAAGGCGGCCCTGACCTGCGCTTCCTAGGCGCGAAGCGAAAACCCGCCCACCGCCTGCGGGCGCGGGCGTTCCAACGAAAGGAGATGCATGGAAGCCCAGCCGAAATGCAATCTGATCATCGACTCCTGCTGCGACCTCCCCTTCGAGGTGATCGACCGTTCCGGCGTGCAGCTGCTGGAGTTTCCCTATATCGACGAAAAGGGTGAGCATAGCGACGATCTGTATCGCACCATCACGCCGCATGAGTTCTACGAGGGCATGCGCGCAGGTTCGCAGCCGTCCACGGCGCAGGTACCGGTAACGGTGTTCCATGACGTGTTCTCGAAGGCCATCGAAAGCGGTGTTCCCACGGTGTATCTGAGCTTCACCAGCGGCCTTTCCGGCAGCTTCAACACGGCGGTGATGATGCGCGACCAGTTGATCGCCGAGCACCCCGAGGCCGAGCTGTACGTGGTCGACACCTATCTGGCATCGGTCGCCGAGGCGCTTCTGGTTTACGAGGCGCTCAACCAGCGCGACAACGGCATGACGGCGCGCGAGCTGGCCGCGTGGGCCGAGGAGGCGCGCTACTTCGTCGACGCCGAGTTCATGGTCGACGATCTGGAATCGCTGCGCCGCGGCGGCCGCATCCCCAGCACCGTTGCCTACGCGGGTGCGAAGCTCGATGTGAAGCCGCTGCTCAACATCAGTATCGAGGGCAAGCTTGCGCTGACGGGCGTGGCGCGCGGGCGCAAGAAGGGCATCAGGCAGCTGGCCGAGTACTGCTCGAAGCGCATAACCGATCAAATGCCGGGCCGTTGCGTGGTCATCGGTAACGCCGACTGCCCCAAGGATGCGGCGCGTCTGAAGGAGCTGCTGGCGAAAGAGGACGACAACCTGCTGTTTTTGGAAAGCAGCATCGGGCCGGTCATCGGCAGCCACGTGGGGCCGGGCATGCTGGCCGTGGTGTTTTGGGGAGGCGATAGGCGCGAGGAGCTTTCAGTGGCCGATCGCATCGCCCGCAAGATCAAGAAAGAGGGTTAAGCCATGACGAAGGCTTTCGTGTTCGCTGGAAACGAGACGGTGGGGAATATGGTGGCCGATCGCCTTTGCGGCGCGGGCTGGCAGCGCGTAGGCGATGCGGGAGCAGCCGACGCCGTCCTCACCTACTTCACTACGCAAACCGCGCTCGAGGACGCGTACTTCGGCGATAACGGCATCGTGCAGGGCGCACGCAAGGGTGCCCAGATCATCGACCTTTCGTGCACCACGCCCACCTTCGCCCGCGAGCTCAATGCCATGGCCTGCGTCGCCGACCTGGTCGCCGTTGAGGCGCCGCTCGTGGTCACCGACGTAGCCGTGCCCGACGCATTCGCGGCTCGTGAGAACCTGGGCTGCTTCGTGGGCGGCGAAGAGGACTGCGTTGAGGCCGCGCGCGAGGTGCTCGATCTGCTGGTTGCCCACGTGACCGACGCCGGCGGCCCGGGCTCGGCCCAGCTTGCCCGTGCCGCATACAGCCTGCAGGCGACGGCGCAGCTGGTCGCCGCTGTGGAGGCCGATGCGCTGTATCACGCGGTGCGCACGTCATCCGACATGGGCGAGATCGCCGGCATGCGCGCCGGCGCGATCACGCCGGCCGGCGATGCGCTGCTGGCCGCCGTCACCGATGGCCGTTTCGACGGCACCTACACGGTGGAGATGCTCATGGGCGAGCTGACCGCGGCCCTGACCACTGCCGACGATGCCGACCTCATCCTGCCGCAGGCCGAGGCCGTCCAGCGTCTGCTGGAGCTTCTGGCCATCATCGGCGGTTCGGACAAGGCTCCCTCGGCGTTGTCACTGGTCTACCGCGAGGAGGATGCATGCGCGAAGGAGGGTCTGGACTGGACCCGCGCCGAGCAGACGTACGGCGATCATGACCACGACCATGACGATGAAGCCGACTGGGGCGACGATTTCGGCGATGCCGGCATCATGGACGACGACGGCATGACGGGCGCCTATCCTGGTTTTAATTAGGCGTCTTGCCCGTAAAGGGCGATCGAATGACGCATGAGGGCCCGCAAGGCGGCGGCCCGGCTGCTTGGAAGGGCGCAATTGCTGACGCGTGCTGCCCGTCGCGTGCCGGGTTGCGCATTGCGGGCCCTTTTTGATGGTGTGGGCGATTGCACATTTGCTTGATCTGAGCGATGCCGCAGCCGTGCGCCGCAGAGCCGGGTTGCGCGATGCGGGCCCGTTTCGTCGGCTGGGCGGCTGGGCCGTCGTTTGGCGGTGCGAGCGCTACGTCGCAGCAGGCAGTGGCGCGTGCGGGCGGTTTCGACGCGCAATCGCGTAGGGAAGCGGGGAAGGGTCTGCTATGGAGTTCGAAGAATCGTTGGCTTGCTGCCGGCTGTGCCCGCGGGCGTGCGGCGTCGACCGCGCTGCCGGCGAGCGCGGCGTGTGCGGGGCGCAAGGGGAGCTGGTGGTTGCCCGCGCGGCATTGCACATGTGGGAGGAGCCGCCTATCAGCGGCTCTCGCGGCAGCGGCACCGTGTTCTTCTCGAACTGCCCGCTGCGATGCGTGTACTGTCAGAACCAGGTGATCGCCGATGGGCGCGCTGGCGTGCCCGTTACGGTGGATGACGTGGCGGACATGTGCCTTGACCTGCAGCGGCAGGGCGCGCTGAACATCAATTTCGTCACGCCGACGCACTATTCGCCCCACATCCGCGCCGCCGTATCCCGTGCCCGTGCGCGTGGTTTGGCCCTGCCTGTGGTGTGGAACACCTCGGGGTACGAGACGGTGCAGGCTGTGCGGGACAACGTCGGCACGGTGGACGTGTATCTGACTGATTTCAAGTACTGCTCGAGCAGCCTTGCCCGCCGTTACTCCGCTGCGTCCGACTATCCCGAGGTGGCCATGGCGGCGCTTGAGGAGATGGTGCGTTGCGTGGGCGGTCCCGATGGCGATGAGGTGGACGGACAGCCGCGCCTCACGGGCGGGGTGGTGGTGCGCCACCTGATGCTGCCCGGCGCCTTGGAGGATTCCAAGCGCGTGGTGCGCACGATATGGGAGCGTTTCGGAAACGGTGTGCTGCTGTCGCTGATGAACCAGTACACGCCGGTGCTCGCCGATGCGGCGCAAGCTGGGGATGCGTGGGCGCAACGCCAGCTTCAGCGCTGCCCTGAACTGGGCGGACGCGTATCTGATGGCGAATACGAGGAGTTGCTGGACTATGCCGATTCGTTAGGCATCGAGGACTATTTCTGGCAGCAAGGGGGTGCGGCGAAGGACAGTTTCATTCCCGCGTTCGATTTAACCGGGGTGCCGCGGTAATATCGCACAAACGTTCTTGACCACGAACAAGCGTACGAGTATAGTATGTGCCTACTACACGTACGGATGTTTGTGGAAAGGACTGGCCATGGATGTGCAGGAGAAGCTGGAGATCCTCGCCGATGCGGCGAAGTACGATGTCGCCTGCACGTCGTCGGGGTTGCAGCGCGGTTCGAAGGCCGGCTATGTCGGCAACGCGCTCGGCGCCGGATGCTGCCACAGCTTCACGCCCGATGGGCGGTGCATTTCGTTGCTCAAGGTTCTCATGACCAACGTATGCGTATACGACTGCGCGTATTGCGTTAACCGTTGCAGCAACGAGGTGCCCCGTGCAGCGTTCGCGCCCGAAGAACTGGCCGATCTCACCATGGCGTTTTACCGCCGTAACTATATCGAAGGGCTGTTCCTCAGTTCGGGCGTCATCGGGTCGCCCGACCACACCACCGAGCTTATGATTCGCACGCTTCAGCTGCTACGCGAACATCACCGGTTTCGCGGGTATATCCACGCGAAGGCCGTGCCGGGTACCTCGCCGGAGCTCATCGATAGGCTTGGCCATCTTGCAGATCGCATGAGTGTGAACCTCGAGCTGCCCAGTCAGACAAGCTTGAGCTTGCTATGTCCTCAGAAAACAAAGCAGCGAATCATAGCCCCTATGCGTCAAATCCGAGACAACATGGCGCAGGACCGCGAGTCTCGCGGGATATCGCGTCGAAGCACAACGTATCTGCCTTCCACCCGTCCGAAGGAGCGGGGGCGTGCGTTCGTGCCGGCAGGGCAGTCCACGCAGATGATCATAGGAGCCACGCCTGAAACCGATTTCCAGATTCTCAACCTGTCGCAGGCGCTCTATAAAACCCTGCAGCTCAAGCGTGTGTTCTTCAGTGCCTATCTGCCGGTAAGCTCCGATGAGCGCCTGCCGCAGAACGTCGGGGTGCAGCTGAACCGTGAGCACAGGCTGTATCAGGCCGATTGGCTGCTGCGCTATTACAAATTCGATGTATCGGAGATCATCAGCGCCAGTGCCCCGAACCTGGAGATGGATGTAGATCCGAAAGCTGCATGGGCGGTAAACCATCTGGATTTGTTTCCGGTGGAGGTGAACACAGCGCCGTTGGAAGTGTTGCTGCGTGTGCCGGGGATAGGGCCACGTGGGGCTCGTTTGATCTTGCGAGCACGACGCACAACCTGTTTGCGGGAAGCGGAGCTTCGAAAGCTGGGGATCGCGTTCAAACGAGCACGCTATTTCATCACCTGCAACGGGAAGCATCAAGGAAACGGGGTGGAGTTTTGCCCCGAGGCTTTGCGGGCACAGCTGGCAAGCCCCATCGAAGGCGGCCGTCATGGCGCTCGTTCCGGCAAGGTGCTGCCCGGTCAGCTCAGCTTGTTCGGGTCCGAGGTCGGGCGCGCTGCCATAGGCGCGGGGGATAAGGCTGCCATGCCGGCAGGTGGCGCGATCGGGGCGCGGCAGCTGCAGGGGCCGGCGGCTGCCGAAGTCGCTGCGGTAGCCGACGGGGTCTTCGGCTGGCAGCACGCGTTGCAGGGCCGGCAGAAGGTGCCCGCATGAGCGCGGATGCCATGCTGGAGCCGCTCGGCAATGTCGCGTATGTACATGACGGCACCACAGAGGGGCTGCTTTCGGCTATTTTTCAGGCGTATGCGCTTCATGAGCAGCCCGAGGACTTTTCGAGCAAAGCAGGGTTGCAGCCTCGGTTGGGGCAAAGCGTGCGATACATCGAAACCGATGCGGCGCTGGCATCGCGCGTTAAGGCGGGAATCGTGCGAAAGGCAGGGCGGGATGCTTGGGATGCGGTGTTGCACGCATCGCTGTCAGATGATCCTTCGGCTGGTGTTGCGGTATACCGGTTCGTTCGGCATGTCATGGCGCGACCTGCCGCTGCGAATGCCGGTTTGATTCGCAACATGGCTCACCCTATCGCCGGCCCCGTTGCCCGCCTTAACCGTTCGGTGATGAACGAGCGGCACCTCATGCTGCAGTTCCTGCGTTTCGAGCACTTTGAAAACGGCATATGGTTCGCAAAATGCAACCCCAAGGCCAATGTGGTGCCGTTGCTCATGGGCTGGTTTGCGGGTCGGTTCAACACCGAGCGTTTCGTCATATACGACGAGGTACATCAGGTTGCGGGCATCTACGATGGTGCAAATTGGTATATTGCGCAAACCGATGAGGTGCATCTGCCGCAGCATTCCGATGAAGAGGCCGCAATGCAGGCGGCGTGGAAAGGTTTTTACGATGCTATGGCCATCTCAGCTCGTTACCACCCGGAGCTTCGAAGGCAGTTCATACCGAAACGGCTGTGGCGAAATATCGTGGAGCTACATGATGAGGCGGCGGCAGGCAGCGCGAAGAGCGCATTGCCTGCTGTTACAATACCTTCGGAAAGACGGCTGTAAACCGCGATCGCACACGTGAACGAACATCCTTCTGCTGTCGTAACGCCTCTGGGTAGGCGCGTGGGAAAGGCGCTCGGTCGGAGAGGGGCGTTGCTTTCGAGATGCCGCCGATGCCGGTCTTGAGCATCGTCGGCAAGACTCTCGCTACAGCGTACGTGCCGCGTTGTCCGGGTCGATCGACATGCTCTGGAAACGGTCCTCCATATACTGATTGTCGAAGTGATCGTCAATGAAGTGGGAGATGGCGTTATCGGGAGCGACGCCGGTCTCGCGTTGATACCAGCGGTCGAGCGACATCAAGGTCATGCCGCAGTCCACTATCATCAATGCGGCGCATACGGTGGTCAGCGTATACCGCCAGTTCCAAGGGATGCGGTTGACCAGCCTCAGCATCCAGGGAAGGCATAGCTTCACCCAGAACAATCCCAACACGCCCCACATGGCCATGAACATGCCGTTGGTGCGGCCGTCGATGGAAAGGAACGTACCGGTGTAGTCCCAGGCAACGATGCCGAAGGCGAACTGCATGAACCAGCTGACCGCATATTCGAATGCCCCGCCGATCACGGCGCTCACCAGGAAGATCACGGGGAAAGGCGCTTTGTGGAAGCGGTTGAGCGCCATGGTCATCAGCATCGCGCCTACGCCGTAGATGGGGCTAAAAGGCCCGAACAGCAATCCGGCACGGTCCTCGTAAACGCCAGGGTCCACTACCAGCACGTGATACACGGTTTCGATAACAAGACCGAGTACGCTGCACACCACGAATATCCAGAACAGGTTGAAGAAGTTCAGGGTGATGTAACCGCGTCCGGTGGGATCAAGGCCGAGCGTGCCGTCCTCTGCTTGCTCCCTGGTCTCCATGTCGCGCAGCTTGCGGCGCAGCTCTCGTTCGCCGGCGAGCGCCGGGTCGAGGTAGGACTGCATGGCAATCAGGAACACCGCAACCACGGCATGGGGGATGACGTTGGCTCCCAGGCCGTTGAGCATGATGGAGCAGATGATGATGGCGGCCAAAATGAATATCATGGCCTCGGTGCCATGGGCGGCATGCTTGCGTTTGTTCCGCAGCAAGCGGATGCCGAAGATAGCGAACATGGTGGCTAGCGCCGTGTACAGCACCGTTTCCACCACAAAGATGACCACGGTTGCGGTGGAGGCTTCGACATCAAGGCTGCCGGACGTGAACGCCAGCACCATGGTTACGATGGTGATCGCCAAAAGCACTGCGGTGGCTCCGCCTGCTACAAGGCACAGCACGCCGAACACCTTCACCGCCAAGGGGAGGCGTTTGCGATCGATGGCGTCTCGGTCAGCTCGGTAGCGCTTTTTCACCATGGGGGAGGGCGTCACGTTAGGGGAAGTTTTTTGTTCGTCGTTAGTCATGAAACTCCAAAAGGGATATCGCGGTCGCAGGATGGCGGTTCTTGCCGCGAACCAGTATAACCAGATACCAGCGATAGTTTGACAAGAGCGGTTAACAATTCGGTTGCGATGCGAATTTAAGACCGTCTGTGCTTTTGCTCGCATGAGCAATGATAGACACGGAACAATGGTTCAGTGAAATGTGCAAGGACCTATGGAAGGGAGGTTCTTCCTTCCTCTTTTCCTCACATGTGGGCGCGTAACGTGTCCGGCTATATCTTGGCGATGATGGTTGTACCTTTTATGGGATAGGCTTTGAGAATCTGGGTTGTTGTCGTACAATGTCCCGACACGCATTTTCGTGTGCCGGCATGACGCAATGGTAGCGTAGCAGTTTTGTAAACTGCCTGTTGCAGGTTCGAGTCCTGTTGCCGGCTCCATCGTTACGTCAAGGCCATCGCTTATTGCGGTGGCCTTTTTGTTACATGCAGTTCTAGTTTGCTTTGCAATAGCGCGCCTTGGAGGGGAGCGGTATGACTGAAACGGCTGGGGGAGAAGCTGCGCTTGGGCTAACAGCCGAAGAAGCGCAGGTGTGCATCGCTGCAGGTGAAGGCAACGTCGATGCGGGTGTGAAAACGCGATCGGTCGGTCAGATCGTGCATGACAATGTATGCACCTTGTTCAATTTGGTGAACGCCGTCTTGGCGCTTATCGTGCTGTTCACGGGGTCGTCGGCGGAAACATCCAATTTTCAAAGACCAGGGCGTGCGCGTGCTTGTCATCAGCGGTGATGATTCGCATACCGTTTCGGGTATCGCAGCGAAGGTGGGGGTGGAAGGCGCGGAACGCTTCGTTGACGCAACCACGCTGAAAACCGAATCCGATGTGGAACGCGCGCTAGTGTGCGACAGCGTGTTCGGTCGCGTAAGGCCCGAGCAGAAAAAGCAGTTCGTCTTGGCGCTTCAAAAGGCGGGGCATACCGTCGCCATGACCGGCGATGGCGTGAATGATACGTTGGCGCTCAAGGCAGCCGACTGCAGCATTGCCATGGCTTCAGGTTCAGATGCCGCGCGTAACGTGGCGCAGCTGGTGCTCGTCGACAATGATTTCGCCAGCATGCCGAAGGTGGTAGCCGAAGGGCGTCGCTCCATCAATAACTTGCAGCGCTCCGCATCGCTGTTCCTGGTGAAAACGCTGCTGTCCATCGCCGCCACCCTGCCGTTCATAGCGGCACCGTGGCAGTATCCCTTCCAACCTATCCAAATGACGCTCATCAGCGCATTCACCATCGGTATACCGTCGTTCGTGCTTGCGCTCGAGCCGAATCGCGAGCGCATCAGAGGCCGATTCCTGGGAAACGTCATCGTCCGCTCCATCCCTGGAGCCGTGTGCTCGGTATGTTGCATCCTTGTGGCGAACGTGGTGGGCTATTACCTCATGGGCCTTGACTGCGAGCAGGTGTCCGCGTTGTGCGTGCTGCTGACTTCTTGGATCGGATGCAACCTGGTGGTCCGCCTGTCTATGCCGTTCACAGCTATACGTTAGGCGTTGCTCGTGGTGGTAGTGGGCGGCATCGCTGGCACATACCTTCTTATGCCCAACGTGTTATGCATTGCGCCGTTCACGCCGGGCATGTGGATGCTTTACATCATCGTGGCTGCCATATTCGCTGTAGCGTTTCATGCGCTCGATCTCAAGTTGGAGACACTGCACGCCGTACGTATTCGCGAGTCCGAATAGGGTTTCGCCTCGGCCCGGTTATGCCGGCGGCAAGCCGTGTGATGAGCGGCTACTCTTGTGCATGCGTGCGGTTAGGCTTCTTACGTTACCCCTCGATATCTTTGAGGTCCATCTCATACACAAACATACGCTCGGGGAGAATCGACGCCCCATCGTCCGCGAATGACTGCTCTGCAGCGCGTCTCATCCCCCTGTGTTCGTAATACTCCCACGTGCAATCGGTGTCCGTGAAAAGGAATGCCCTCGATGCCCCTTGGGCCGCCAAATAGCGCTGGGCGTGGTCCATAAGCGTGCTCCCGACTCCCAGCCCTCTGGCCTCGCTGGATACGGCGAACAGCACCAGTTCGAAATCCGGGTCGCAGTCGCTGTGCACAAGCAGGTCGCGGTCAGCTTTCTCCATGGCGTCAAAGAAACGTGTAAGGTCCGAGGCGCAGCCGCCCAGCTTGTTGAGTTCTTCGCATGCATGATGCTTGATGCTCGCCCAATGATCCTGAGTTTGCTTGTCGGGTATTCCCGCTCTTGCCATGATTACGCCGATAGGGGAGTTGTCGACAACGGCCACTTCGGCAAAAGTGTTACGCAGTGCAAAGTTTGCAAGATCGATAACCCCGCAGACTACCCGCTTCCTGCCATCAGCGTAAGCGTGCCACGTGTCGCCAAGGATGGTGCCAAGTGCTTCAACGTCCTCATTTTGAATCGGGCGATATTCAACAGGTTCCATAGGTTCAGCACTCCTAAAAATAGTCCACTATCAGACCAATTGATCTGATAGTGGACCTTAACAAAGAGCAGTTCGCATTGCAATCCGGTTTATAGGATAAGAAGGGCGTTAGTCTACGCCGCCCTTCTTATCCTATAAACCGCAAATCCCGAACTGTCGCAACCCACAAACCCAAAACCTGCGATGAATTGGGGAGCGCCACGCAAAGCATTGATATATCGCCCAATCGGCGTTAAACGTTCTGAGGTATGTCAAGCGCACGATACAACCTATCGGGCACCAGGCTTACCAAGTCATCGGTCCATACAACCAAGTCAGTGTCCGCGTCAGAACGGAACCAATCGTTCAGCACCTCGCATTCAAGTTTCGAGAAAGTTTCAACAAGGAATTGCATATTATGATCAACGGGAACGTGTCGGTACGATTGCAACGTTTCCAGCAGCACAACTTTGCGATTTTGCGGCATGATGGTCTGGCCAAATGGCGTGTTGATGCTGTACTGGATTGATTTGCGGAAAAAATCGCGTTCCGTGGCGATAAGGCGAATGTGATGGTAATACCCCGTACGCCAATCAATGGTTCTACCGATTTCATTCAGATAGAACTGACGACAGAATATCGAGAACCACCAGGGGATATCGTACTTGCTTTTGAAGTGTCGGTAAAACGTTTGACGCGATATGCCCGCCTTTTCGCAAATCTCTGAAATAGTCACGCGATCAAGCGATTTATCCACCGCATGCATGATTTTCATCTTCGTGCAAATATCGGGTGTATTGAACACATCCTGGCTTAACGTTAGATTTGAAATCATACGGCATCATCCCCTTCACCCTGCGCTCTAAAACCCCAAGAAATAGCAACGCAGAATATCGTTAATCAAACGATCTGCGTTCAATGAGCCCCCCCCCCGAGTTCGCCAGATCGGAAGAAGGACGAAAAGGAGTCGCGCACAGCTGCTATGAGACAACCGTACTCATGCAGTCTGTATTGCGCACGTTACATTTTACTGTGATTGTCATGCGATTCATTACAGTTTTCGGCGAGTTACATCGGTTGATGCAACGGTCGAATCGAAATGTCTTTCTTCGTGGCACATAAGCGCCTACGAAACCTTTGTTTCCACAATGTTAACAACTCAAAATGCAGTTATGGAGAAGTGGCGAAGGAAGCGCCACCAATCTATCGGCAGCATGGCGAATGCTGCTGACCGCTACCGAAGGTGTAGGAAGCACCTTCAAAGAAAGGAGACAGTCATGGCGAAGATTGTCAACTCTTGGAACGACTGGGATCCG
>OKVV01000237.1_pt1 | contig 40053 bp, 29 predicted proteins | sample 1606871 | NCBI WGS metagenome assembly OKVV01 (sample SAMN03281011, study PRJEB24777) | human gut metagenome | isolation source: fecal sample PR176 from 1 month old male Indian infant, caesarean delivered... | place: Singapore | collected 2006-01-13
GTCCGAGCTGCACCTGACTTGGCCGGTTGTCGCCGTGCTGGTGGCCATAGCCGTGGTGGTGGTCACGGTGGGCTCGTTCTCGTGGGGTCGCTGGCTTCGCTATGACGACGCTGCCGACTTCCAAGGCGCGTGGTACGCGAACGGTACAACGTCCCTGGTCACGGTCGATGGCCAGGAGATCCATCTGACTAGCGACGTCGCTTACGGCTACACGCTCGACACCGGGGCGAAGACCATCACGTTCACGTTCGGGGACCTGCAGGGGCAGGGGCGCTACCGCTTCTCGGCCGACCGCAGCGAGCTGGTCATCACCGATGGCGACAGGTTCTCGTTCTGGGGCAACCTGTTCAGCGATATCGGCTGGCAGTTCGGCCAGCTCATCACCGGGTTGCAGGGCAAGGAGGTCCCGCGCGAGGAGCCCGTCGACGGCGTGACGGTGCTCGACCGCACGCCGGGCGAAGGCGCCGTGGCGGCGCCGGCAAGTTCGGCCCCGGCCCAGGACGTCGACGCATCCTCCGCGGACGACGTGTCGGGCAACACGGGCAGCGGCGAAGCTTCCAATGGCGAAACCGCTGACGGCGAAGCTGCCGGCGCGGATGCGACGGGCGATTCCGCTGATGGCTCCAGCGGCTCCGGTTCGCAAGGGTTCACCGGCGCGGTGGCCGAGGGCGGCATCGAGTCGGCGGGCAGCAACGCGGTGACCCTCGAGCAGCTGAAAAGCGGGTCGCTGCGATGACGCATGATGGCGCCTGTGCGGACGGGGGCGCCTCGGCGGGCCCTATCCGCGTCGAGCGCATGGAGGTGCGGCGCGGGCACTTGGTGTGTCGGGTGGCGTTCAGCGCCGCACCGCGCACAACTTCGCCCCAGCTGATGTCACGCGTGCTGGCCGAGGTTCCCACGCTTGCCCGGCATGCCTGCGTCAACGAGCGCGGTACCGTGTTCGCCGCGGTCATGGACTGCACCCCGCTGCCGCATTTGCTGGAACATCTAGTGGTTGACCTGCAGGTACGCGCGGAGTCGGGGCGGTGGTTCGCGCTGCCCGGCGCCGCTGCGGGAGCTCCGCCGTCCATGGCGGGCGCAACGCACGATCGCCCTATCGTGGGCACCAGCGAATGGCTGGACGAGGCGGCGGGCATCGCCCGCATAGACGTGAGCTTCGCCGACGACCTGGTGGTCCTAAGGGCCGTGCGGGATTCTGTGGCGTTTCTCAACAAGCTGTTGCGCGGGTAATGCGCAACGTACAGGGAAAGGAGGCCCGAAATGGGCTTGAAGATAGCGGTGATCGCAGGCGGCGCGTTCGAGGCCGAGCGCTCGCTTGCCGCGGCGAACGACGTGATGGCGGCACTGAAGGAGGCCGAGCACGAGCCCGAGCTGTTTCAGGCGGACGGCTCCCTCATCGACGATCTGCTGCGCGCACAGCCCGATGCGGCCATCAGCTGCTTGCGCGGCGGCGATGGCGAATCCGGCGACATCCAGGACGCGCTTTCCGCGATTGGCCTGCCATGCGTGGGCAGCAGCGCGGCGGTGTGCCGCCTCGCCTACGACAAGGCGGCGCTCGCTGAAGCGCTTCAGGCGTATCACAACCTCACGGAGGACCTGGTCACGGCAACGGTTCCGCAAACGTTGACGCTTTCGCGCCGCGCGTTCGAGCTATGGGGCATGGAAGCGGCGCTTTCCCAGGTGGAAAGCCGCTTCCCTGGCAGCTTCCCGCTGTGCGTGAAGCCCGCGTCCGGCAGCTCCGCCCATGGCGTTTCCCGCGTCGAGGACGCCGAACAGCTGGCAGAGGCGCTGCGCGAGGCCTTGAAGGATTGCGAGCGGGCGCTCGTGCAGCCGTGGGTCGAGGGCGTGCAGCTGAGCGTGCCCGTCATCGGCACGGGTTGGAACGCCTTCGCGCTGCCCCCGGTGGAGATCGTGGCGAAGGAGGGCTGGTACGACGCCGCGGCGCGACAGGCCTCTGACGCCGTCGAGCTGCACGTTCCCGTGCGCAACGCGTCGCTGTCCCCGAGCGAGGCAGACGCCCAGGCCATCCGCGCCGAGATCGAGCGCGCGGTGCTGGAAACCTATCGTGCTCTGGGCATGCGCGACTGCGGCTGCATCGACCTGATTTGGGACGGCGCGCAGGCCATCATCTTGGAAGCCGTGGCGAACCCGTGCTTCTCCGCTGAGGCCCCGTTCGCGCAGGCGGCCAAAGCCGCGGGCCTTACGTTGCCCAATCTTCTCAATGAGCTGGTCGAAAGCGCGTTGGACGCGTAAGCCGGCAGATAACGGGGGCCTTTGCGGCCCCCGATTTTTATCCGGGCCCTTCGCAATCTAACAAGAAGGCAACCTTTTTCTGCAGGTATTGGAAAGTTGGCGAGTCCTTGTTGGCTTGCTCGTATAATGGCAGCACAGATGATCGTCCCGCATATTTAGGAGGCCGTGATGAGCAACAAACTTGGTATCTTTCTCGCAGGTGGAGCCGTTGGTGCCGTGGCGGCTTTGCTGTGCGCTCCCCGTACGGGCCAGGAAGCCCGCACCATGGTGGCCGAAAAGGTGAACGAGGCGTGGGGCCAGGCGCAGAGCATCAGCTCCGACGCCGGCGTGAACGCCCAGCAGGTGTACCAGAGCGCCGCAACTCGCGGCCAGGAGGTCGTCTCCTCCGTGCAGGCCAAGGGCCAGGAAGTGGCCGGTCAGGCCGCTGCCCGCGCGCGGGAGGTGGCCAGCAACCTGAAGCCGTCCTTCACCCAGGACAACGACGAGCTGCGCGACAAGATCGAGGCGGCGCGTCAGCGCATCGCTTCCCAGGTGGCCAAGAACGCCGAGGAAACCGGCCAGGTGGCCGAGGAAGTCGTCGAGGCCGTGGCCGAGGCTGTCGAGCCCGCTGCGGAAACGGTCGCCGAGGCAGCTGAGCAGGCCGAGGAGCCGAAGGCCGAATAGCATCCTGTTCCAATCATGATACCGAAGCGGCGTGTCCGGCCCTAGGCAGGTTTCGGCGCGCCGCTTCATGCTGTATAAGGGGATTTTCATGGCAAGCAAACTCATCACCACCCATGAGCTGACCGGCACGCGCGTTCTGGGCGGCAAGAAGGGCACGAAGCGCATCGGCAAGATCCGCCGCTTCGTGTTCCACCCGAAGGAGAAACGCGTCATCGGTTTCGTGGTGAAGCGCCCCGACCTGCTATGGATGTTCCATCGCGCCGACGTGTTCGTCCCCATCGACGGCTACGACCTGGTGGACGGCCGCGTCATCATCCGTCCCGATGCCGCCGCAAGCGGCAAGGCCTATTGCAAGAAAGAAGGTCTGAACTGGGACGACTGCGTGCTGTGGGTAGGCCTTCCCGTTATGAGCGAGGACGGTGAGTCCTACGGCATCGTGGGCAACGTCACGTTCAACCGCCTTACGGGCACGGTGGATTGCTTCGAAACCGACAACGGCGCAACATCGAACGCGCTTCTGGGCAAGCGCACCATCCCCGCCGACATGGTGCGCGGCTTCAAGCGCGGCATGGGCGCTGCGCTGGCCAACATGGGCGCCGAGGGTATGGAGAACGAAGATGTGCAGCTTGGCGCCATGCTCGTTTCCCCCCAGGTGGCCGACCTGAACAGCGAGGGCGGCGTGGCTGAGAAGGCGGGTGCCGCCACTGCCGTCGCCGTCGACAAGGTGCAAACCACCGTCGACAAGGCGAAACCCGTGGTCAGCAAGGCGGCCGCGGCAACCGGCGAGGCGGTCAACAAGGGCGCGTACGCCACGGGCAAGCAGATCAGCAAGTCCAAGCACATGTTCCGGGATTTCAAGGCAGAGTACGACAAGGCCGTGGCTCCTTCGGATGGGCAGAAGGCCGCTTCCGCAAGCAAGGCATCTTCTTCGAGCAAGGCCTCAGGCGCCAAGAAGAAGGCCGCCCCGAAAAAGAAGAATATGTTCGCCGCATTTAAAGACGAGTACGACAAGGCACGAAACGGCGACTAAGCCGGAAAGCGAAGTGGGCTAATTGAAGCGCAAGGAAGCAAGAGCTCAATCGAACACTCGCAAAAGGGGCGCCGTCAAGCGCAAGAACAAGGCGGCCCGTAAGAAGAAGCGCGAGCAAAGGCAGCATCAGGGCCTTCGCGAGCGCGCACATGAGCGCAAGGAAGAGCTGCAGGAGAAGGCTAACGAGGAAACGCAGGTGCGCGGCAGGCCCGTGCGCCGAGGCGATATCTTCAAGATCATGGGCCTGGCGGCGTTTGTCGGCATCATAAGCCTGGTTAGCTGGCTGGTATGGCCGTACATCCACATGATGTTCGAGCCCGGCGGCATCGACCAGGTCATCGATAGCGTGCGCAACGCCGGCCCCATGGGATTCCTCATCCTGTTTGCGCTGCAGTTTCTGCAGATCGTGGTGGCGTTCATCCCTGGCGAGGCCACGCAGATGGCCGCCGGCATGCTCTACGGTCCCTGGATCGGCGGCTTAGTCATCTTGTTGGGCAGCATCTTGTCGAGCGCGTTCGTGTTCATGGTGGTGCATCGCCTGGGCGCGCCGTTCGTGAAGGATATGGTGTCCGAGAAGTGGATGGATAAGTTCGATCGTTTCGAGCGGTCTGGCAAGCTGGAGCTCATCGTGTTCGTGCTGTTCCTCATTCCCGGCATGCCGAAGGACATCTTCACGTACCTGGTGCCGTTGACCGACATGCGCATGCGCACGTTCCTGCTGCTGTCCAACATCGGCCGCATCCCGGGCATCTTGGTGTCCACGTACGCGGCAAGCGGCCTGGTAGATGGAAACGTGTGGCAGAGCATCGTCATACTCGCGGTGCTGGCCGTGGTCGCGGTGGTGTGCGTGATTTTCCGCGAGCAGCTGATGGGCGTGGTCGAGAAGTTGGGAAAGAAAAGGTAAGGGAAACGCTATGGATCCGATGAACGAACGCAGCGCAGCCGACGAGCTGGCCGCCGCCGAGGCGGAGCTGAAGGCCGCGCAGGAACGTCTCGACGCAGCACGTCTGCGCATGACGTCCGAACAACCGCAGCCATACGCGCAGCCTGCGGACGCGCCCGTTGATTCGCAGGGGGCGCAATCGCAGCCGCAGCCGTATGCTCAGGCGCAGCAGGTGCCGTATGCCGCTCAGCCGGCTCAGCCGGCATCGTTTGGCTCGCAACCGCAGTCCCAGCAGCCGACTCAACCGACTGCTGCCTGGCAGCCCGATGCGCAACAGGCGCAGGGCCAGCCCTATGTGCAGCAACCCGGCGCCCAGCAGCCGGCCCAGCCGTACGCCGCGCCGCAGCAAGGGTCGCCGTACGCGCAACCTCAGCCGCAAGCGCAGGCGACCCAGCAGCCGTATGGGGCGCAGCCGGGCTACGGGTCCGTGCCGCCGCAGAACCCGTACGGTCAGCAGGCGCAATACGGGTACCAACAGCCCTACGTCGCGCCCGCGGTCGGCGAAAAGGACCATGTGGCGGCAGGCTTGCTCGCGCTGTTCCTGGGCTGGCTCGGCGTGCACAAGTTCTACCTGGGCTACAACACCTCGGGCTTCATCATGCTGGGCACGTCCATCCTCGGCGGCATCCTCACGCTGTCGGTGGCGTCGTGGGCTATTTGGGTCATCGCCATCGTCGAGGGCATTTTCTATCTCTCGAAGTCCCAAACCGAATTCGAGCAGATGTACGTCATCAACAAACGAGAATGGTTTTAACCGTTCCGCTTGCCTGTCGACAAGCGGACTTACTCGACGCTGCGGGGCCCCGTGGCACGCCGTCTCGCCCTTCAGCTGCGCAGGCATGGCCCAAACTGTTCCGCTTGCCTGCCGGCAAGCGGATTGACTCGACGCTGCGGGGCCCCGTGGCACGCCATCTCGCCTTTCAGCTGCACAAGCATGGCCCGAAGGCCAATGCTTGCTTGCTTCAAGGCGATATGACGCACCACGGGGCCCCTCGCTGACTTTGTTGGCATCCCTGAGGTTTTCGCTTTCCGTCCCCGAGGTCACTGGGGGAGGGGCTCTATGGCGAACGCTCCTTGCGCCTGGCGTCCTCAGCGGTGGGAAAGTTCCGGCGAGTGGCCGCTTGCCGAGCTGGTCGCGGCTTTTTTCCGTCGATGGGCGCGGCGGGGTTGCCGCTTCGTTAAAATGAACCCAGACATGCGGCGCGTGCTGCGCCGTTTTTCTTGGAACTTGCATCCTATAAGGAGGAACATCATGCCCAAGATCACTCGCGACCAGGTGAAGGTACCTGCCGACGTCCTGGCAGACGTCCGCGAGACGTACGTCGACAACTACATGAAGGCAACCCGTGGCACGGGCCGTCTCATGCTGTTCGCGTGCGACCAGAAGGTTGAGCACCTGAACAAGGACTTCTACGGCGAGGGCATCGACATCGCCGATGCCGAGCCGGAGCATCTCTTCAAGATCGGCGATCAGGGCGTGTGCGGCGTTTTGGCTGGCCAGCGTGGTCTTATCGCGCAGTATGCCGCCGACTACCCCAACATCAACTACCTGGTGAAGATGAACTCCAAGACCAACCTGGTCAAGACCGCCCAGGAAGATCCGTACAGCCCGCAGCTGTACGACCTGGAGGCCGTGCTCGCCATGCGCAACAACGGCGTGAACATCGTGGGCCTGGGCTACACCATCTACCTGGGCAGCGAGTACGAGTCCACCATGCTGGCCGAGGCCGGCGAGCTCATCGCCGCCGCCCATGCCAACGGCCTGCTGGTCGTGCTGTGGATTTACCCGCGCGGCAAGGCTGTCACCGCTGAGAAGGACCCGGACCTGATCGCCGGCGCCGCCGGCGTCGCGCTATGCCTGGGCGCCGACTTCGTGAAGGTCAACCCGCCCAAGCCCGAGGGCGACGACAAGCGCACGGCCGCCGAGGCCCTGAAGGTCGCCTCCATGGCCGCAGGCCGCACGGGCCTGGTTTGCGCCGGCGGTTCCACCGTCGACGCCGAGACGTTCCTGACCCAGCTGCACGACCAGATTCACGTGGGCGGTGCCGACGGCAACGCCACCGGCCGCAACATCCATCAGCGCAGCCTGGACGAGGCCGTCCGTCTGACGAAGGCCATCAGCGCCATCACGCTGGCCGACTACACCGTTGCCGACGCCCTGAAGGTGTTCAACGGCGAGGCCGACTTCGCCTGGGAGGACTAACAGTCCAGCCTAATCGAAGGCAAAACCGATAACGTTGCTGCAAGCGTCCCTGCCGAATCGGCACGGCTTGCGGGCAGGTGGGCCGTTGGTCCCCGACAACGGATAACCAAAAGCCCGGAAGGTTCGCCTTCCGGGCTTTTTGCGTTCACCGGGTTTTGTGCATATGCGCAAAACACTTCGATTTCCAATGTTTGCCATGAATGCTTTTCATCATTATTTTGGAAAATGTGTACCTTTTCGGTCTTTGAAATCCTACTAAAGCACTACAATGAAAAAGCACGCAAGACGCGGAGCTAGGCAAGATGCTGAAGGAGTTTGCGGGTTTTTGAGCGATCGAACGGCTATTCAGGCAAGTGTCAAAGGCACCGGACATCCAGTCGAACAGACGGATGCTTCGGGAAAATCCAGGCGCAAGGCGGAGGAACAGGCCGCCGTGCGCGTTGGGGAGCCAGCCCTTCGGTCCGAGGAGCAACCCTCTCGGGCAAAGGACGAAAAACACTTGATGCTGAAGCGTATTCTCGCTGCACACGAGCAATGGTTCGATGTGCGACGGGGATACGAGTACGCCGGCCGCATCTTCCCCGGGTATGCCGAGTTCCATTCCTATGGCGAAAAGTACGTGCTGGTCAAAAGCGCGAAGCTATGGGAAGTCGACACGCATGAGTATCTGTTCTTCGTTCTCGCCGATGCCCTGGACGAAACTCAGGTGCGCGATCTTGTGTCGTTCATGGAACATGATGGGCTCAAAAAGGTGGTTCCCAAGCCGAACCATATGTCCTCGGCCATATCCCTGGTGATCGTTGCGGATTCCTGCACCCAGGAAGCGGCGAAGGCGGTGCGCAAAACGCGCTTCCGCAAGAACTTCGCCCTGGGTATCCGCGGCTGGGCCGACCTTCGGGTGGCCATTGCCGACCTCTCTGCGAACCGCGTGATAACGAACGCGGCGGGCAAGCAGCTGAAAACCACGTTGGAGGCAAACCTGCTGCCGCGTTCCTAGCAACGGAAACGCAAAACAGAAGAGGGTTCCATGAACGCATTGCTTATCCTCCTTGTTGCCGCGGTCGTCTTGGTCATCGGCTATATCTTCTATGGCGGATGGCTGGCGAAGCAATGGGGGGTCGATCCCAGAAATCCGACTCCGGCGCACGAACTGGAAGACGGTGTGGACTACGTTCCCGCGCCGCCGTACGTGGTGCTGGGTCATCATTTCTCGTCCATCGCCGGCGCCGGCCCCATCAACGGTCCCATTCAGGCGGCCGTGTTCGGCTGGGTGCCTGTGCTGCTGTGGGTGCTCATCGGCGGCATCTTCTTCGGCGCCATGCACGACTTCGGCAGCTTGTTCGCGTCGCTGCGCCATAAGGGCCAGACGCTGGCGGTCGTGGTCGCCGAGAACATCGACAACACGGCGAAGAAGCTGTTCTGCATCTTCGCATACCTGACGTTGCTGCTGGTGGTGGCCGCATTCGCCTCCATCGTGGCTAACACGTTCGCCGTGGTGCCCGACCTGGACGGCGCGAAGGCGGCCACGAACCTGGCCAACCAGCAGACGGCCATGATCTCGGTGATCTTCATCGGCGTCGCCGTCGTCTACGGCATCCTCACGCGCGGCCGCAACATCCCCGGCCCGGTGAACATCGCCTCCGCCATCGTGCTGATCGTCATCATGGTGGCCATCGGCTACAACCTGCCGCTCATGGGCATCTCCCTGTCGCTGGATTACAACACGTGGATGATCATCCTGGGCGTGTACATCCTGATCGCGTCGGTCGCCCCCGTGTGGATCTTGCTGCAGCCCCGCGACTACCTGTCCAGCTATCTGCTGTACGGCATGATCTTGCTGGCTGTCATCGGCATCGTGGGTGCGTCTCTTACGGGCGCTGCCACGAACCTGCAGATCCCCGCGTTCACGGGCTTCGTCGCCACGAACGCCGCGTTCGATGCCTCCACGGGTCAGGCCCTCGTCGACCAGGCCGGCAAGGCCATCACGAACAAGGCCGCCGCTTCGGGCTTCCTTTTCCCTGCCCTGTTCATCACCATCGCCTGCGGCGCCATTTCCGGCTTCCATAGCCTGGTCGCCTCCGGCACCACGTCCAAGCAGCTGGATAGGGAAGCGGAAGCGCAGCCCATCGGTTACGGCGGCATGCTCATCGAGTGCCTGCTGGCCGTCATCTCGCTGTGCGCTGTCGGCTTCGTGTGGAGCAAGTACGCTGCGGGCGGCTACGCTTCCCCGACCGCCGTTTTCGCTGACGGCCTGTCCCAGATGCTCGCGTGTATCCCCGGCCTGGCCGACGTGCAGGGTCTGGCATACGCGCTGCTCATCTTGGCTGTTTCCGCGTTCTGCCTCACTTCGCTCGATACCGCAACCCGCCTGGCTCGCTACATGTTCCAGGAGCTGTGGACGCCCGTCGACACGAAGCCCGAGGACCTCACGGGCGTGCGCAAGGTTATGGCAAACCCCTACGTTGCCACCATCATCACCGTGGTCATCGGCGTGTTCCTGGGCATGACCGGCTACACCATCATCTGGCCGCTGTTCGGTGCTGCCAACCAGCTGCTGGCCGCCCTGGCTCTGCTGGCCGTGGCTGCATGGCTGGGCAACGCGGGCCGCAACAACAAGATGTTCTTCGTCCCGATGGCGTTCATGCTGGCCGCCACGCTGACCTCGCTGGGCATCACGTTCTACCAGAAGATGCTGCTCATCATGAAGGGCGGCGACATCTTCGCCCCCGCCGTGCAGGCAATCCTGGCTGTGTTGCTGTTCGTGTTGGCCGTGGTGCTGGCCGTCAAGGGCGTGAAGACCATCGTGGCCACCGTCAAGCGCAACGCCGCGTAAGCTGGTGCTCCGCTAAAGGGAAGGCCGCGCGACCCTGCGCCTTCTGAGATCCAAAAGCCCCGTCGCAACCTTGGTTGCGGCGGGGTTTTTGCGTTACGGGGCGTATGGGGCGAAGGGGTCAGCTCACAATGGGGAAGCGGGTGAACGGTTTCGCGGGGTTTGCCGGTTGGTAGCGTAGCCTCCTCGGGACTCTCCTACGGCGTGCGATATTGTGCGCGGGGCGTGGCGGGGGGGGGCTGCTCCCAGAACAGCTTCGTGAGGCCGACGCGGGATTGCGTGCCGGTTTTCTGGTAGAGCGAGGTCAGGTGCCGCTGGAGCACGCGCAGGGAGATGCCCATGTCCGCAGCCACATGCTTAAGCGGGCGCTCGTCGGCGGTGACGGTGGCAAGCACCTCGATCTCGCGCGGCGTGAGCGAGAAACGGCCGGCGAAATCCGCAAGGTGCGCTTCGGGGTCGATGGCGGCATCGTCTGCGGAGGGCGCGGCGCCGGGTGTCGGGCCCTCCGCGGCTTCCGGCATCCCATCAGCTGCCCTTTTGACGGATGCGTCGCTGTCGTCGGGGCCAGGCATGGTGTTGCCCCCGGCAGCAGGCGTGCGCTCGCCGACCGCCGCTTGACCAGGCGTGATGTTGCCCGCGGAGCCAGGCGCGCCGGCTTGCTGCGCGGCGTATCCTGCTACTTCGCCGCCCCTCGGACGCGGGTGCAAGTCCAGCATGCCGACGGCGAAGAGCAGCGCGTTGATGCCGATGATCAGGGGAATCAACAGCACAATCACGGCCACGGGGCTCGTCAGCTCGATCACCAGCAGCGCGGGTGCGCCGATTGCGATGGCGGTCGCGTTGTTGAGCGCTCGTCCCATGCTGCACCACAGGTCGGGGGCGCGTAGGAACTGCGCTAGCCAGATGAACACCGTGGTGTAGAACGTCATGAACACGCCTGAGCCCAGGAAGTAGACGACTTCCCCGATGACGTACGGCCCGCCTGCCTCCAGCCCGAGCATCGCGCCAACCGAGAGCAGCATCATCCAGAACATGACGATGCCCAGGTAACGCGCCCGGTGCAGGTCGAACAGCACGCCGCCGACAAAGCCTCCGACGGCCATCAGAACGCGGGGCGTTACGTTGGTGTATTGGCTGGTCCAGGGCGAGCCAATGTCGATAAAGGTGTAGAGCGTGTTGAACAGCACGGAAAACAGCAGCACTAAGGCGAAGATCGCGATGACGGCGGTGCGAGGGGCCATATGGTCGAGACGCCATCCGGCGAACTTGCTGCTTACGAGGTGATTTCCTCCGCGTTGTTCCCGCTGTGCGGAAAAGTTTGCGAGCGCGGATCGGGGCGGCCATATGCGCGCATTGATTGCACCCAGGGCGATGATTCCCGCGGAAAGCACGACGGCCTCGATCAGGTGGTTCGACGTGAATTTGAACAAGGGGATCTGCGCGAGCACGCCGAGCGCGTGGCTGCCTCCGATCAGCGTTGCGAATCGCGCGATGTTGCGCGACCTCACGCACGTTGCCCAGTACGCGGTGGCGCCTGCGAGCCCGATAAGGAAGAACCCACCCGCACCCGTGCACGCGATTACCAGCGGCGAGGATGCGAAAGCGACGCCGACAAGGCACGCGACCCCAAGGACGGTGACGGCTCCCATGAACACCGGTCGGCCTTTTTCGCCGACAAGACGGTTCTTGAGGGGAAAGGCCAGAAGGCCCAGGGTGCTGGCGCCTTGGATGGGGAGCTGCGAGAGGAAGGGACCGTGTCCTCCGTGTTGAGCTAGGTTGGCTTGGAAGAACAGCGTCGACTCAAGGAACACGAAGAAGAACAACGCAAGTGCACAAAAGAGCAGTCTATTTTCGCGTTTCGCGTTGCCCATCGCGCCCCTCCTTCCAAGTGTGTCCACACCCTTTTCCTTATTGTATCCCTTGTCGCGTTGCCATCGTTTTTTAATTTTTCCGAAGGGGTTAACTTTGGCAGTGAGTTCTCGGGGGGGGCGTCCGCGGTTTGGCTGTTTTGTTCAGGGGGTCGTTTATACGACCCCCTGACGTCGCTTCACCCACCTGCGAAAACAAATCGTCTAAGTCTCGCGTTCGTAAATACGGCGTGGTTCCGTGTACCCCCTTTGGCAATGATGTTTAGAGGAGGTGTAGCGGCTCGATGCCGTTTGCACCGCTGGCGCGATGCGCGGTTACGGGCTATGCGCGCGTCCGGCGATCGGCGAGTGAGGCCGACGTCGGCGGGCGCGATGGCATGGGAGGGCCGTGCGGGAAGGAGTGGGCCCATGAAGATGTCAGGGTACCGGAAAAGCCCGAGCGCGCGCATATGCAAGCGCAAGGGGATACGGAAAGCCGCGATGCGGTGGAAGGAGGCGAGGGCATGAAATCGACGAAGCGTTTTAAAGCAGCGTTAGCCGCTGTGCTGGTGCTTGCGTTGTCGCCATTGTTCGGCGGCGCGGCGTTCGCGGAAGACTCGTCGGCGGCAACGTACAGCGGTAACAAGACCGCCGTCACGGACCCCTCGACCATTTGGGATTGGTCGGGGCTTATCAAGAGCGACACGTCGAGCGTCGGGCGTATCTGGACCGACAAGACCGTGTCAGATGGCGAGATCAGCAAGAACGGCGTCACCATATCAAAAGAAAATGGCGCGGACTTCCTGACCGCGCTCACGGCGTTGTCGTCCACCTCTAACCTGTCCGATACGGCGACCACGCCGCTTGACATCGTGCTGGTGCTCGATGCCTCCGGGTCGATGGATAACGCCATGGGCAGCGGCGATAAAACGAAGCGCATTGACGCGCTCAAGAGCGCAGCGAACTCGTTCATCGATGAGATCGCTACGCAGAACGCGGCGGTCAAGGATGCGGCCAAGCAGCATCAGGTCGCTATCGTGAAGTTCGCCGGAAGCAAGACCGACAAGGTCGGCAACGACACGTATCGCGATGGCCAGTATTGGTACAACTACAGCCAGGTGATGAAGACGCTGGCGCTGTGCACCAATGATACGAAAGACGCTTTCAAGTCCCAGGTGAACGCCATCGAACCCACCGGCGCAACGAATGCCGCCGCAGGCTTGGAGCTTGCGAAGGGTCAGACCTCTGGTCGTTCCGATGTCAAGAAGGTCGTCATCTTCTTCACCGATGGCACGCCGACGGAATATAGCGAGTTTGAACCGGAGGTCGCCTCGAGCGCCGTTGGAAACGCTAAGGATATGAAGGACAAGGGTGCTGTGGTGTATTCCATCGGCATCTTCCAGGGCGCCGATCCGGCCAAGTATCCCGATCCCGATGACGTTTCCAATGAGAACAAGTTCATGCATGCCGTGTCGAGCAACTACCCGTCTGCGACGTATTCATATGAGAGAACGAGTTGGTTGCAGGGCGAATACAAATGGAACTTCGGCGACCGCGCGAAGGGCTCCGACGGTAAAGACGCCACGTTCTACAAGAGCGCGACCAACGCCGATGAGCTGAGGCATGTGTTCGACGACATCTCCAAGGAGATCTCGAAGGGCGCAGGTTATCCGACGGAGACGAGCGAAGGCTTCGAGCACGAGACCGGCTACATCACCTTTGACGATCAGCTGGGCGATTACATGCAGGTCACCGACCTGTCCAAGCTCGTGTACAACGGAACGGTGTACGGCTGCAAGTCCAAGACCACTGACGGAAACGTCGACACGTACCATTTCAGCGGTGACGTGCATTCCGGCCTGGCTGACGCCGACCTGAAGGACGTCGTGATCACCGTCACGCGTTCGAACGACGTTGCGGTGGGCGACAAGGTGCAGGTGAAGGTGCCCGCGTCCTTGATCCCGCTGCGCAACTTCGCCATCGATCTGGCGAAGGATACCATGAGCGTTTCGAACACCACGCCGATCTCGGTGCTGTACTCCTCCGGCGTGAAGCCGGCGGCGCTCGATCTGCTGGAGAACCCCGATGACGTCATGAAGGCGTATATGGAGAAGAACACCGACGCAACGGGCAAGGTGAACTTCTATGCCAATAAGTGGACCGGCAAGGAAACGGGCGACGTGGTCGCCACGTTCGAGCCGGCTGCGGGCAATAGCTACTATTACTTCACGCAGGACACGCCCATCTACACCGACCAGGCGTGCACTATTCCTGCGAAGTCGGTAGAGAAGGGTTCCACGTACTACTACAAGCACAGCTACTACGCCATGGAAGGCGGCAAGCCCGTCGCGAAGACCGAGCATGTGTCCTTCCCCGGCGATGCCGCTGAGAAGGTCGAGGACGCTATCGGCAAGGATTCCTCCACGGATGCCTGTTACTTCAAGTCCGGCACGCCGCGTTTGACCTACATTAACGAACTGCACAAGGTCAAGGAAGAGAACCGCACGGCCACGGCCACGGACGTTCTGAACCCGAAGTGGAGCGGCATCGAGCAGTCTTCCGCGGAAACGCTTATCAACGCTTATCTGGGCAATAACGGCAAGTTGAGCGTCGATGTGCCCGGCACGCTGACGGTGACGAAGCAGCTGCAGCTGCCCGATGGATATAACGCGGCTGCTTTCGCGGATGAACCCTTCGAGTTCACCATCGTCATGCAAGATGCCGCCGGCAAGAGCTTCAACGCCGTGGTGAAGAACGCGAACGGCGAGCAGCAAGGCGGTAAGTTCGTGCTGGCGTTCGGCCAGAACGGCGAGGCGAAGCATTCCCTGAAGCCGGGCGAGACCCTGTACGTGTACGGGCTTTCCGCAGGCTGGAACTATAAGGTAAGCGAGACGCCGCGCGACGGCTTCACGCCGAAGGCCGACGGCGCTGAGGGTCAGATCGCCGCTGGGGAAACGAGCGCGGTTACGTACAAGAACACGTACGCCGCATCCGGCACGCTGGATGGTGAGATGTACCTTAAGGGCGAGAAGGTGCTGACCGGTCGCGATTGGCTTGAAACCGACAAGTTCACGTTCATTCTGAAGGATGCCGACACGTCCGTTGAGGCGCCGATGCCGCCGACCGACACCCTGGGCGAGACGCGTGTCGAGGTAACGCAGCCGTATGGCACTCCAGCTGATACAAAGGTGCACTTCCAGTTCCAGGACATCAGCTACACGAAGCCGGGCACGTATACGTATGAGATTTGGGAGTCCGAGGCGCTCAGCACTCTGAATCCCGGCGTGAGCGCATCCCAAGCGTTGTACCAGGTCGTCGTGACGGTAACCGACAAGGACCACAACGGTACGCTGGCGGTGGAGTCTAAGATGACGAAGCTGGCAGGCGATGACGGCGTGAAATATGAGAAGCCGCAGCTCATCGAGAACGATACGGCGACGTTCGTGAACGAGTACAACACCTCTGAGGTGAAGTGGACTCCCAGCGGCACGAAGACGTATACGGACACGACGGGTGAGAACCCCCTTAAGTCGGGTATGTTCCATGTGATCGCCTGCACGGACAACCCCAATGCGCCGTTGCCCCAAGGCGAAGGCGCGATGCGCATCGATCGCGAGTGGGGCGGCAAGATGTGGTATGGCGCTCTGACCGCGGTCGAGGCAGGCGGCGGCATCGCGTTCCCGCAGGCGACGTTCACGTTCGGGAATCTCGATCCCGAAACGCTCAACGCCACCTTCGACTACAAGATCGTCGAGGCGGTCAAGGTCGGCGATACGTGGCGTGCCGTGCGAGATGTCCTGGCGGACAAGACCTTCGACCCGGCCGGCATGGTGTACGACCAGACGGTGTGGACCGCGAAGGTGACCATCGCGGACGTTGGTGGCACGCTTGAATTGAGCGCCAAGTACTACAAGAACAATAGCGAAGAGCCGATTACCGGCGCCATGTTCAGCTTCGAGAACTCGTACGAACCCAAGCCCGCCAAGCTCGAGGGCGATACGGCGATTCACGGTACCAAGGTGCTGACCGGCCGTGATATGGCGGAAGGCGAGACGTTCGGCTTCAAGCTGAGCGCGGCGGATGATGCCACGCAGAAGGCCATCGAAGCCGGCAACATCGTCATCCCGGAGGGCGCCGACAAAGCCGTGGTGAGCGGCGCGAAGGCGGGCGATGAGACTAGGTTCTCCTTCGGCGAGATGACGTTCAAGAAGCCCGGCACGTATTCGTTCGCGGTGCAGGAGGATAAGTACTGCGGCAACGATCTTGATGCAGCGGGCACCGTAACCGGCGGCATCGTGTTCGATCGTCACGTCCACAAGGTTACGGTCACGGTGACTGATGACCATAAGGGCAAGCTGGTCGCCGAGGTGAGCTACGACAACGGGCCGGCGAAGTTCGAGAACAAGTACGAGCAGAATGCGCAGTTCTCCGGCATCACCGTTCAGAAGACGCTGAACGGCCGCGATATGGCAGCTGATGAGTTCTCCTTCAGCATCCATGGCGTGGATAAGGAAGGCGCAGTTGCCGCTACCGAAGCCGAAGCTCGCTTGGCGGATTCCGACCGCAGCTTCACCAACGCTGCGCGTGCCGATGGCATCGCGTGCGATATGGCGAAGATGAACGGAGTCGCATTCACGCAGGATGATATCGGCAAAACGTTCGCGTACGAAGTGCGCGAGGTCATGCCCGCTGCGGCAGATGCTAAACCTGGCGTCTCCTACGACAAGAGCGTGCATACGCTCGAGATCACGGTGGGTATGAGCGGCGATGCCGACAAGCATCTGACGCTGACCACCAAGCTGGATGGGAAGGTCGTCGATTCCGCGACCAAGCTCGTGGCCGTGGCGTTCGTGAACGGCTATCAGGCAACCCCGACCAGCTACGACACCGCAACCGCCGGCCTGAACAAGGTGCTTGAGGGCCGCGATTGGATCGATTCCGATAGCTTCACGTTCGAGCTGAAGGCGCTCGATGGCGGTCCGCTGCCCAAGGATGCCGCGGGCAACGATGTGACCAGCGCGACGGTGACCAAGGCGAACGCGGAGGGCTTCGGGTTCGGGGCCATCGAGTTCACGTCCGACATGGTGAAGGCCGAGCCCGACCATAAGCGCACGTTCACCTACGAGGTGCGCGAGGTCGTGCCCGCTGACGGCCATAAGCTGCCGGGCATCCAGTACGACGGCAACGTGGCGACCATCAAGGTGACGGTGTCCGACGACGGCTCCGGCACGCTCAAGGCCTCTGCGGTTGCGGAGAACACCAGGTTCGTGAATCGCTACGCCGCTGAGATCGATTACACGGCGGCGGGCGGTCTGAACGTGGCCAAGACCCTGACCGGCCGCGATATGGCCGAGGGCCAGTTCACCATTAAGGTGACTCCTGACAACGAGGCGTCGGCGTACGCGCTGGGCCTGTCGCTGGAAGGCGCCGAGATCGCCATGCCCGCAGCCGCCGATGGCGTGCAAGCCGTGAAGTCCGCGCTGGGCGAGCAGCACGTGGTGCTGCGTCAGAGCGACGTGGGCAAGACGTACACCTATAAGGTGGTCGAGGTGGTAGGCGAAAAGGTTAACGGCTACACCTACGACACGACGGAGTACACGGTAACGGTGATGGCCTGGGACGACCCGCAGAAGGCCGCATTGACGGTCACCACCGAGGTGGCCGGGCCTGAGGGCATCAAGACGTACGTGTACGGCGCAGACCCGTCTGCTGCCGGCACAGGCCCCGCAGTGGTTCCCTTCGCCAACGCGTATGCCGCCTCCACCGATAACCCGGGCGGCACCGCCGCTCAGGTGACGGCGACCAAGGCGCTCATGGGACGTCCGCTTTCCGCCGGCGAGTTCACCTTCGCGGTGAAATACGCAACGGGCGGGGACGACCTGCGGACGGCCAAGAACGCGGCCGATGGCACCGTGACGTTCGATGCCCTGCATTACACCACCGAGATGCTTGAGGGCCTGGTGAAGGACGGCAACGCCTCCAAGACCTCCGACAAGGGCGCCACCTCGTGGACGGTGAGCTATCTGGCTTACGAGAAGACTGAGGGCCTTGCCGGTCAGGGCATCACGGCGCAGACGCAGCCGATTCCGTTCACGGTGACGGTCGTGGATAACGGCGACGGCTCGCTTACGGCAACGGCGAACCTGGACAAGGGCCTGAAGTTCGAGAACACGTACTCCACGGGCGATCCGGTGCAGGTGGGTCTGTCCGGCGTGAAGACGCTGCAGACGGCACCTGGGCTTGATCCGGCCTCCATCGAGGGCAAGTTCAACTTCACGGTGACCTCCGACGATGCGGCCGCTCCCATGCCCGAGCGCACCACCGCCAAGAACGCGGCGGACGGCAGCGTGGACTTCGGCACCATCGAGTTCACGTTGGACGACCTCAACCGCGCCCTGGGCGTGAACGACCAGCCGGCTGCCGCAGATGCCGACAAGGCCGAAGCGGATGCCGCGAAGGCCGCTGACCAGGCTGCGGCACCGGCTAAGGAAGTCGACCAGGCTGCCGATGCCGCGGAGGCTGTTGCTGACGCTGACAAGGCCGCCGCGGAGGCTGTTGCTGACGCTGACAAGGCCGCCGCGGATGCCGATAGCGCTTCCGCCCAGGCGGCCAACGACGGTGGCAAGCCCGCGGCAGGCGACGAGCAGGGTGCGGGTGCCGTAGCGGCTTCCGATGCCGCCAGCGGCACGGTCGACGTGGTCGCTCCCGGCAACAAGCCGGCCGACCAGCCGGCGAACCCGGAGCCCGAGTCCGGCAAGCCCCGTTCCCACGTGTTCACCTATAAGGTGACGGAGAGCGGTTCCGTACCCGGCGTGATCAACGATGCCGCAGCGACCAAGACGGTCAGCTTCAAGGTGACCGACGACGGCAACGGCAAGCTGACGGTCGAGCGCCAGGGTGCCGCAGCTAACCCGGCGTTCTCCTTCACCAACACCTACACGGTGGAGCCTGCTAACTCCAGCGTGACCGATCAGGTGACGGTGACCAAGACGCTGACGGGCCGCGATATGGCCGCCGGCGAGTTCGCGTTCGAGCTGCTCGAGGGCGAAGACGTGGTGGCGACCGGCGCTAACGCCGCCGACGGCAGCGTGACGCTGAACGCGGTGAAGTACACGCAGCCCGGCACGCATCGCTACACGCTGCACGAGGTCGGGGGCGGCACCGTCGCCAACGGCGTGACCTACGACGGCGCGACGTACACCGTGGTCACCACGGTGAAGGATAACGGCGACGGCACGCTCAGCGTGGCCCATGCGCTGGAAGGCGCGCGCGAGGCGACCTTCGCCAACGCCTACCAGGCGACGTCCACGACCGTGACCATCGGCGCCTCCAAGACGCTTGTGGGCAAGAACCTTGAGAACGGGCAGTTCACGTTCGTGCTGACCGCGGCAGACGGTACCGAGCTGAAGGCGAAGAACGCCGCCGACGGCAAGATCGCCTTCCCGGCGTTGACGTTCGATAAGCCCGGCACGTACGAGTTCGCGCTCACCGAGCTCGACGATGCGCAGGCGAACGTGACGTACGACAAGCGTGCGTACAAGGTGACCGTGACGGTAGTCGATGACGGGCTCGGCCACTTGAACGCAACGGTGGCGGGCGATGCCGACGTGCTCGCGTTCACGAACACCTACGCCGAGCCTCCGGCGCCCGCGCAGCCCGGCGGCAAGACCTTCACGCCGCGCGGGCCGATCGGCAAGGTGCTGACGCAGACGGGCGACGACAAGCTTGCCCTGGTCCTGCCGCTTGCGGCAGTGGCCCTGGCGGGCGCGGCCTCCATCGCGGCGCTGTTCATCATGCGCCGTCGCGATAAGCGCTAGCGCAGCCGAACCCGGCGAAGGCCGGATACAAAACCCGCTGCCGCACCTGCGTAGGGCGGCAGCGGGATGCAAGAGGGGGGCCGGGTTGATACCCGGCCCCCCTCGCGTTTCGCTCTGTTGTGCGTTGTCGTCCCGCGGCGCTGCGTTACGGGACGGCTGTTGCTTCGTGTGGAGCTGCCCTGCAACGCAGCGTCGCGCGCTGCCACAGCAGCTCCGCGCCACTGCCTCGCTCGCGGCCTCGCCCCGCTGCTACACGGGCTTCACCTCGACGCCGGCCTCGGTCAGCGCGGTGCGGATCTTGCCGGCGAACTCGAGCGCGTGAACGTTGTCGCCGTGGATGCAGATGGTGTCGGGCTTCACGGTGATCAGTTTGCCTGATGCCGACTCGATGGCGCCTTCCTTCACGGCGCGCACCACGCGCGCCACGGCGAAGTCCTCGTCGGTGATGACGGCGTCGGGAAGCTTGCGCGACACCAGCAGGCCCTCGTCGGTGTAGTTGCGGTCGGCGAAGAACTCCTGCGCGGTGCGGATGCCCTCCGCCTGGCCTGCGCGGATGAGCTCGCTGTTCGCCAGGCCCACCAGCACCAGGTCCAGGTTGGCGTCGTGCACGGCGGCGGCCACGGCACGGGCAAGCTCCGGGTCCACGGCGGCGCGGTTGTACAGCTGGCCGTGCGGCTTCACGTGGTGCATGCGCGCGCCGGCGGCGTGGCAGAAGGCCTGCAGCGCGCCGATCTGATACAGGATGTAGTCATAGGCCTCGTCGGGCGACATGGCGATGTCGCGGCGGCCGAAACCCTGCAGGTCGGGGTAGCCCGGATGCGCGCCCACGGCCACGCCCGCCTCGGCGGCGAGTTTGACGGTGCGGCGCATGACCGCCGGGTCTCCGGCGTGCATGCCGCACGCCACGTTGACGCTGGAAACCAGTGGGATGACCTGATCGTCAAGCCCGAGCGTGTATCGCCCGAAGCTTTCCCCCAGGTCGGAGTTGAGATCGATGCTCGGCATGTTCAAACACTTCCATTCCATATACATGAGCGTGCGCGGTTGCGGCATGCCGCAACCGCGCACGGCGTCGGTTCGGGTTGTTCCCCCTTGGGCAACCTTAGGCGGGTCGGCGCGGTTGCCCGGCTAGCCTTTCAGGTCCACGTTCTTGGTGTCCGTGATCAGCATGTAGCCGGGGGCGTGCGTGATGGCGAACGGCGGCTTGCTGTTCATGACGATGGACTGTGGGGTGACGCCGCATGCCCAGAACACCGGCACCTCGCCGGGGTTGATGTCCACCGGGTCGCCGAAGTCGGGCTTGGCGATGTCCTTGATGCCGATGACGGAGGGGTCGCCGATATGCACGGGCGCACCGTGCACCTTCGGGATGGCGCCGGAGATCTGCACCGCCTTCACCACCTGGTCGTAGGGGATGGGGCGCATGCTGACCACCGTGTTGCCGCTCATGGAGCCGGCCGGCTCGCACGCCAGGTTGGTGAGGTACATGGACACGTTGCGGCCCTGCGTGTTGTGGCGCATTTCGATGCCCGCCTCAATGAGCTCGCTCTCGAAGCTGAACGAGCAGCCGATGATGAACGCCACCAGGTCGTCGCGCCAGTGGTCCACCACGTTGTCGACCTCGTCCACCATGACGCCGTCCTTGTAGATGCGGTATCCGGGGAAGTCGGTGGCAACGTCGCAGTCCTTCGCGCAGATGTGCGTCATGCGCTCGCCCACCTCGGTGACCTCCAGGATGGGGCAGGGCTTGGGGTTTCGCTGTGCGAACAACAGGAAATCATAGGCCTGCTCGCGCGGCAGGATGATCAGGTTCGCCTGCGCGTAACCCGGGCACAGGCCGCTCGTGGGGGCGGCGAACTTGCCTTCGCGGATCAGATGGCGCGCCTCAGCCGGCGTGGCATGGAGCATCTGCTCCCACACCTCGGCATCGACGCCTTCGGGCTTTGCGGGTACCGGCATTTCGATTCCCATAACGCTTCCTTTCGTTGATCCCTACACTTCGCCTGCAAGGAACTGCTCGATGAACCCCGTGTCGGCCAGGCCGGCGCGGAACGTCTCGTTCTCCATGATGGCGTATTGGAAGTCAAGGTTGGTGTTCACGCCCACGACCACCATCTCCTCGAGCGCGGTGCGCATCTTGGCGATGGCCTCGGTGCGGTTGCGGCCCTGCACGATGATCTTGGCGATCATGGAGTCGTAGTACGGCGAGATCTCGAAGCCGTCGTAGGCCGCGGTGTCCACGCGCACGCCGTTGCCGCCGGGCAGGTGCATCTGCGAGATGGTGCCGGGGCTGGGCATGAAGTTCTTCTCGGGCGTTTCGGCGTTGATGCGGCACTCGATGGCGTGCCCGCGCAGCACGATGTCGTCCTGGGAAAACGACAGCGGCTCGCCGGCGGCCACGCGGATCATCTCGCCCACCAAGTCGGTGTGCGTGACCATCTCGGTGACGCAGTGCTCCACCTGGATGCGCGTGTTCATCTCCATGAAGTAGTAGTTACGCTCGGTATCCATGAGGAACTCGATGGTGCCGGCGGACGTGTAGCCCACGGCGCGCGCGGCCTTCACGGCGTCGTCCATCATGCGGCGGCGCAGGCCCTCGTCGGCGTCCAGCAGCGGGCTGGGGCTTTCCTCGATCATCTTCTGGTGGTTGCGCTGCACGCTGCAGTCGCGCTCGCCCAGGGCCACCACGTTGCCGTGGTTGTCGGCGATGATCTGCACCTCCACGTGGCGCGGGTTCTGCACGGCGCGCTCCAGGTACATGGTGTTGTCGCCGAAGGCGTTGACGCTTTCGCGCTGGGCGATGTTGAACATGTCGGCGAAGTCCTCTTCGCTCTCCGACACGCGCATGCCTTTGCCGCCGCCGCCCGACGACGCCTTGATCATGATGGGCCAGCCGATGGTGCGGGCCTGCTCAAGGGCGACGTCCACGTCATGGATGCCCTTCTTCGTGCCGGGCACCACGGGCACGCCGGCGTCCATCATGGTGCGGCGGGCCTGGCTTTTGTTGCCCATGCGGTCGATGACCTCGGGCGTGGGGCCGATGAACACGATGTCGTTGTCGCGGCACAGCTTGGCGAACGTGGAGTTCTCGGACAGGAAGCCGTAGCCGGGGTGGATGGCGTCGGCGTCCGTGCCCTGGGCCGCGGCCAGGATGGCGGTGGTGTTCAGGTACGAATCGCGCGCCGGCGCGGGGCCGATGCACACGGCCTCGTCGGCCAGGTAGGTGTGCAGCGCTTGACGGTCGGCCGTGGAGTACACGGCAACCGTCTTGATGCCCATGGCGCGGCATGCGCGGATGATGCGCACGGCTATCTCGCCGCGGTTGGCTATGAGGATCTTGTTGAACATGGGGCTCGCCTGGCCTTACGCGTTCGCGCTGGTGGAGATGCGGAACAGCGGCTGGTCGTACTCGACCTGCGTGCCGTTTGCGGCCAGCACCTCGGTGATGACGCCCGGCGCGGGGGCGGTGATCTCGTTCATCATCTTCATGGCCTCCACGATGGCCAGCGTCTGGCCGGTCAGCACCTCCTGGCCAACCTTCACGAACGGGTCCTCGTCGGGGCTGGGGCCGGCGTAGAACGTGCCCACCATGGGGCTGCGGACCACGCTGGCGTCCTCATCGCCGGCCACGGGCGCGCTTGCGGCGCCGGCAACCACGCCGGTGGCGTCCTCGCGGGCGTTGAGAAGCTGGCCGACGCGCTCGGCCATGAGGGGCAGGGTGGAAGCGGACAGCGCGCCGGCGGCGGGCTTGCGCTCGAGCTCGATCTCCATCTGGCCGTCCTTGAAGCGCAGGGCTGTCAGGTTGCCCTCGTCCATGATGTCGAGAAGGTCGAGGATATTCTCGCGGCGCTGCTTCATGGCGTCGGCGGTGCCGTTGGTTTCGTTCGTGGTCATGGGGTGCTCCTATCGGTTCGAATCGCTTGCGGGCTGCTCTGCGGGCTGCAAGCGTTGTTGCTCGGTCTTGCTCAGTTCGATCCACAGCTTCTGGCTGCCGGACACGTGCGCGCGGGCCTGCGCTTCCAAGATGGGTGTCAGCCTTCGCGCCGTCCTTCGCGGCGATATGCCGCCGTAGCAGGGGCGCCTGACCATCTTGGCGAGCGCCTCCATGCGGCGCGCTTCCTGACGGTACAGGTCCTGCGCCTGCTGGATGGTGACGGGGGCGAAGCGGATGATGCGGCCCGGCGTGCACTGCACCAGCTTGGGCAGGTCGACGCTGCAGACGGTGCCGATCTTGGCGTAGCCGCCGGTGGTCTGGCGGTCTGAGAGCATGATGATGGGGCGGCCGTCGGCGGGGATCTGCACGGCGCCCAGCGCGATGCCATCCGAGATGATGTCGCTGCCGTTCACCGTCTCGATCTCCGGGCCGTCCAGGCGGAATCCCATGCGGTCGCAGCGGCTGGTGGTGGTGTAAGGCTTGCCGTAGAAGGTGTTCACGCCGTCTTGTGTGAACATATCCTCCTGCGGGCCGGGCACCACGCGCAGCGTGATCTCGGGGTCGTCGAAGCCGTAGAACGCATCGTCCCGGTCGACGGTGTGCGAGCCCAGGTTGGGGATGAAGTCGATGTTGCGCGTGCAGAACGGCAGGTAGTCGCCGGTGATGAGCGCGCGGCCCTTCCATCCGCCGATGCCGCACTTCAGGTTGGTGGAGCGGCTGCCCATGACCTCGGGCGCGTTGATGGAACCGCCCGCGATGGCCAGGTAGCCGTACATGCCCGTCTTCGGGGCGCCGAATGCCAGCACGCTGCCGCGGTGCACGGCCAGCGCGGTGTACATGGGCGCGGGGCGGCCGTCGAGCGTGGGGCGGAAGTCGCCGCCGGTGATGGCGACGTAGGTGCTGGTGGTGAAGCGAAGCGTCGGCCCGGCCAGGCAGAACTCCAGGACGGGGGCGTCGGGGTCGTTGTCGACCAGCAGGTTGGCCGTGTGCAGCGCGCGGGTGTCCATGACGCCCGACGGGCTGAAGCCGCTGCCCAGATAGCCGGTGCGGCCCCGGTCCTGCACGGTGGTCAGGATGCCGGGCTTGATGGCGGTGACTCCCATGCTAGGCCTCCTCTACGACGACGTCGCACTCATAGCCGCCTGCGGCGATCTGCGCCTCGATGGCGTCGTACTGCTTCTGCGTGATGGGTTGGAAGCGAAGGTACTCGCCGGCGCGGTACAGGATGGGCTGGGCGCGTTCGGGGTCGTACGGGCGCACGGGGCTGCGGCCGATGATCTGCCAGCCTCCGGGGCTTGCCAGCGGGTAGATGCCCGTCTGCGCGCCGCCGATGCCCACGCTGCCTGCGGGGATCTCGGTGCGCGGAACGGAAAGGCGCGGCGTGTGCAGCCGCGGGTCCAGTCCGCCCAGGTAGGCGAAGCCGGGCAGGAAGCCCAGCATGTCGATGAGGTAGTCGTGCGCGCAGTGCAGGCTGACGACGTCCTGCTCGGACATGCCGGCATGGCGCGCCACCGTGGGCAGGTCGGGGCCGAACTCCCCGCCGTAGCAGACGGGGATGACCACGATGCGCTTCACGCCCGCTTCGGCGGCGGCCAGGTTGCGCAGCTTGCCCTGCACGCGTTGGCACAGCTCGTCGTAGCCGATGACGCACGGGTCGTAGGTGACCATGAGCGAGCAGAACGTGGGCACCAGCTCGGTGACCCCGGGGATGGGGTCGTCGGTGAGCGTCTGCGCCGCAACGCGGATCATGCCGCTGGTTTGCGGTGATATGGTTTTGGCGAACTCCAAGTTGATAGCGGAGTCGCCAGCGATGGTGATGTTGAATCCAGCCACTGTTCCCCTATGCTTTCGGATTGCGTACCTGCCTATGGTAGATGATGTTCCCCTTCATGCTAAGGCAATTAGCCGCAAATAGGCATTTTGGTAATATACTTGCAACTTATTTCATGGATAACGATGAAGCCGCGGATACGCGGCAAAAGGCGCGGCTGAGCAGGTGGGCATTCCGGTTAGCGGGGCGTATCTCGCGACAGCGGGGCGCCGGCGGCAGTGGAGCGCGTGCGGCATCGCCGTGCCTGCGGCGTCGTTGCAACGATCATGCGGCGACGGAGCGCCTTTGGCGTCGTTTTGCCGATTTCAAGATAACGGGAGCGAGGGTCTCGGTTGGTTAAGAACGTCATATTCCTGGCGGTGTTCTTGTTCGGCTACACCGTGCAGGCCATCACCGGCTTCGCTGGCAACATCTTCTGCATGCCGGTGGGCACGCTCACGCTGGGGCTGCAAAGCTCGGTGTCCATCTTGAACGCCACGGGCTTTCTGGCCTGCACGGTGCTGGCCGCGCTGAACATCCGCAGCATCCATTGGCGCGAGCTCGGCAAGATCGTGGGCGTCATGCTGCCGTTCGTGGTGCTGGGCGCCTGGCTTGACTCCGTGGTGCCGCTGCATGCGCTGCTGAAGATATACGGCTTGGTCATCCTTGCCGTGGGCATTAAGAACCTCGTGCAGCGCAAGCAGTCGTTCCTGCCCGAGTGGGCGCTGTGGGGCGTGCTGGTGGCGGCGGGCCTGATCCAAGGCATGTTCGTCTCGGGCGGCGCGCTGCTGGTCATTTACGCGGTGCAGAAGCTCACGGACAAGGAGCAGTTCCGCGCCACGCTGTCGGCGGTATGGTCCATCCTCAACCTGCTGTACGCCGGCGCGCAGCTGTACCAGGGACACTTCACCCACGAAGTGTGGGTCATGGTGCTGTGCTGCGTCCCGCTCATCGTGCTGGCCACGGTGGTGGGCGGCAAGCTTGCCAAGCGCATCAGCCAGGAGCGCTTCCTGAAGCTGACGTACGTGTTGCTGCTAGTCATCGGCACCGTTTTGCTGGTCACGTCGTAGAGCCATGCCTGAAACAGAAAAGCGGGGGCCTCGGCCCCCGCTTTTCAGCTCTTGCTTGTTTCGCCGTTCGCTTTGCGTGGTTAGTCCTGCTTGACCACCAGCACGTCGCAGCGGACGTTGCGGATGAGGTACGTGGAAACGCTGCCCACGAACACATACTTGATGTTGCTCAGACCGCGTTCGCCGCAGATGACCAGGTCGGGCTCGGTGGGCTCGATGAGCTGCTTCTGCAGCGTGTCGGTGATGCGGCCGGCACGGACGATCAGCTGTACGGAGGGGATGTCGGCGTTGTTGCGGGCCTTCTCCAGCAGGTCGGCAAGGTCGGTCTCGATGCGGATCTTGCCCTCGTTGCACAGAAGCTCGAAGTCGACGCCCGAGGCCTCATAGGGCACGGAATCGATGACGTGGCCGAACGTGAGCTCAGCATGCTCTTCCTCCGCCAGGGCGATTGCGCGCTCCATGACCGCTCGCTGGGTGGATGCGCCGTCGAGTGCTGCGAAGATGCGCTTGTAACCGAAAGCCATGATAACCCCTTTCGTTGTGCGCGGCGCTTGGGCGCCTGCGCGGATGTTTTCAGGTCGGCTCGAGCGTGTGCCCGAGATCACGCGCCCGTGTTCTGGGGTTATTGTACCGCAATGTGCGCCCGCCGGCGGTGACGGTTTCCTTTCGGCGCAAGGTGTTGCCCAAGGGTTTCCCGGCGGGGAAGCGGTCTGCGAGCGAACGGTCGAGCGCGCAGGCGGGCGGCGTGTGTGAGCGGCTAGCGCGCGCCGGCCGGGTTGGTTGCGCGCGGCTCCCCCGGCGGTGCTTGCCGGCTTCCTTACATGCGGTTTTCGTGCTTCGGCTAACTTCGTTAACCGCGATACGGGCGGCAATGCGGTGCGAAAGTGCTAATCTGAACGGCGAACTTATCATCGTGCGTTATGCGCACCGGCACGCAAGGAGCACCTTATGATCGACGAAAGAATGTATGGCCTGGGAAATGCGCCCTCCGCGATCCGCGAGCTGTTCGCCTATGGTTTGAAGCGCAAGGCGGAGATCGGCGAGGACAAGGTGTTCGATTACTCCATCGGCAATCCCAGCGTGCCTGCGCCGCAGAAGGTGGCCGATGCCATCGAGGAGCTTATGAAGCTGCCGCCGGTCGAGCTGCACGCGTATTCCCCTGCTGCCGGCATCCCCGCCGTCCGTCAGACCATCGCCGACAGCATCGCTCGCCGCTATGGCATCCCGGCGAAGGCGGGTCGCGTGTATATGACGGTGGGCGCCGCCGCATCCATCGCCATCAGCCTGGGCGCCGTCACCAACGCCGGCGACGAGGTCATCGTCCCCAGCCCGTACTTCCCCGAGTACAAGGTGTGGATCGAGACCATGGGCTGCTCCATCGTCGAGGTGCCAACGCAGGTTCCCAGCTTCCAGCTTGACGTGGAGGCCATGGGCGCCGCCATCAACGAGAAGACCGCGGCCGTCATCATCAACTCGCCGAACAACCCGGTGGGCGCGGTGTACACGCGCGAGAACCTGGAGGCGCTTGCCGCCATGCTCGAGGAGAAGGGCAAGGAGATCGGCCATCCGATCTACCTGATCAGCGACGAGCCGTATCGCGAGATCACCTATGGCGTGGAAGTTCCCTACGTTCCCACCATCTATCCTCGCACGCTGGTGTGCTACTCGTATTCCAAGGCGCTCAGCCTGCCGGGCGAGCGCGTCGGCTACGTGTACGTTTCCGACACCATGGACGCCGAAGAGGCCGACCGCGTGTTCTTCGCCGTCGCCGGTGCCGGGCGTGCGCATGGCTACATCTGCGCGCCGGTGCTGTTCCAGCGCGTTGCCGCTGCGTGCGTCGATGAGCCGTCCGACGTGGAGGCCTACGCCACCAACCGCCGCATCCTCACCGAGGCCCTGGATGAGATGGGCTACGAGTACGTGCAGCCTGACGGCGCGTTCTACCTGTGGGTGCGCGCGCTTGAGCCCGATGCCCAGGCGTTCAGCGACCGTGCGAAGCAGCACGAGCTGCTCATCGTGCCCTCCGACAGCTTCGGCGTCCCGGGTTGGGTGCGTATGAGCTACTGCATCGCCCGCGAGACCATCGAGAACAGCTTGCCGGCCTTGAAGGCGCTCAAGGAATCCTACGACGCCGAGTAGCGTTTGGCCGATTTGCCGCCGAAGCGCGAGCCGGGTATGTCCCCGGCTCGCGCTTTTTTGCGTTTGGGCGGGATCTGCGAATCGTTTGCGGCGTCGGGGCTTCCCATGGACGCTTTCCGGGGCGCTCTGCGGCGGCGAGGGCTGCGCTCGGGCGTCTGCGGGCGCTCGCGGCGTCGGGGTCGCGGGTGAGATTTGCGAATCGTTTGCGGTGCTGCTTATGTCCACGCATTCGCAAGCGCGTTTGCAACGGCAGGCGCTTCCTCGATCGAGATGCTGTCGCTTCGCAGGATGAAGCGCGCGGGGGAGGATTCGCTTGCCGTGTTTGCCTGCGACTTGGTGCCGGTCGGGGCGCCGCTTAGCGAAGCCGTGCCGGCGAAACTTGACAGCGGGGCGATGCGGATGCCAGCGGCTTCGGCGGCGGTGGCAAGTTCGCGTTCGCCGCGTTCGCTCTCCAGTTGCATGATGAAATGCGGGCCGTCGTTGAGGCCGGCGAACGCAATGCGATCGCCGAAGGCTTCGTGCAGGGCGTTGACCAGGGCGTCCTGCGTTTTGCGTGCGTGGGTGCGCAGGCGGTTCACATGGCGGTCGTAATGGCCCTGCTCGATGAAGCGAGCCAATGCCAGCTGGTCGAGCGGGCTGACGGTGTTCGCATAGAAGCCGAGTTGCTTGCGGAAGCGCTGCGCCAGCTGCGGCGGCAGCACCAGGTACGCCATGCGAAAGGCCGCGCCCAGGCTTTTGGCGAACGAGTTGAGGTACAGCACGCGTTCGGCGGCATCGATGCCGAACAGCGAGGGGATGGGTCGCCCGGCCATGCGGAACTCCGAGTCGTAGTCGTCCTCGATCAGATAGCGGTCTCCTTCGCGCGCCCAGTTCAAAAGCTCGCGACGTCGGGCCGCCGTGGTGACGATCCCGGTGGGGAACTGGTGCGATGGCATGATGTGGGCGACCGATGCGCCGGAAGCTTCCAGGGCTGCTACGTTGATGCCGGAATCGTCCAGCCCGATATGCGCCACCTGCGCATCCTGCTGTTCGTACATGCGTGTGAGCAGGGGATATCCCGGATCTTCCACTGCGTAGCGTCTGGTGCGTCCTAGCAGTTGCACAAGCAGCTGGTACAACGTTTGCGACCCGGCGCCTATGGCGACCTGATCAGGCGACACGTCCATCCCGCGGTATTGCCGCAAATGGTCGGCGATGGCGCTTCGCAGCTCGGGCGATCCTGCTGCAGAAGCGGCTTCGGCCAGCGATGCCGCCGATTCGTCCGAAAGCGTTCGGCGGACGGCTTTCGCCCAAGCGGAGTAGGGGAGCATGGTGGTTGCCAGCGTGCTGTGCGTGAAATCTGCGAGCAGCGGCGCATCGGACGGGGTGTTTTGAGCGTGGGCTGCAGTGGAACCAGCCGGTTGGGTGCCCGGGTTGGTGGTTGGTAGATGTCCGGTCTGGTTTTCCGGGCGTTCCTTCTCTTGCGAAAGAAGCTGCAGGTTGTTCGGGTTTGCGGCGTGATTATCGCGCTCGCGTCTCGCGGCGGCGTTCGCCGCCTTGGTTCGGTGCTGCGCGCTTCCCGGTTCCTCGATCTTGGCGGCGGGCGCAAGGTCGCATGCGTAGTAGCCGCAGCGCTCGCGCGAACGGATGTAGCCTTCGGCGACTAGCTGGTCGTATGCGGCTTCGACGGTGATCAGGCTGACGCCCAGCTGTTTCGCCAGCGCGCGTTTCGAGGGCAATTTCTGCCCGGGTTCGACTTTTCCGTGTGCGATATCGTGACGGATGCAACGATACAGATATTCGTAAAGAGCCAGGTCACCGCGCGATTCCATATCGTAGAAGAACACTTGTTCGTCACCGCTTTCCCCGATTGTTTCACGTGGAACATCTGGTCATATAAAAAGAAACAGTTTTGGTGATACTACCATAACCAGATGAAGCGTAACCTTCGGGCATTCACATTCTCAGAGAAGGAGTAGGAAATGACCGAGCCTCAAACCGCCGAAGAGCGCGTTGCCTTGAACCGCCAGCTTGCCCAGATGCTGAAGGGCGGCGTCATTATGGACGTCACCACGCCTGAGCAGGCGCACATCGCCGAGCAGGCGGGTGCTTGCGCCGTCATGGCGCTCGAGCGCATCCCCGCCGACATCCGCGCTGCCGGCGGCGTGTCCCGTATGAGCGACCCGAAGATGATCAAGGGCATCCAGGAGGCTGTATCCATCCCCGTTATGGCCAAGTGCCGCATCGGCCACTTCGTGGAGGCCCAGGTGCTGCAGGCCATCGACATCGACTACATCGACGAGTCCGAGGTGCTGTCCCCGGCCGACGACACGTATCACATCGACAAGACCCAGTTCAACGTGCCGTTCGTCTGCGGCGCCCGCGATCTGGGCGAGGCGTTGCGCCGTGTTGCCGAGGGCGCCACGATGATCCGCACCAAGGGCGAGCCCGGCACGGGCGACGTGGTGCAGGCCGTGCGCCACATGCGCATGATGAACGCCGAGATTCGCCGCATCCAGAACCTGCGCGCCGATGAGCTGTTTGAGGCTGCCAAGCAGCTGCAGGTGCCCGTCGAGCTGGTCAAATACGTGCACGAGAACGGTAAGCTGCCTGTCGTGAACTTCGCCGCCGGTGGCGTGGCCACCCCGGCCGACGCTGCGCTCATGATGCAGCTGGGCGCCGAGGGCGTGTTCGTGGGCTCCGGCATCTTCAAGTCTGGCAACCCCGAGAAGCGTGCGCAGGCGATCGTGAAGGCAGTGGCGAACTACACCGACGCCAAGCTCATCGCCGAGCTTTCCGAGGACCTGGGCGAGGCCATGGTCGGCATCAACGAGAGCGAGATCGCCCTCCTCATGGCGGAGCGCGGCAAGTAACGGTTTCGTTTTGCCTACGGCAAAACGGACTAGCTCGACGCTGTGGGCCGCTGCGGCACGCCGTCTTGCACCTCAGCTGCGCAGGCGTGGCCCAAAGGCCAATGCCCGCTTGCTTCGGCGCAATACGACGCACCGCAGCGGCCCTCGCTGACTTTGACGCCACCTGCGATTTTATTGGCGGGTGGCTTTTTGGCTTGATGTGACCGGAGGGTTTCCCCATGTCTAAGAAAATCGCTGTTTTGGCTGTTCAGGGGGCGTTTATCGAGCATGAGCGCACGCTGGCGAAGCTGGGGTGCGAATGCATCGAGCTTCGGCAGGGGCCCGATGTCGAACAGCCCTACGATGCCCTGGTTCTGCCGGGAGGCGAGAGCACGGCGCAGGCGAAGATGCTGCGCGAGCTGGGCATGCTCGATACGCTGAAGTCCCGCGTGGCCGCCGGCCTGCCGGTGCTGGGCACGTGCGCGGGTCTGATTTTGCTGGCGCAAAACGTCGAAGAAGGCGTTCCCGCCGCCGGTGACCCGAACGGCCCCGTTGCCGCGGGCGCGACCGCGCCGGGCGCCATCGGAACGCTGCCGGTGACGGTGCGCCGCAATGCGTACGGCCGTCAGCTGGGAAGCTTCCGCACCGTTGCCCCCTGCGCGGGGCTGCCCGGCGTACCGGATGGCGAAACCGCCGATATCCCCATGACGTTCATCCGCGCCCCGTTTATCAAAGCGGTACCTGAAGATGTCAAGGTGCTTGCTACCGTGGACGATCGCATAGCCGCCGTTTGCTACGGAAATCAGCTGGGCGTGTCGTTCCATCCTGAATTGGATGATGACCTACGCATCCACGAGCTGCTCGTCAGCCTGATCTAGCTACCTACGGCGCCTTCTTCGCTGATAGCGTCCTCCTTGCGCCTGGTTGCCGCCCTTCACGCGCGCGGCAACCAGGGCAAGTGCGGCTAATGCGGCGGCTCCAAGAAGCTGCGTTGTCGGCAGTGCTGCCCAATCTCCGGTTTCCGCCAATTTGCCCGCAGCATCCTTGGGTGTTTTGCTCTCTTTTGGCTCCTTGGTATCGTTTTCCGGTCCGTCATCGCTCTCCTCAATAAGGCGATTCGTCATCGTTTTCGGTATTACCGATGGCTCCGAGGGGTCGTGGTTGATATCGATTATCTCGCTGACCAGGTTGTATCCCTCGTTCGTATCGCATGGCATCTCTTCAAGCAGGTATCGCCCATAGGGTAGCGCCGCAAGGTCGTTGGTCGGCGCAGCTGTGCTGCCGTCGCTACCGCAACCGAACCATATGCCTGCCGTCGGGTCCATATCACTTGCGGCTACACGTTCGGCATCCAGCAGGCGATCGTTGCCGTTGGTGTTTTCCGCGTGCTTGACATAGCGGCTCTCGGTGGATGCGTGCCCATTTTCATCGCAGACCAGCACATGCTTCTCGCCGGTTGCAAGGTTGGTTAGGGAAAACGCCACCTGCAAAGGCTTGCTGTCGCCTTCCTTGATTTTGGATAGCTCCAAATCGTTTCTAATCACCTGGTTGGAGAATGAAAGTGAGTTCCCGTTCGCATCCGCTTCGGCGAGTTCTCCTGCTGCGTGTACTTCTACGGTCCTAGGGCTTCCATCCGATAAGAGGTAGCCGTTAGACGCGGCGACCTCGCGAACGGAATAGGTGCCGAACGGCAAGGCATCGGAGCTGGTTTGCGCTCTGTGCTCCTTGCGCTCTTCATCCCATTGCGTTTCGATCACATCGACAACCTGCCCGGGAGCGCTCCATTCTCCGTTAACGTTCACGCTATTGGGCGAAGCGTTGACTATCTCGAAAAGCACGCCATCGAGGGTGGGCGCCCATGCAAACTCTTCATTGCCGCCCATCGCAGCAGAGCCATGCAGCTCGGCATCCGTTTTCGATACGGCTATGCCGCCGCGAAGAACCTTCTCATGCACGGAAACGCCCTGATCGGCGCTTTCTCCCGAAATGAAGGAGACGGTGCAGTCGTGCTCGCCATCGCCCGTGGCCGCTACCGTGATGACGGCGGTTCCGGGATGCTTCTCGTAGCCTTGCGGCGCCCTCGTTTCCTCGATGGTGTAGGTGCCTATGGGAAGCGCGCAAAACCCCATGGAATCGCGAGGAAGCTCGTCGCCGCCTACGTGGTAACGCTCCATGTTCGTCGCGTCCGATAGGTGTACCTCGCCAAGCTCATCAGTACAGAATTCCCAGGTGAACAGGGGATTCGCTGCAACGTTGTCATCGGCGCCTTCTCCGCTGGTCCCATCGTCCTTGCTTGGAGGCGATTCCAGCTGCGCGAAATACCGCACGGTGAACACCGCCCCTGCCAGACTTGCGTCCCCCTGCGGTGCGGCGAATCGGCTGTCTGCGTCCAGCTTTCGCAACAACACGTCGAGCCGTGCCATTTGAGGCGCGTTCTCCACTTTCCCGCTGTTCACGTGCGCGATTTGGCGGTCCTTGACCTCAACGGGGAAGACGTTGGTGCTTGCCGCCATATGCAAAGGGGCTTGCAGCTCGCGAACCCAGTAGGCGCCTGTCGGCAGCGCATCGGCTTTTGCCCGTCCCTCCGCATCGCAAACAAGGGTGCGCGCCAGGTCGCTGCAGGTCTCATCGCGAAAGATGCCGAACTTCGCTCCTTCCAGGGAATACAAGGGGTTTCCCTCGGTTATGCGCGGTTGGGAGGATACCTTCGTCAGCTCGAGCGACCCCTGGGCCGTGTAAGTGAATGACACCACGCACTGGGTAGCGTTGCCGGTTGAGGCCTGGAAGGCCGAGAATGTTGTGGGGACTTCGGCTACTCTCTCTGCTATGCGGCGGCCGGTTGCCGCGGCGTTGATAAGCGCGCCGTGGGAGTCGAACCCGATGACTTGGCGCTGCGCCCATGATCGGAAGGACTCGCTGCATCCGTACAGCGCCGAGGCGCTGCTGGACGAGTACGTGTCCGAAAGCAGGATATGCGTGAGCGCGGCATAGCGAGCTTCGGTCATCTCCCCGCCGTCGTACCAGGTGGAAGGCCATAGCGTTTTATCGAACCCAGGGCTGCCGTACCCGAACCACAGGTCTGCGGCGGCTTCGGCGTTTCTGCCGCTCGGGGCGTTGATGGGGGCTTTCGCATATGGTCCCGACCGAGGAGTGGCAAGCATGGGCGTGGCGCAATAGGCGGCGTTTCCATCGACGCTCATCCACGTGGTGCTGTAGCCAGCGTAGTCGATTCTGGCGCCTACCAGCAAATGCCCGACCTCGCTTTCGGCGAAGGCGGAAGCCGGCGGCGAACCGACGGCGAACCCGCATGCGAGCAAGACGGCGATTAAGGCGAATCGGAGCGCCGATTCGATGCAACGGCGTTGTCGCGTATACGGATGGGGAATCGATTGCTCGTTGGGGCGCTGCGGTTGCCGCGCTCCCCGACCTTTTGACGGTATCCGGATTCGTGCTCGCGACAATGCTCTGCCGAAATCGTTTTCATGAAGTGCTCCCGATATGCAAGCTGCAAAGCCCGTTCCCATGGCGCCTCCTTGGTTCGCTAGGTGTTTAACGAACCAGCATACCGACGCGAACTTGCAGAACCCTTGCCGGGAGCGCCATGCGTTGTCGTCGAAACCTTGCACCGCAGTCAGCCTTGGTTCCGGCTCAAACTCGCAGCATGGTTGATGAAACCTTGCAGATTTACATCAGCGTCCCACCCGACGCGGCGCAACGAGAGGGGCAATCGTTCGCTTCTATTGGTTCCCGTGCATCCATATGAAGGATGCTTTGCGAAACAAGGCATACAAGCAGAAGGGCCTTGCCGATGCTGTCGACGCCGGCAAGGCCTTTTGCTTTGCGCTCGGTTACGCGATATGGGCAAAATCGCTTGTGATTTATGTATCATCCCAGCTCAGATGCTAGAACTCGCCATAAAAGGAGCAACCACCGCGCCAGCTTTCCTTCGTGTGGTACACAAGTGGTGCTCATGGTCCAATCCATTCATAGCATCTATTATTGCACGCATATAACCCTATTAGGTTATATAGATGCACCCTTCTAATCCGTACGCAATAACTAGCCTAATCCCTTCACGCACTTTTCATAAATGGTACAGCAAGCCGATTGAGGGTTATCCCTTGCGGCTCGTAAAGTGGCAGCCATCGGATCCCAAGTGAGGGGTTCAAACCAATAGCGAATCGTCGAAAGACGAACGGCAAGAAAGAAGGAGTGAGGGTTATGAAGCACGAGCATTACATGGACATGAACCGTCTGAGCGACTGGAGCGTGGACCAAATCAACGAACTGCTTGATGTTTGCCTGCTGCTGAAGGAGATGGAGGAGAAGGGCGTTCGCTTGCCCCTGCTTAAGGACGTCTCCCTTGCTATGATGTTCGACCAGCAGTCAACCCGTACCCGCGTAAGCTTCGAGACGGCCATGACCCAGTTTGGCGGCCATGCGATGTTCCTCGATGGCAGCTCTCTGCATGCCGGCTCTGGCCAAGAGGATATCGCGGAGACTGCGGCCATTATTTCTTCCATGGCCGACGCCATCATGATTCGTAGCCTGTCTCAGCGCGTCATCGATGAGGTTGTTGCCAACTCCACTGTACCGGTTATCAGCGGCATGTCCTGCGCCGAGTTCCAGTCTGATGGCTTTGGTAGCCAGGAGCAGCATCATCCCACGCAGGTCATTGCCGACCTTATCACGATGATCGAGCGCAAGCCGAAGGGCAAGAAGCTGTCTGATTGCACCTTCATGTGGCTGGGCGATGGCGCTGACGGTTTCGACTGCGTGTTCATGGACCATCTCTCCCTGTTCCCGCGCTTGGGCATTCGCGTGATTTGCGCTGCCCCCAAGAAGTTCTGGCCCTCTGACGAGCTGCTGGCAAAGTGCCGCGCTCAGGCTGCCGAGGATGGCAACGGCGAGATCATCTGCACCGAGGATCCCTATGAGTACGCTCCCGAAACCGATTTCTTCTACACCGGTGTCGTGAACTACCACAAGATGGGCGTTTGCGAGAAGGAAGCCTTTGAGGTGTTCTACCCGAAGTACCAGATCAACGAAGAGCTCATGGCTCATGCCCCGAAGTCCGCTTGGGTTATGCACTACCTGCCCGGTAACCGTAACTGGGAGATGACTGACGCAGTGTGGGATGGCCCGCAGTCTGCTCTGCTGCCCCTGGGCGAGAATCGTCTGTATGCTCAGCGCGGTATTCTGGTGTACATCCTGTGGCCGCTCCGCCGCAACACCAGCGAGTATCTGGAGAACTACTACCGCGGTAAGGTCGAGGATCTGCTGACCCCGCGCATTCACAACTACGACTTCTAAGGCGTAAGTTTTGTCGTTCGGTTGACGCTAGCCCAGTTCTCGTCAATCGAACAAGGCACAATCATATTTCGCAAAGGGCTGCATGGTCGGCAGCGATCATGCAGCCCTTCGTACTCATTGGAGGTACTGAAATGCGTCAGATTACCGAATCCGAATCCACTCCTAAAGCCGATGGCTTCTATATGCCGGCCGAATTCGCCCCGCAAGACCGCGTGTTCATGGGCTGGCCGAATCGTCCTGACACGTTTGCGTTCGGCGCCGTGCCCGCTCAGCGCACCTATGCCGGCATCGCGAATGCCATTTCCGAGTTCACTCCCGTTGTGATGTGCTGCAACGAGGCCGACTACGACAACTGCAAGGCTGTGTTCAAGGATAACGAGCGCGTGACGGTTATGGAAATGAGCATCAACGATGCTTGGTTCCGCGATACCGGCGCCACGTTCTTGGTGAATGGCAAGGGCGACAAGGCTGCTACTGACTGGCACTTCAATGCATACGGTGGCTTGGTGGATGGCCTGTACTTCCCCTGGGACAAGGATGCTAAAATCGCGCGTAAAATGGCCGACTACGTGGGGGTTCGCACGTATCGTCCCGACCATGTGATTCTCGAGGGCGGTTCTATTACCGTTGATGGTGAAGGTACCCTTATCGTTACGGACTCGTGCCTGCTTTCCGGTGGTCGTACCGCTTCTGTGCTGGTCGCCCATGAGCCTGATGCAGGTGATTGGCCGCTGTACCCGCGTAAATATGAGCCTTTCAGCGAGGAACTGCGCGCTTACATGACCAAAGAACTCGAAGAGTACTTGGGTGTTGAGAAGGTTATTTGGGTTAAGGAAGGCATCGATCCCGAGGTTACTAACGGTCATATTGACGACTGCGCGACCTTTATCGCTCCTGGCGTTGTGGCCTGCATCTGGACCGATGATCCGGACTATCCGTTCTATCGTCAGTGCCATGAAATCTACGACACTTTGGTTAACGCTACCGATGCTAAGGGTCGCAAGCTGAAGGTCTACAAGCTTCCCATGCCCGAGAAGCCTTGCTTCATGTCCGATGAGGAAGCGAATTCCATCGACCTGGTGAACCCGCGTACCGCGCAGGACGAGCCGCAGATTGCTTCCTACATGAATTACCTGGTAACCAATCACGGTTGCATCGTCCCGCAATACGGCGACGTTAATGATGCTCTTGCCGTAGAAACCTTGCAGAAGATTTACGACGAGACGTGGGGCGAAGGCGTGTTCAAGTGCGTTGGCGTTGACTCTCGCCAGGTTGTGTACGGCGGTGGCAACATCCACTGCATCACGCAGCAGGAGCCCTCTGCTTAAAGCTTGGAAACACTTTCAAATAGGCATCTGACCCATAAATTCATGATTCGCATTAATTGCTAACAGGGTTAATGGGTTCTGAATACGGAGGGCGTAGGTTTTTGCTAGAGGTAAGACTTGCGCCCTCTTTTGGATTACGAAGCGCAAGAGGGGAACCGTGCGAAAGAAACGATCCTTTTGGAAACGCCGGTGGCGGGTAATGGTTGCCGTGCTCGCTTCGTAGGATGCCAACTTCGATAACAGAAGGAGGGAGTAGTCCATGAGTGCCGTAGATGAAATCAGGTCCGAGCTGAGCGGAAGCACGAACTTCGATGAAGCTCACGAAGGGGAACTGTTCGAGCGTATCGCGGAAATCGAAGAGCAAGAACGCGAGGGAAAGCTCATTCCTGGACTGGATAAAGCCGACAACATTTTGATAGCCGCAATGTTTATCGTGCTGGGAGTGTTGCCTGTTATCTGGTATGCGGTCATGTATTTCTAAGGGGAGGTGCATTATGGCTGAAGCAGATGTCAACAGCGAGGCTCAAAGCGAGTCTATGCCTGTTCTAAAAAGCGAGCGTCCTTATGGTTTCAAAGATTACACGGTAGTTATCACGGGTTTTGCGTGCGCGGCATGGTGTTTTATCACCGGAGGAAGTCTGGCGCTATATGTAGACGTTCCGACAGCGCTTGTTGGCTCGATTGCCGGCAACATCGTTGCAGTATTGCTTATGTCGCTTGCGACGCAGGTGATATCGGGAAAATATGGAGTCGACGCATACACATCGGTGCGAGGCATCCTTGGTGGCAAAGGCACGAAGGTATTCCTGATTTTGATGTCCATATTCGTTATTGCTTGGCTGGTTATCCTCTGTATGATGGTGGCGAAGGCCGTTGGCAATATCGTGCTTGGGTTTACAGGAACGAACATCACTACCGGTGTTCCCATGTTCATTCTTTCGGTGATTGCCGGCGCGATTTGCTGGATGGTCGCCTGGAAGGGCCCTGTGCTCTTGAAGAAGCTCAATAACTTTGTAGCACCTATTTTCGTCATCATTTTGATCTTCCTGTTCGTGGTGGTCAGCATGAACTACGGTTGGGATACCGTTCTGTCCGCTAAGCCCTTGGCCCCGTTTGAGGACCAGTGGCTGAACTTCCTGGTAGTCTTCGAGCTCAGTATGGGCGCCGGCTTTTCTTGGTGGCCGAATATGGGTGGTGTTGCGAAGCTGTGCAAGACCACGAAAGCGGCTTTCTGGCCAAACGTTATCGGATTGGTTTTCGCCGCGACTCTGGGCACCGTTATGGGTGTTGCAGCATCTCTGCTGGTGAACAGCTCCGATCCGACTGCATGGATGATTCCGATGGGCGGTCTGGGTCTTGGCACCGCGGCTTTGCTGCTGGTGATTTGCGCCGACATTACTGCATGCTCCGTTATGTTGTACAACCTGGGTATTGGCATTAAGCAAGTGAAGACCTTTGTGAAAATCCCATGGGGCAAGTGCACTGGCTTGATTACCCTGATTGCTTTCGTCGGCATGATTTGGGCTGAGCCGCTGTACGACAATTTCTATATCATCCTGGGTATTTCCAGCATGAGCTGCGCTCCTATCGCAATGATGCAGCTGGTTGACTACTACGCGTTCAGGAAAAAGCACATTTCCATTCGCGACGCTTACAACAACGGCAAGAACTCCAAGTACTATTTCTGGGGTGGCTTCAACTGGGTTGCAATTGGCGTTTTCGCAGCTTCGGTGGTGCTGTATCTTGCAATTTTCGATCCCTTCCTGTGCATTCCTCATGACGCCTTCAGGTACTGCAATGCAACGACTGCCGTGTGCATCTTCAGCGCGCTTGCATACTATGTGCTAGGAAAGCTGCTCCTGGTGAAGAGAGGTATTGGCGGCTTCCCGAAGCCTAATGAGAAGGCTGGCATCGAATCGAACGGTAAAGAATAGTTCTCGATAAACAAGCAAGGAGGTAAACCCTATGCCCTACGCAAAAGGTGACGGTCCTTCCGTAGTCATCGCCCTCGGCGGCAACGCTCTCGGCAACAGCCCGCAGGA
>OKVV01000239.1_pt1 | contig 39919 bp, 34 predicted proteins | sample 1606871 | NCBI WGS metagenome assembly OKVV01 (sample SAMN03281011, study PRJEB24777) | human gut metagenome | isolation source: fecal sample PR176 from 1 month old male Indian infant, caesarean delivered... | place: Singapore | collected 2006-01-13
ACCCATCCTAGAAGACCACCGTGAGCCCTTACACTAACCAACCCTCCACCACGTTGCACTTACACTGAAAAACCACCTGTTGAATTATCTGATCAATGCGTTCCGCATGATGATTCCCTTCGAGTTGGCGGTAAAAGGCATACAATATATACCGTTCTTCTGTTTCCAAGTCGCTGTGACAATATATCTGGCGCACTTGTTCGGCAAACTCGACGAGATTGAAGATGAGACGCAATTTCTGGCCATTTCGATTTTCCTAGGCTATGTGCTTGCGTCTGTGTTGTTCGAGCCAGATTTTGGTTCGTGGGTTCGTCATGAGGCGGCCACCTTCCCGGTACTGCATCTGCTGGTGTTCTCTCGTAATCAACGACTATCCCAGTGGAAGCGGGATGTCAATAAGATCAAGGGGCGTATTGGCCGGCATGCAAATATGGTCAGAAAGATGGAGGCCTGATGCATATTGGGTTTTTCTCCGGCGACATCACCCGATCAGGTGGCACGGAAAACGTGTCCATCATGATTGCCAACGAGCTTTTGGCACGGACCGATTGCGAGATTTCGTTCGTTAGCTTGTTCGAGGAGCGCGATAGTCCGTTCTTCTCGATTGATCCGAGTATCCGCCGATTTGCGCTGTACCCGACGGTCACGCATGGCATGCAACACTATTTCGATACCTGCAGACGATTGCGGAACATTGTTGATGACCAGCATATCGATGTGTTGATTGACATTGACCGAAACCGACAGAAAGCTTTATGAAAGTAATCTTAAGTTGGAATGCCCGATCATGGCGATTGCGAATCCCATGAGAACCCCTGCTGAGGCTTGCTATGATGTTAGTTCCCGTTTGATTCTTAGCGCCGGGCGGTTGACCTACCAGAAAGGCTTTGATCTGCTGGTTGAGGTCGCGGTCAAGGTTTTGCCGAATCACCCGGACTGGCAGTGGGTGATTCTCGGAGAAGGTGAGGATAGGTCGGTCCTGGAGCGAAAGATTCACAATGCAGGCCTGGATAAGCGGCTGGTTCTTAAGGGGCAGGTCGATGATATGGATTCGTATTACCGACAATCCGCCATGTTTGTGATGACATCTCGTTTTGAGGGGTTGCCATTGGTGTTGCTCGAAGCCAAGATGCATCGTTTGCCGCTGATAAGTTTCGATTGCCTGACCGGCCCGTCGGAAGTCATTGAAGATGGCATCAACGGCACGGTCGTACCGTTAGGGGATATCGATGCCATGGCCACAGCTATCAACGAGCTGATTGACGACAAAACCAAGCGTATCGAATACTCGGCCATGAGCGGCAGCAACGCCGAACGATATGATATGGCGACGATTCTTGATAGCTGGAGACGGCTGTTGCGTTTATTTGATTCGAACGAAGGAGGATCTGACTGATGACGGATCAGACAGTGGTATCTGTGGTCATTCCCGTCTATGGGGTGGAACCGTACCTCGACCATTGCATACGAAGCGTGGTGGAACAGGATTACGAACGATTGGATATCGTTGTGGTGGATGATGGTTCACCAGACGACTGTCCCCAGATGTGTGACGAGTGGGCGGCGCGTGATCCCCGCATTCGTGTGGTACATAAGAAGAACGGCGGCCTGGCGTCGGCAAGGAACGCGGGACTGGACGTCATCGTTGGCGACGTGGTCACATTTGTGGACAGCGATGATTATGTTGAGCCGAACTACGTATCCGAACTGCTGCGCTGGCATGAGCAAAGCGGTGCGGATGTGGTGATGTGCCCATGTATGCATGATTTGGAGGATGGCAGTATTGTTACTGACAAGCGGCGTGCACCCGAGGGGGATATGGACAGTGAAGAGGCCTTGATTCAGTTCCTTTATCATCTGTCGTTGGCCGGGCCGGTATGGGGCAAAATGTTCGATGCTCGTTTTTTCAAAAGTGAGCAAGGCGTTCGCTTCCATGAAGGATTGAACAGTGAGGACTATTATGTGCTCGCGCAGGTTTTCTTGCAGATGAATAAGATCTTCGTACGGATGAAACCGCTGTACCACTACCGCATCCGGCAAGGCTCCATCGTGCATATGAACTCGTTTAATGATCATTCGTGTGATGAAATCCAGATTGCCGATCTATGCTGCGACTACCTGGCCCGGCATGGCTACCGTAACCAGAATGCTCTGAATTATTTTCGCTTGCAGGGCCGTGCAGATGTACTGTTCAACATCTTTCAGAGTGATGCCCCGCATGAGGTATATCGGCGGATTGCGCGTGACATGAGACGCCATCTCTGGCCGGTATTGCACGACGGGACGGTTTCAGTCTCAAGAAAAATCAAGCATACGCTGTTGTCTTTGGCGCCGTTGTCGTACCATAAACTTCAGCAAGTGGTTGGAGACCGTTCATGAACACAGGCGATTCCTTGGTCAGCCTTATCGTGCCTGTGTATAACGTTGGCAATTATCTGAATGTCTGTGTTGACAGCCTGTTACGGCAGACATATGCCAACATTCAAGTAATTCTGGTGGATGACGGTTCCACTGATGGCAGTGCAGACTTATGCGATGCGTGGGCCGACAAGGACTCCCGCGTCATGGTGATTCATCAGGCCAACAACGGCGTCTCCATGGCAAGAAACGCTGGCATCAATGCGGCGGAGGGAGATTGGCTGGAGTTCGTGGATTCGGATGACTGGCTTGAAGAGGGAACCGTCGACGGACTGCTTGGATTGGTCCGCGACAAGCATGCGCAGATGGACATATTCAACTACCGGAGCGTATCGGCTGAAGACACCCCCGATACCGTGCGGGAGCAGCCGGCCGACTACCGGATTAAGGAGGGCATCCTTTCCAGAAGGGATGTGTTGGATTGCATTCTTGCGTATTCAGGGGTGAAAGGGTACGTGTGGAATAAATTTTTTTCGCGCACATTAATCGAACAGGGAGATCTTCAGTTCGATTCAAACGTCAGTATGTGTGAAGACTTACTGTTTAATGTGGAATGTGCGTCGTTGTCTACGGTGACGGTGAGTACTAACCAATGCCTGTACAACTACCGAAGTAATCCTAATTCCACTTCTCACAAGGTAGATTTGAAGTCCCTCGCGACCTGTCTGGAAGCGCATGAACGCATGATGTCGATCGTCCCGCAGGAATCGAAATCTTCGGTAAAAGCGTCCTATGCCATTCTGGCAGAAGAGCTATTGCTACGTACCTATGATGTCAACGATATAACGCATTGTGACGAATACAGGGCGATTCTGCGTAGATACTGGTGGCATGCGTTGAAGAGACAGCATTCACCGCGATATTGGGTACGTATCCTCGGCGGAGCCTTGTGCCCGTCGTTATTTTACCCCGTCTGGAATTGCATGAAGGGAGGACTCAATGACTGACGCTCCTATTAAACGTATCGTTTTTTTGTGTGGCCTTGGAGATGGCGGCATGGAAATCGCTTTGGTGCACCTATTGCGCAGACTGGACTATCGCCGATTTTCGGTGACGCTGTTGACTCCTGAACGCGAGGGTCCACTATTGAGGATGATCCCGGAGCAGGTCACAGTTCGCCACTGCCATTTCACCTCGGATTTTGCATATGGCATCGGGCTCAATGATTTTTCCGACTGCACTACGATTCAACGTGTCATATATCGATTCGGACGTAAACTGCTGACGCTCGGCAGTGGCGAACGACATAATTTGGTATATGACTGTGCCGCCTGTCACATTAACGATCTGCCGAAGGAACATTTCGACGCGGTACTCGATTTTCGGGGCTATGGATCGTTGACCACTACCATTGGGGCTCAATTGGATGCGGATTTTCATGCGATTTGGATGCATGATGAACGTATGGAGTGGTTGCCCCTGGCCATGCCATATCTGAAATACTATGACAAGGTATTTTGTGTGTCCGAGTCAGTGAAGCGTAGATTCGATGAGCTGGCACCTGCATACACAGACAAGGCCGAGGTGCTGTATAACGTGCTGGACGCAGATGACATCAGGCGCAAAGCCTCCCAAGCGTTGCCCGACGATTTCGCCAAGTATCCAAACAAATTGGTTACATTAGGGCGCCTACATTCGCAGAAGGGTATCGATATCGCGGTGAAGGCCGCTGCGAAGCTACGCCGGCAGGGGGTGGATTTCGTCTGGCTGGTGCTGGGTGAAGGTGATCAACGAGCCGAGCTGGAAGCGATGATTCATTCATATAGGCTTGAACAATGTTTTGTTCTCAAAGGGCATGTGGATAACCCCTATCCTTATATCAAGGCGGCTGATGTCTATGTGCAACCATCCCGATACGAGGGATATAGTCTGGCATTGCAGGAGGCTCGAATTATAGCTAAGCCGATTGTCGCATCCGATGTGCCGAGCTCCCGCGAACAGATCATTGATGGACGTAACGGGATCTTGGTCCGTCTTGACGAGACTGCACTGGCGGACGGAATCAGTCGACTGCTTGGAGATTCGTCTTTGCGTGGCACCTTGACCGCCAATCTGCGCAATGAACGATTCGACTATGAAGATCAGATACAACGACTGTATTCATTGATTGATAATGCGGGGGAGGAATGATATGAGCCCACAGCCTATTCGCATTCTCCAGTGGGGTATGACAACCGGTCTGGGCGGTATTGAGACTTTCATTATGAATCTGTACCGTCACATGGACCGAACCAAGGTGCAGTTTGATTTCCTGCAAGGTTATCACGATGGTCCACTGCATTTTGAGGATGAGATCCAATCCATGGGAGGAACCATATATCGCGTTCTCGTGCCGCAGCGGGATTCCTTGATTCGGTCGCGCACATGTTTGCCACGTTTTTTCAAAGCCATCCGGAGATCGCGGGGGTGCATATGCATGCGAATTTCTCCTACGCGCTGCCGTTGAAATACGCTCAGCGCGCTGGTATTGGGCTACGCATTCTGCATTCCCATAACATCGAGGAATATCAGCATCGTGAGGACCCGTTGCGAGCGTTGCTATGGGATATGCGCGGACGTGCCATCGCTAGGGACATCGATCGATGCCCTACGCATTATTTCGCCTGTTCGGATCTGGCGGCGAATTTCATGTTTCCAGGTAAGCCATACACTTGGGTCCGTAATGGCATTGACACTGCGCGATTTGCCTTTGACGCCGCCATGCGAGAACGACTGCGCCATGAGTTGGGATTCGCGGATCATACTTCGGTTATCGGATTCTGCGGTGGTTTGCGACCGCAGAAGAATCCGTTGTTTCTGCTAGAGGTATTTGAGCGGTACCATGCAATCAATCCGGATTCCGCGTTGATTCTGGTTGGCGAGGGCATTTTACGCGATGACATTGAACGTCGGATTGCTGACGGGGAACTGGATGGCTGTGTACGGCTGCTTGGCCAACGCACTGATATCGCCGAACTTTATCAGGCCATGGACGCTTTCGTGCTACCTTCGGTAGATGAAGGACTGGGCATCGTATACATCGAAGCTCAATGTGCAGGTCTGCCTTGTCTCGGCTCCGCCGCTGTAGTGCCGGAATCGGCCCGGGTGTGTGAGCTCATGAGCTTCGAACGGTTGGAAAATGGTCCAGAGGCGTGGGCGGAGCGATTGGACAACATGATCAGTCATGCGGCTGAGCGGAGGGACCGGAGTGCCGAAGTAAAAACCGCAGGGTATGAAATGTCTGATGTGGCCGCCCAATTGCAGAAATTCTATATGAGGAACGGGAAAAGAGCGTGACCTTACTCCCAAACATCGCGGCGGCAAGAGCGCTGTGGGCGGGGATGCGCGATGAAGGCTCATCAAGAATCTTAGAGCTTTCTCCAGCGCATCAGTTTGTGCAGGATGATCATTCTTTCCCGTTTCCCAAGCAGGAAGAGCATATCCGATGCGAATGTAATCAATGCGGTTACTGCGCATGCTAATAGTAAACCAAACCAATTGGTTTGCGGAATATGCAAAAAAGTTTTGGCAAAATTGCCGAGAACAATCGCCGTTATGGCAGAGACGAGATATTGCGCATATACGGAATAGAACCGCGACCAAGACAGCCGGAGGCAAATAGCAGCATATACGGGCACAAAAGTGATGTTCGCAAGTATATCGACGATTTGCGGCACGGCAGCGACGGCATAGATACCCCAATTGGAGAATTTGACACATACCAATGTGGCGATAAGTGAAATGATGCCGCATGTCAACCAGCTGAGCGAGTAGTTACGCAACCGATTTACCAGCAAAGGCACTGCTTGCAACGTACCTGCTATGCCAGTGAAGAAAAAGCCACTCAAGGTTAGTATCATGAGTAGATAGATCATGTGGGTATTCTGACTGGGCTGCCATAGGGCGATGAATGCCGAACCGTTGATCAGCAGGGTCACCACGATAATGTTGGTGAATAATCCGGTAATGCGCATTCCTGTTTTGAGTTCATCCAACAATGCATTGTGGTTGCCTTGCGCGTAGAGTCTGGTCTGTTCGGGAGAGAACAGACCAGAAATGGTGTTGGTAAGGGTTACGAGGGCATTGGGGACGACTTGGGCGATGGACAAGTAGCCCATGTGCAACGGACTGATGGCTAGATTCGCGATGAGCAGGCTGAGTCCATTTTGCAGGATCTGCTGCAAATTTATCACGGTGTTCCATATGCCACTGGACAGCATCGTCCATGTGGCACGAAGTGAAATAGCATTTTGTTTGATGCGTAATTCAGGAGTGAGGCGAATGGTAAACACGTAATTCAATATGGCCAATGTGAGCTGTGCCAAACAGGTCCCTAGTCCAACAAATAGCACGTAGGTGGGGAACAATGCGAAGCACACCACCATGACGGTGATTCTGACCACGGAGAACGCGATGTTGGCTAAACTGGACAAGTACAACTTGTTTTTAATGAACGTTGCCACTGAAAGTACGGATGATATCGTGGCTACCACATAGTTGAGGTAGACAAAGCAGAATAACCATTTGACGTCGGTTACTAGGTGCGGGGAGATGCGAATGACATGTTCAAGATTGATGATTAGCGGGACGGCGATTGCCGTTGGCACCAGAATCATAACGAGATCTGCGGCCAGGGCCGAGGAGAAATAGGCATCTGCTTTGCGTCTGTCCCCTTGATGGTATGCGACAGTGATGAAGCGTCCTGCAACAGAGTTCAATGCTATGGTAAACAGCGTCGCATATCCCACCATGGTGTTGGCCAATCCTGTAAAGCCATAGGCTTCGGCTCCCACCCTGCTGACGATGAACGGCGTGATGGCAAAGCCAATTCCCATGTTGACGACGAAATTTACCAGTGAGGCTGTAAGGTTGATGACGAATTGCTTGTTCTTGTTCATATGTGTTGCTGGTCAATTACACTACAATGCGGACGGAGTGGCGGCAAATTGTGCCGATTGCATCGTAGCTAATCTCAATAATACCGTTGTTTATTATACGATATGGTAAACGGCGACACGTTGTTAGCTTGACTGATGTCTATGGTACTTTTGGCAAAGAATGCGTGTGGAGCATTCGTAGCGTATGTATTATCCGTGGAGTGGGATATATGGGAAAATACATGTCTGAAACTTGAAATTTCTTGGTAGATAATCATGTTGCTGAATTCTACGTATTTAACGTTTTTTGGGATTTAATGATTATTTCAATGGCGGTAAAAATATTGCAAAATGTAATGTACAAGATGGTGAAAATATGGGTGTCGAAGTAAAAAAGGTTGGACGAAATATGAACATTGAGATACTACGCGTATTCTCGTTGTTCTTGATATTTTTTTGTCATTATTTGTCTTATAATTGTTATTCTGATAAATCTGATAGCCTCCTTCATATCCTGCTGTTTTGGGCTGACAAGATAACAGGTCAGACTGGTGTTTGTTGCTTTTCGCTTATTACGGGCTACTTTATGGTTGATAAATCATTTAAGTTGGACCGCGTAATTAAAACTGACATTCAGGTTGTTATCTATAGCTTGCTGTTATGTATAAGTTATTATCTACTGATGTTCATACAGGTATTACCTACTTCTATTATTCCATATTGGAAAGGTCTGCCTGAGGTTACCACTATTTTTCAATCTGTGTTTCCAGTATGGAATTCGGTGTACTGGTTCGCTACGGCTTATATATTCCTGTTGTTTATCTCTCCAGTGCTAAATATTCTTATTTCCCATCTCAGTGCTCGACATCATATGATGGTGATTCTTGGTCTTGCTGCAGTAAGCATATGGCAATTACTCTCCAAGTTTTCGGCGTATTGGAATAATCTGCTATATGCGGTAATCATCTATATGATTGGTGCTTGGATCCGAATATACATAGATCGTATTTATGTGTCCCGTGTTGGTCTAAAAATGAGTTGCGTAATTGGCGGCGCAGCATTATTGCTGTTCCTTTTCTCGGTGGAATATGTGTCCGATGGTTTTGTTGCGCAGTGGTTTAAGTGGTCCGAACATTCCATGTTCGGAGGAGTTCCTGTTCTCCCCATGGCTATTGCGACGTGCATATTTTACGCTGTGGTGCGGCGGCCATCCAAGCCCTGCGGCGTGCGCAAGCTGGCACCGTTGATCGCACCTGCAATGTTCGGAGTTTACTTATTGCACGGCAATCAAATTTTTGATGTGGTGTTCTGGTATGTGGTAAGCCTGTGCGTTCCTTCGGTGCCCGGTCCGGCGATGATAGTGATCAATGGAGTGGCCAGCATCATGTTGTTCGTTGCCTTAACAACGCTATCCTTGATGATCAATGTCGCTGTAGTCACCCCAATCACCGGATTGGTAATGCGTTCTTCACTTACGCAACGGGCCTCCCTCATCGTTGACCGTGTGTGGAACTTCGATGTTAGATGACTCTTCATCGCGTTCTTGAGGTGAATGCTAGACATCCTTGCATTGATAGATAGCATAGGTACCGGAAGGATCCGTTACAGAACGAACAAATTGATATTTTGTGTCAAGTATGTCGGTGATTATCGGTGCCGAAGTTTCATACTGTTGTACCACAAGTATCTCAGTACGAGGTTGTGCATAGGAATTAATGATGGTGGCGCGCAGATCATCGCTAAATTCGGCTTGCCAGTCCTGAAAAACCGCATAAGGATAGGCGGGCTTTACATCGTTGAGTGTATATGCCAGCGCATTCATGTTGTAAAACGCTATGGAGCCTTGGGATTGCTTTACCAATTGGGCAACCCAAGTGTTGTTGAATTCCGGCCAAGTCATGACCTGATAGGTGCGCATGCCGGCATATCCCAGTAATGCGGCTGTCACGCATGTCAGTGCTACGATACGTGACACCTTATTGCGTAGAAAGGCTACGGCTGGTACCAGTACGGAGGGAAGAAAAACCATATCGACTACCGTGTAATGAAGGTAAGATCCAGTCTGGATGGCGAACATCTTAAAGAACAAGACGGCGAGCGTTACTGCGCAAAACACAAGGAAAACCGAGTAGCAGGTGATTGATCTATGTCGAATCAGACGAATAACGCCCACCAGCAACATGGCGACCGGCACCGCAAATACCAAGACAAGTGTTGAAAAGCTGGGGATGCCCGTAGTGGCGCTCAAGCCACCCGCATAGTGCAGGTTGTACAGTACAGTACCGTACATGAACTCGTAGAATACGCCATGCGCTGCGAAATATGCGGCAAACGGCATGAAGAACGTTGCTATACCGGCCAGAAATCCTAGGGCGCAAATGCCTAGGTTGCCCCAACGACACCGTATGATCAATAGTGCGGTCAATACCAGCAGACCCACGCACACACCCACGGCGTTGCTCAGACGGGTCATAAAGCACACGCCAAATGCCAGTCCATGGACATATGCCCATGGACCGGGTACTCGCCAAGCGCCTTGGCTTATAGGATGATCTTGATAGGCGAACAGGGAGCGCAGCAACAGCCATGCACTTGCAGCCAGAAACGGCAGACAGAACAATTCGGTCATGTTCCATGATCCTGGTAGACATATCGCAATCCATAGTACGCAGATCCACAGCACCAGCATGTTGACGACATATGAATAGACGGGTTTACGATTGCCAAGACAGCACATATGATCATTCATCGTGTTGATGATCAGCCAGAGGAACCACATCGTAACGAGCACAAAGACACATTCGATGAAGATGATGCCATAACCGTTGCCGGTAAGTTTCCAGCCAAGCATATTGACAAAGAAAATGAACGGTCCTTTTTGGTCCCATATGTCTCGATAGGGCACACCACCCTCGGCCCACACCTTGCCGACAAGCTGGAAGAAATCCTGATCGGGCATCAAGCGTAAGTTTGAGGGATGCAATGATGAAAAAACATCGAGTAGAAGAACGGCCACGACAGCAATACATGCATTGGTCAGCGCGCATGCGAGCATCCGATTGTGCGGCGTAAAGACTGAAACTTTGACGAAAGTCATATGCTCTCCGGTGTGGCTCAATGTAGCGGTTTCGCTGGTATGCCAGCAATGATGGTGTTTTTGTCAAGAACTGAGCGTGTGACGACGGCTCCTGCTCCGATTAGAGTTCCATCGGCAATGATTACATTGCCGATAATCGACGCGCCAACACCGATGTCGACATTGTCGCCCAGCTGGGGAGCGGCAAAATCCGTTGCCGCATTGCCAATGCAATTGGCGCCATGCAATGCGCAGTTCTTACCGATGCGTGAATCTCCGTTGATGACGATATTGCCGTAATGGTGGATGCGAAGCCCCTCGTCGAAAATATTTTCGGAGATTTCAATGCCGAGACGACTGCCTAAATGGTTCTTCCTTCTGCGTGCCAAAAGAAAAGCGAAAAAATGTAGCAGAGTTTTGTGGCGGTTGTTGTATCGGTACTCGCATATTCGCAGTCGCTTCTGGTATCGTCAGACCTGAACTCTTGGGTCGTTGGTGAGATATGCGATGAGCGTGTCGCGTCGGTCTCCGTATAGGTAGGAAGCCTTTTCTAGAGATAGGAATCGCTGTAAGTCGTTTTTGGTCTGAATCACGGCGTCCTTCCTCGCGGATGCTCTGCATCTGTCGTCTTCTCTTTTTTCTGCTGGAGAAATTATAAGGGGCTAGGGGAGACAAGCGCTTTACACGGAATATCCCTAAAATATGGCGAATTTTGACGGAGTTATCGCGTTGCTTGTCTCGGCGACGAGGGTTTGTATATTCCCCTATTTGCGTAGAGCGCCATCCGACGATGTGCTATAGACTGATTTCGACAATATAGCGTGGCCTCTGCTTGACCTCCAAGTAGATTTTGCCAATGTACTCTCCCACAATACCTATCGATAGCATGAGCAGGCCGCCGATCAACCATAGCGAACACATGATTGACCCCCAGCCGGAAACGACATTGTCATTCGCCCAGGAAACGATCACGTACACAAACATAGCGATGCCAACGAGAATGGACAGCAGGCCCATGTTGGTGACAAAATGCAACGGCTTGACGGAAAAACTGGTGATGCCTTCAATCGCGAAGCTGATCATCTTCTTCAGCGGATATTTGCTTTCTCCTGCTTCCCGTTCGCCACGTTCGTACTTGACAACTGCGGTTTTGAAGCCTAATTCCGGCACAACGCCGCGCAGGAATAGGTTGACTTCTTTGTATTCGGAAAGTGCCCGCAATGCCACGCGGCTCATCAACCGGTAATCGGCATGATCCCGGACCGTCTCGGCTCCCATCCAAGAGTTTAACGCGTAGAACGCTTCAGCGGTGTTGCGTTTGAACCAAGTGTCTTTGGCACGGCTTGAGCGGACGCCGTATACGATCTCCGCACCCGAAACGTATTGTTCGATGAATTTATTGAACATGTCGATATCATCCTGAAGATCGGCATCCAAGCTGATTGCGGCGTCACAGCCGCGCTTCAGGGCCGTCATCAAACCGGCTAGCAACGCGTTCTGATGACCTCGATTGTGGGCCAGTTTCACACCGTGGAATAGTGACGGGTCAGTGCCGTTGAGTCGTTTGATGCATTGCCAGGTCCCATCCTTCGAACCGTCATCAACGAAGAGTACGCAGCTATCTTCAGCAATCAGGTAGTTGGATTTCATCGCGGTGAGTTTGTCATACAACACCGGTGCGGTGATGGGAAGCTGTTCGTCTTCGTTATAGCAGGGAATTACAAAGAATACAGTCGGCTGCAGGCGGTTGCTCCCCTTGACTTCCTGATTGGTCATTATCTCCCTCGGATGTTCCGCGCTCTTCCTATGTTGTTCCAACTATACAATTATAGGGGGTAGGGAGGCACGTGTCCGGATTGAACTTGTAAGTGCGGCATCCGTACTTCGAGACGGAGTCAGAGAATGTGGCAGACTTACGCGAAGATGAAAAATGAAGACGCTCATTCAGCTTAGATAGCTTTGCTGCACGCCGTCAAGCATGCGTTCCGACGTGAACTTGTCGAGATACGTATTACGAACGGCATCGGGAGAGAACCTGCCATTGCAAGACCGTTCGGCGATGACGCGTTCCACTTGGCGTGCGCCATCCTCCACATTCCCCACCTCGAACAGGTAGCCGTTCACACCGGGCCTCACCACTTCGTTGCTGCCGGTCACATTCGTAGCCACGATCGGCACGCCGGCACGCAATGACTCAACCAACGAATATGGCAGACCCTCATACAGTGAAGTCAGCAGATACACGTCGAACGCAGTGACGACACGCTCCGCATCATCCCGGTAGCCGAGCAGATGTACGTTACCGCCAAGATCGTTGTCTTCGACGAACCTCGCCACATCATCCTGCAGATCTCCGTCGCCTACGCAAACAAAATGCGCACGCGGATCACGCTCGATGACCATCTTGGCGATTCTCGCGAATGTCATTGGATCCTTCTGTGCCGCCAGGCGTACGGTCGAACCGACGATAATCGCGTCCTGCGGCAAACCGGACAATCCCAGCGACTGCAACGCCTCCTCGCGCGACGGCAATGCGATATCGGGAATGCCGTTATAGACGACCTTGAATTTATTCGGATCGTCAATCCCATACTGCAATGCGATATCGCGCTCGCCGGTAGAGACGTTGAATGTACAGGTAGTGAATAGGTGGCTGAACATTCGTTCGAGCATCACAAACAGCAACTTTTTGGGTTTGGAAAATTCCCGAGCCTGGAACGCGTAGGCGTGAGGTGTGTAGAATACTTTCGCCACACGGCTTCCAATGACTGCGGAGCGGCCGATGACGCCCGCTTTCGAGCTATGGCAGTGCAGAATATCGGGCTTGATTTGCTTGATGAGAGCATGCACGCGTAACCATGCCTGGATATCGTTCGGTGCGGAAATATCCCGGATCAGTTCGGGGATGGGGATGAGCGTCGCATGGTTTTCCATTTCGGGCAGGGCCTTGCGATAATAATCATCAAGTCGGCCGGTTCCGTAGGCGACCGTCACGTCGAACCTGCTGTGGTCGATGCCGGTGACGATATCCACGACGTTACGACCGCAGCCACCCATGGCCTCTTGCACGATGAGCAGTTTCTTCTTGGCCTCGGTCATGCTCTCCCCTTGAATGGTCTCCAAAATTTTGCATGCTAGGGTGGTTTCCGCATCCCCCGTTACACGTATGATACTTTCCCCTAAGTATGTTTGCCTATTAACCCTAGATATACTGTGAGAATTTTGCTGTCCTCCCTTTTGCGGCATGACATCCGTATAATATGCCAGAGGATAGTTGGAAATATTAGAAGGGAATACTGGAGTATGTCGGGAAATGAGTTTAGTGAATGGCCGGACGTTCATGCTCCAAGTGGAAGTCACGATATAGGGGACGCAAAGATTTATGATTTACCCCTAACTGGAGATGATCGGGTTGCCGAAAAGGATTCACACAGAGGATCTTCAGTTGATAGTGTCGGGGTTTCTATGGCAACGATAAAACCGCAGGGATTCGCGTACCGACATCGTCGCGAGTTGGTTGGTATCGCCGCGATTGCTGTAGTGGCCATGGCAGTGGCAGGTTTTGCGTTCGGTTTCCGTCAACGTGTTGATAACCAAGAGGTGCTGAGTTCCTGTCAACAGTCCGTCGATATCTATCAATCCAATGTAGAACGTTTGAAGAAGACCGTTGATGGTGCGGCCGATGATTTGCAGATTGCGGAGAATCAGGTGCAGGATCCTCAAACGGTGGCTGACTTGCGTGCCGCAGTCGACGAAGGCAATGTGAAAATGAAGATCGACACTGGCTGCGACGCATCTGCCTCAGCCGAAGACAATCAGACAAGTGATGAAAAGATCACCGAAGCCACGCGCAAATTGGGAGACAAGATCGAGAATATTCTGAGTGCCGAAATCGCGGTGGAACACTCCAAAAATGCCCGCGATGTCACCCTAGCGAAGGCTAATCTGATCAGCAAGGTCAATGATGGTCAGAACGTGCTCGGTACCGTGCGCTCCAACAATCTGAACTCCCGTCAGGATTTATTCTCGGCGTTGAGCGATGCCCAGCAGATAGCGACTACGTCTACTTCCGCCGACCCAAACGTATACATCAATCAGCTTAACAAGCTCCAGAAGGCCATTGACAAATTTAACGCAACGGCTATTTCCGAGTAACTGCATGATAAAGAAGGGGAACAGGAGATGATTGTCCAATCACTCCCGTGACATGTTGGGAATGGATATCGCATTGTTCGCTAGGGTAGTCGAGCAGAGCGTTTAGTCGGCAAAGGTGGTGTCTAGGTTCTCTTGGGTTCTCGTGTCCGTGGAGGACTGGGACGTAGTGTCCGAGCCTGAATCAGGGGAGACGCTCGGGCTTGAACTCGGCTGTTCGGTGGGATCAGTCATCGGATCCGGAGTGGTCTCAGGTTTCTGGGTCGGATCGGGGGTCGTGGTTGGCTGGTTGGTCGGTGTAGACTTGTTTCCGGAGTCGGGGTCTGCGTTGTTACTGGGCGTCTCCGACGAAGCGTTCGTCTTGTATTCGCTCGGATTGTAGTAGGTTCGTTGCCCGCTGTTCGAACTATTTGTAGTCTGCTGCGGCTTCTCGTACACCTGGTTATCGGCGTTATACTGCGCCACGGAATCGGTAACGGCCTGTATGGCCTTGCCCATCGCCTCACGCGCCTCGGTGAGCTGCTCAATGGTCGCATCATCATTCTGCAGGAGGGCATTGGCGTCGTCCACCGTCTTTTGCAGGTCGGTCCGGGTTTGTTCGTGGGACACGTTGCCTTTGCTGGATTCCAACAGCTTCGTTGCCTGCTCGATGGCAGTCTGGAGAGCCTGCTTGGCGGCGCTTACGATGGAAGTGGTTTGGGCATCATGTGCCTTGGTTACGGCATCGGAGGCCTTCGTCAACGACTTCAACGACTTTTCCATGGCGGAAGCATTCTTATTGTTCTGTTCCGCAGCCTGCGTCAGATTCGTGGTCGAAAGCGAAACCACGCACTGTGTGGTCGGAATGAAATCGTATGTGGAGGAGAGCTCCGACTTCAACATGTCGACGGTGCTTGCGTCGGCCAGTTCGCTTGTGGGAATCGTGGTAAGCAGGTTCGCGCTCTGAATCGCGGAATCATACTGCTTCTTGACCTTCGCATAACGGGACGCCGACTTCTTGCAGGAGCTGAACGCGTTCTGCTTGGCCACGGTCTGCGTATGATGCCAGAATACGGTGCCGCCGGTTGCGGCCAAAGCCAGTACGACGGCCGCAGACACGATCAGGATGATTCGCCGCTTGCGGCTCCGGGACTCCGCATTCACCGCCACGTCGCGAATAGACGTATCCTCGGTGATTTGCGGCATCGCATCGGTATTGCTGGCATGACCGGCCTCGGAAGGAACTCCAGTCGGTAGTGCGATAGTATCGTTGCTGTCCGGCCTAATCATTGTTGTCTTCAAAGAATCGGCGATCGTTTCGGTGCCGTCGCTCTTTTCAGCCACACCTACCGGTACTATGGCGTTATCGAACGGCATGATCGGCCATGACCAGTTTCCGGCCACCACGTCACCACGGTAATATGGCGGATTCGAGGCATCGGCAAGCGAAGCGGTCAACGGTAGCATATCCATCGCGGAAGCGGACGTGCCGAAGCTCAACGACTTCATAATATTGCGGATGGCGGTATCAGTGGCATCCACGGCCCTGCGAAAAGCGGAAAAATCCTTGCGATACGGGTCGGCGATGGTGGCGGCTTGCGGCAGCATCGGTCGAATCGTCGTGGCTTGTGCGATTACCGACTGCAGGCGCTCCGGCAACGTGAAGCCTTCAATCATGTTCTGCTGGGCACAATAGGCGCACATATTCGAAAAATCCGGCAACGTGAACGTATAGTGCACGGCGGCAGGCGCAATGCCAACGATATTATGGAGCTGATCTTCCTCAAAACAGAGGATCAGGTCGCATCCCTGTGCGATCTGGCGGGTCAGTTGCTTGGAACGGAATGCAGAGGAGTCGATGCCGGCCGACGTAAGCAGTGCGGCGCTTGAACCGTCGATCTCGTGACCGACCAGACTATGCGTGCCCGCACTATCCACTTCAATGGACGTTCCGGCAGTATACATACGGAACAGCAGTTCCCCCATGGGGGAGCGACAGATGTTGCCGGTGCATACGAACAAGACGCGCATATGCGGGTTACCTTAACTCTCGAGAAACGGCATAAACGCCTCAAGTATATCGAGAAGGGGTGCCATTTTCGGCACGGTTCGCAAGACATTGCCTACGACGTCCGGGGTGAGGTGACCGGACCTGCGATCGACGTATGAAAAAATCCCGCACGTTCACGCGTGCGGGATTTGCGGTCTTTGATGTGAAAATCAGTAGCACTTATGGGCGAGCCAATAGCTGTAGGCACCTTGAATGGAGCCGTAGCGTGAGGCGCAGTAACCCCAGAACCACTTGAGCTGGGTCTGGTAGTTGGTGGCCCAGTCGGCGCCGGCGCTGACCATCTTGCTGCCGGGCAGTGCCTGCGGCAGGCCATACGCGCCGGAACTTGGATTCGTGGCGGACACGCTCCAGCCGGATTCATGCGAGATGATGTACACGGTCGCGGTGAAATCGGCCTCGGTATAACCGTTGGAAATCAGATAGTCATGGGCCCACTGTTGCATCTCGCCAGCCGGCACGGTGGTACCGACCGAAGCGGTGCTGCTGGACGAAGACGAGGACGAAGAAGACGACGATGATGTGGAAGTGGAGCCGGTACCGACGAGAACCACCTTGTCGACCGGAGCTTTCTTCACGTACGAGCTGATCATATTCGAGGAGATGACGGTGTCGCCGGAGCGAGTTACGAGGTTCGTGGATTCCATCACGCCTTCCTCGCCTTCGGTCTCGACCTTCTCCTGGCCCTTCGGCAGGGAGGAAGTCTCCTTCTTCACGACATTGAATGCGATCGACGAGTCGGAGACCTCGACGGAAGCACCTGCACGGCTGACGGTGATTACGGTCTTCTCATCGACTTTGGTGGTCAGCGACGGGGAGACGGTGTCTTCCGGTTCAAGCGTGATGTTGCCGGCTTCCAGCACGGACTTGACGTTGGTGAAATTGGTGCCCGGCACCACGCGGGACTTGCCGTTGATCTTCACGGTGACATATGCGGTATCACCGCCGAGAGCCTCACGGGCGTTGCCACGGGACGCTTCGGCATCGGTGGCGGAGTAGGCGGTGACACGCGTGGTCGGCTCCGCCTGGGTGGATGACGTATAGAAACTACGTGAAATAATGCCACCGGTAGCCAGCAGCCCCACCGCCGCGAACGTTGCGACGATCTTCACACACTGGGACCTGTTCGGTAGGCTCAGGGTAAACGGGCGTCCATGCTTGCTGTGGTTAGCCATTCTGCTCCTATAAAGCGACTTCATGGGCCTCGACGAATTCGGGTTCTGCACGCGGCCGCAAAGGCTTCGCCGGAATGCGCGCATCTAAAAGAGCAGTTTACCCTAAGCGCTCGATTATCGGCAGCCGAAGATACACGGGGGTACATGCGAACGCCCGTCGCAATCATGGCTTGTTGATCGCGACGGGCGTGCATTGCCGTTGTGGGGTACTTCTGCCTACTGTTCGGCTCCGGTGTGGCCGGAAGCTGCGGCGTTCACATCCAACGCCTTGGCCTGTCCGATCAGATCATCCAGATCGGAGGCGCGCAGGGCGCCGGCCTGCTGGAACACGATCTGCTGCTTCTTGACGACCATCAGCGTCGGAACGGCCTGTACCTTGGCCGCCTGAGCAAGATCAGGATTCTGATCGATATCGACCTTGGCGAAATAGATGTCGGGGTTCGCTTCGCTCGCCTTTTCGAAAGTCGGTCCGAACGCGCGGCACGGGCCGCACCAGGTGGCCCAGAAATCCACGAATACGAGATCGTTGCCCTCGATGACCTCGTTGAAGTTCTCAGAGGTGACTGCATGCGTTGCCATAGCTGCTCCTTACATTCGCGTGTGGTGCAGTATATAACCTCCGGCATTCGTCTTGCATTCCGGTGTCCGCTATGGGAGGAACGAAAAAGGCTTGAACGTTACGCGAGGTGCGCGATAATGGGAGGCATGCCAGTGATGAATGATGAGGTGCCCGACGAGGGCGATTTCGATGCCGGACGCAGGCGCGGTGAATTCGACGACATCACACCGGAGGATTTCATCCGCGGAACGGGCAATCCTCCCGGGTGGCTCGGCTCCGATGAAATCAACCGCATGCGCAGCGAAATGCCGATTCCCTACGTGCAGATCGTGCCGGTGCGCACCGATGAGCTCGGCCGCGTCGCGCAGGTCGGTTCCCTGCTGCGTGTCTCCGATGACGGCAGCATCGAACGGACGCTGATTGCCGGGCGCGTGCTCTACCATGAGTCGATTCGTGAGGCGATCGCCCGCAACGTCGCCAAGGATCTGGGAGATATCGCCTTGCCGGTGCTGCCGTCCAGCCTGCAGCCGTTCACGGTGGCGGAATTCTTCCCTACGCCCGGCATCTCGGATTATTTCGACGCCCGGCAGCATGCGATTGCACTGTGCTACGTAGTGCCGATCGCCGGTGACTGCAGACCTCAGGACGAGACGCTGGATGTGGAATGGGTCGATCCGAACGGTGCGATGCTTGACACGTTCCTCGGGCAGATGGGCAATGGGTATGGAACGATTGTGAGGCAGGCGCTGGCATGGGCCGGCAGATGACGCGAGACGGATTGGAGCATGGCATGGGGATTGAATTGAAGAACACCGTGGATCGCGAAGGGGAGGGGATTCCCGTGGTGTTGGTGCACGGATTTCCGGTGGATCACCGCATGTGGGACCAGTGCGCCGCCGCACTCGCGCGAATCTGCGACGAGCACGGTATGACACGCTTCCCGATCTGGGCACCGGACATGCCCGGTGCGGGCGAAGGTCCGATTCCGAGTGACGAAGCCAGCGGAGGCAAGGACGCGGACGGCACGTTCCCGCATGCCCTTGATCGCATGGCGGACGCATACGTGGACATGATTCGTGAGGCCGGCCATGAGAAGGCCATCTGGGTGGGCCTTTCCATGGGAGGCTATCTGATCCTTGACATTCAGCGACTGCATCCCGAAGCGGTGGCGGGCCTCGCCCTGTGTGACACGAAAGGCGATGCGGATTCGGCGGCGATGCGTGGCAGGCGCATCGCCATCGCCGACGAATGCGAAGCCACCGGCACGCATGATCCGGTGATGGGATTCGCCGTGGCAAACGAGACGGACTCCAGCATCAAGCAATCCGCCGAATACGCTCGCCAATTCACGCTGTGGATCAATGAGCAGCCGGTAGCCGGCATCGCCTGGCGTGAACGCATGGCCGCAGGACGCCCTGACCTGAACGACGTGCTGGCGAAGGTAAGCGCACCAAGCGCGGTGATCTGCGGCGACAAGGATCCGTCAAGTCCGCCCGAAGTGATGGGTCCGGTAGCGGATGCGATGACCGGCACGACCGTGGACTTCACCGTAATCAGTGATTGCGGACACTTCAGCGCATACGAGCATTCCGAAGCGGTGGCCGAAGCATTGCGTCAGCTCGTGCGTAGAATTCAGTAGCATCCGTTTCTCACCGCGCCATCGCCGACTCGCTGCGCGCTTCGGATGACGTGGGTTGCCGGATGCGGATACTATATGGAATTCAGATATTTCATACGGGGAAAGGAATGCGATGAGCGTGTTTTCTCCTTTGGCATTGACGCAGGCACTGCCATTCCTGCCATTGGCACAAGGTGACATCGACTATGAGGTGGGCCGCAGAGGCGAACCCGACCTATTCGCGAACGTACTGCCGGAACCGGCCACGAAAGTCATCCTCGTCAAAGACGGCAAAGTGGCGGTACCGCACGGGCAAGGCGCCATCGCCGACTATGCCAACGTGAACATGCGACTCGCGCAACTGCCGGGAGGCTACGTCGCCGCCGAACTACGCTCGCATCCGACGGCGCTCGCCATCTTCCTCGGCTCGTATGGCGGTTGCCGTGACGAGCATGTGGTGGCCGTCGACGTGACCCGCGTGCATGCCATCGAAACTCCCGTGGCCGACAGTGCCTACGAAGGTGCCGACGACGCCTTCGACGAAGGCAATGCCGTCGAAGCCGTTTCAGGAAAGCCATCGCTCCTTGAATCCGCCGCGGAACGCTTCGACTGGGTGGATCTGCGTGCCTTCGCACCGCATGCCAACGCCCGTGAGGCCGGGCAGGCGACCACCGCCATCTCGCTGGGTATGTGGCATACGCGTCAGCGCCACTGCCCGACCTGTGGAGCGCTGACCGAACCGGCGCTCGGCGGCTGGGCCCAACGTTGCACCAACGAGGCGGATGGCAGGAGACTTCTGTTCCCCCGTGTGGAACCGGCTGTGATCACGGCGGTCATCGACCATGAGGACCGCCTGTTGCTGCAGCACAACAGCGCATGGGGCAATGCCGGGCTGTATTCCGTTTCCGCGGGATTCGTGGAGGCCGGCGAGAATCTGGAGCACGCCTGCCGTCGCGAGGCCAGGGAGGAGGTCGGCATCGAAGTGGGGGAGCTGCGATACCTCGGCTCCCAACCGTGGCCGTTCCCTGCGTCGCTGATGATGGCGTTCAAAGGGCTTGCTACGACCACCGACATACGAGTGGACGGCGAGGAGACGCTTTCCGCACGGTGGGTGACCCGTGACGAATACATGAACGAGTTGATTTCGGGTCGTATGGAGGCTCCCGGCAAGGCGACGATCGCACGGTATATGATTGAGGAGTGGCTCGGACACGAGCTGCCGTGAGCGAGATACCGAAATTGGTCATCGCACGGCGTATAGTTGGGGGTTGTTGTGAATAGGGGAAGAATATAAGGAACAGCAGCATGTCTGACGAGCGTGAGCAAGCCCTGGCTGGAGACGATACCGCTACGATCGCACCGCTTCCGGTGGCACCGGCGGTGTTCACTCCTATTGAAGAGATCGCCATGCCGGAAGTAAAGAGAAAAAACAAGTGGCCGCTGATCATCACCCTCATCGTGATGGGGGTGTTGTTGCTCGCTGCCGTCTCCGGATTCTTCGTTGCACGTTGGTATTTTCAGGATAAGGCCGCTCCGGGCGTGACCTTCGCCGGTTCCAGCGTTGCCGGGCAGACCAGGGAGCAGCTGAAAGATACCGTCAGCGACGCGGTGAAGAGCACCACCATCACCATCAAAGACAATGATGGCAACACCGATACGGCAAAGCTCACCGATCTCGGCGTGACGGTCAACATCAACAAAACCGTCTCCAATCTGCTTGCCGCCAAGCATGATGACGATGGCGTGCTGGCCGCCATCAATGCCGTGAATCCTTTCGACAAAAGCGAGGTGCCGCTTGCGGCGCAGACCAACGAGCTTGATCTCACCACGTATGTGACCGACAAGTTCGTGGATGAGGATGAGCGTGCGGTCGCCTCCACCATCTCCTATGACTCCGATGAGCAGGCCTTCACCGTCGTGGAAGGCCGGGAGGGACGCACTCCTGAAACCGACAAGGTACTGACCGCCGTACGGAACGCCATCAACGTGCCGGGTGGCAACAGCACCGCGTCCATCAGCTACAAGAACGTCGATATGCCGGTCAGCGTGAGCGCGGCACAGCGGGCCACCGACGAAGCGAACGCCCGATTGAACAACAAAATCGTACTCGACAACGGCAAGGACAAGACCTTCGAACTGCCGGTCGATGTCGTCGCTTCCTGGATCAAGCCGAATGCCGATCTGGACAAGGGCACGATTTCCCTGACCTATGACGAGCAGGCAATCGGCAACTATCTTGAACAGGAAGTGCCGAACCAGCTCAACCAAGACAAAGTCTCACAGGAAGACGCCGTCGACAGCAACGGCACGGTGCTGGTGACCATAGTCAAAGGTGTGGATGGGCTGAAGGTCAAGAACGTGTCCGCCCTTACCCCGAAGGTGGTGAACGCCCTGCAGGGTGGCCAAGGCGCGACGATTCCCGTTGAAAGCGACGTGGACGCATTCGACACCGTGCAGAAGAAGTCGGAGTATCGCATCGTGGTGGACCGTGCCTCTCAGACCGCCACCGTGTATCAGAACGATCAGGCGGTCAGGACCTTCCCGGTGTGCACGGGAACCGCCGGCAAGCATGAAACCGATCTGGGCACCTACTACATCTATCTGAAATACAACGTGCAGGATATGACGGGCCTGAATGATGACGGTTCGCGTTACCTCTCCAAAGGCGTGAAATGGGTCGGCTATTTCAACGGCGGCGAAGGATTCCACACGGCAAGCTGGAATGGTTACGGCATTGCGCATGGCGATCCGGTGCACTACGGTTCGCACGGCTGTGTGAACATGTATGAGGCGGATGCCAAGTGGATCTACGACAACTGCCCCGAAGGTACCGTGGTGCAAGTGGTAGGCGCCATGCCGTCCGGTGCGGTACGCTAGGCACATGAGCGAAGATAACGACAACAAGTTGAATCTCGAAGTGCCCGAGCACCTCGAATACTCCGACGAGCATGTGTGGGTCGACGCCTCCGTCGAACCCGCCATGGTGGGCATCACCGAATATGCCACCGAACAGCTCGGCGAGCTCGTGTACGTGGATCTGCCTGAGGTCGGTGCCCAGGTCGAGGCGGGCGATGAGGTGGCGGAGCTTGAATCCGCTAAGGCCGTGACCCCTCTGGTGTGCCCGGTGGCGGGCACGATTCGGTACGTGAACGCCGAGGTTTCGGATGATCCGAGCATCATCACGAACGACCCGTATGGCGAAGGCTGGATCTTCAAGATCGAGCTCGAAGACGACGAGCCGGATCTGCTCAGTTCCGGGGAATACGCGAGAATCGTCACCGAATAGCCGCCGAACAGTTGACTGTGCGAGGCTCAAAGTACCCTGAAAGTTCCCTGATTTTCGCGTTTGGGTAACGGGTTGTTCTTCCGGGCCTTTTATAGTGAGGATATGAACGAACCACAGCCGTTGCCCCAACGCGAGATTGATGCGAGTGATAGTGACGACATGCCTACCGTGCCGATTCCCGCACGTAAGGTCGTCACCACGTTCGACGCCGCCTCACGGCATGAGCGCATCGAAATCAAGCCGCCGCTGATTCGTTTCTGCCGTCGCGCCATCACGTATGGATTCGGCATCTGGTTGCGTTTTTCCACCGCATTGGTGCGCCGTCTCAACTGGTATCCGCGCGTCGAGCCGTATGTCGGTTACGGTACCGAGCACTATTCCCGACTGATCTGCCGTACCGTGTTCGGTCCGTTCAAGCGTCAGTCCGGACGGCTGACCCGCGGCATTCGAGGCATGCTCACCATTCCGTCACCGCATACGAAAGTGCGCATCGCCATCGACGATGTACCGTTGGAAACGGTGCAGGTCGGCATATCCGAAGTGTACGACCACGTCGACAGGTCACGTGACATCTCCAGTGAATTCGCCGCTTCCGATTCCGCCGGCTATCTCGATCTGGTTGCCGAACATTCGCTGGAACCGGGCATCCACAACGTGTCGTATTGCGTGCGTAGCCGCAAACCGGTCGCCGCGAATCTCTTCACGATACCAAGCGGCACAAAAGTCGGCGTAATCTCCGACGTTGACGACACGATCATGGTCACGCAGGCGCCGAGCCTGATGAAGGCGGCCTACAATCTGCTGCTGCTTGATCCCAAGAAAAAAGTACCGGTGCCGGGCATGAACCTACTGTTCAACCGCATCGCCGACATGTTTCCGGATGCACCGTTCTTCTACCTGTCGACATCGCCATGGAACGTGGAAAGTTCGATCCGACACTTCATTACCTACCACGGATTCCCGGAAGGACCGCTTCTGCTACGCGATCTCGATCCGCGACCGAAGACTTTCATTCCTTCCGGTGTGCAGCACAAACTCGAGTATGCGGAACAGCTGATGGCCGATTTTCCGGATATGAAATTCATTCTCATAGGCGATGACGGTCAGAAGGATCCGACCACATACGCAACCATCGCCAAACGTTACCCGGGGCGTGTGCTTGCGGTAGGCATACGGCAGCTTTCGCCGCGTGAATCCGCAGGAAGTCTGGGTACGATGGCGGGACTTGCGGCCACGCAGCCGGTGCCGGTCACCGATGTGCCTGTTTTCACCGGCACCACGGGGTCCAATCTGATGAAAACCATGATGCCGTACCTGAAGCAGCAACTCGACAAGTAAGGTCTTCGCAATCTGCCGACGCTGAGGCCCACCTCAGTGTCGGTGGTTTGGGTGGTTTCTCAATCTGCCGACGGTTAGCCTCTCTCAGTGTCGGTGGTTTGGGTGGTTTCTCAATCTGCCGACGGTTAGACCCGACTCAGCGTCGGTAGTTTGGGAGAATCATGCCGGTATAATCGCGTGCATGAGTGAAAATCGTGGTGCGCAGGGCGTATTGGAGCAGAACCAGAGTGGGCTGGGCCGGAACCAGAGTGGGCTGGAATTTCCGTGCGCGAAGCGGGTACCTCAGGAGCGCGTGTTTCATGGCGATACGTTCGTGGACGACTACGAATGGCTACGTGACAAGGATTCACCAGAAGTACGGGAATATGTGGCCGCGCAGAACCGGTATTGCGCGGCGCGTATGGAACCCTTGAAAACGTTGCGCACCACGTTGTTCGAGGAATTCAAGTCGCATGTGCAGGAAACCGATATGTCGGTACCGACGCGCATGGACGGCTACTGGTATTTCACCCGTACCAAGCAGGGCGAGCAATACGGAGTGCAGTGCCGCCTGCCGATTCGCGACGATGATGATTGGGATCCTCCGCATATCGAAGCCGGTGTGCCGATCGATGGTGAACGAATCGTATTCGATACCAATGCCGAGGCGAAAGGACACGATTTCTTCCGCATCGGCGGCATGGATATCTCCAAGGACGGCCGTTGGCTGCTCTATGGCATCGATACGCGTGGCGATGAACGCTACGATTTCCGTATACGCGATCTCGAGACCGGCGAAGAACTGCCGGAGGTGTTCGAGGGGATCGCCGGGGCATGTTTTACGCCGGATGCGCAATGGGTCTTCTACACCCTGCTCGACGATGCGTGGCGTCCGTATGTGATTATGCGCCACCATGTGGGAACGCCGGTCGCCGACGATGTGGAAGTGTTCCGTGAAGCCGATGAGCGTTTCTGGGTGGGCGTCGGTCTGTCGTTCGACGAGCGCAACATCGTGATCGGTACCGGTTCCAAGACCACCACGGAGGTGTTGCTGCTGCCCACCGATACGCCTGAAGGCGAGTTCCAGGCGTTCATTCCGCGCGAAGCCGATGTGGAATATGATGTGAGCTTCGCATGCTTCGAAGGCGCCGGCGAGCATGGTGAGGATATTCCGCTGGCCGTGGTGTACCACAATGCGCTGAATCCGAATTTCGAAATCGACGTCATCGACATGCGTTCGCATGAGCCGCCTTACCGCTTGGGTGAGGGAGTGTGCGTGGCTTCCGGATCGCCATACGGCTGCGAGCATGGCGACGCCGTCGAACCTGGCGCCTTCGCCCGACCGATCGGCACTGCATACTCGAATCCATGCAATCCCGCCATTTTGCAGGGCGCGCACGGCCTCGGCATCGAGGGTATCGCGATTCATCGGCATTTCGTGGCATTGCAGTATCGTGCGGAAAGTCTGCCACACGTGGCCGTAATGACCAAGACGGCCGCAGCCGAGGATTTTCTGGCAGGCCGGCCGTGGCGTTTCACCGAGCTCGTGCCGCATGCGCTCGAAGACGATTGGGACGTAGACGAGTCCGTGGATGAGGTCAATGAGGAGCGGGCCGAAGTGTGGGCCGCACTTGACCGCGGTCTTGGCTCTGACATCATGGGCGCCGACGATACCGCAGGACCCCACGCGCGCAATCTGCATGGCCATGCCGACGTCTTGCAGGCGGCGCAGGGCAAGGGATCCGCGGTACACGGCATCTCACGCAAGGCCATGACGTCTTCCGACGGTGCGACCGCCGACGACATGCCGGGGGAGACCCGCAGATTGTACTCGATCGGCGTGGGTGGCAATCCTTCATACGATGCACCGCGCGTGCGCTATTCCTTCTCCAGCTACACGCGGCCGGGCGAACTGCATGACATCGACCCGGCTACCGGTGAGGATCGTCTGCTCAAACGCGCCACCGTATTGGGTGATTTCGATCCGCGCGACTATATGGAACGCCGTGTGTGGATCACCGCACGCGACGGCGAACGCATTCCGGTGTCGCTGGTGTGGAGGCGTGACGTGCCGACCTGCGATTCGGCTATGTTCATCACCAGCTATGGTGCGTACGAGATCAGTTCCGACCCTGGGTTCGCGGTGTCGCGCATCAGCATGCTCGACCGAGGCGTGCTGTATGCCGTGCCGCATATCCGTGGCGGCGGCGAAATGGGGCGCGCTTGGTATGAGCAGGGACATCTGATGAACAAGAAGCATTCGTTCGAGGATTTCGTGGATGCCACGCGGGCCCTGCAACGAGCCGGACTGGCCTCGCCGTCGCGTACCGTGGCGAATGGCGGTTCGGCCGGCGGCCTGTTGATGGGTGCGGTGGCCAACATGGCGCCGGAATGCTATGCAGGCATAGAGGCGGATGTGCCGTTCGTGGATGCGTTGACGTCGATTCTCGATCCGTCGTTGCCGTTAACCGTCACCGAATGGGATGAATGGGGTGATCCGTTGCACAATGCGGATGTGTACCGGTATATGAAGGGATACACGCCGTATGAGAATGCGCCGGAATCCACCGACGACGCGCGCGTGGCGGTGTTTCCGAGAATCTTCATCACCACGTCGATGAACGATACGCGCGTGCTGTATGTGGAGCCGATGAAATGGCTGGCCCGTCTGCAGCGCGCCGGCGTGGACGCCGTGGCGAAGATCGAGGTGGAAGCGGGCCACGGCGGCACTTCCGGTCGCTACAAGCAGTGGGAGGAAGTCTCATATGAGAACGCCTGGTGCCTGAGTGTGATGGGCATTACCAGCTGATCGCAGCCTAGGCGGCCTCAGGTCGCCCATATCTGCCCGGATCAACTGGACCATCTTTGGATTCGTCCATGATTCGCGCCATGATTCGCCGTGTGACGGGCGGATGTCCACTTGCTGAGCGGTTCCGGTTCGAAGCATGAATCGCTGAGTAGAGTCGCGTGCTATGAGTGAAACAACGAAGAAGTACACCATCGCCGTCATTCCGGGCGATGGCATCGGCAAGGAAGTAACCCCGTGGGCCCAGAAGGCTCTGGAGAAGGCGGCCGAAGGCGTCGCCGAATTCGAGTATGAGCGCTTCGATCTGGGAGCGGAACGCTACCTGCGTGACGGTGCGATCCTTCCGGAAGAGGAAGAGGAGCGCATCAAGAAGACCGACGCGATCCTGCTGGGTGCCGTCGGCGATCCGCGCATCAAGGCCGGCATTCTGGAGCGCGGTCTGCTTCTGAAACTCCGTTTCGATCTTGATCAGTATGTGAACCTGCGCCCCTCCAAACTGTACAAGGGCGTGACCTCGCCGCTCGCCGATCCGGGCGACATCGACTTCGTGGTGGTGCGTGAGGGCACCGAAGGCCTGTATTGCGGTGCCGGTGGTGCGGTCCGCCGTGGCACCCCGAACGAAGTGGCCACCGAAGTGTCCATCAACACCGCTTACGGCGTGGAACGTGTGGTGCGCTACGCCTTCCAGCTGGCCATGAAACGCAGGAAGCATGTGACGCTCGTGCACAAGAAGAACGTGCTCGTCAACGCGGGCGACATGTGGCAGCGCATCGTCAATACGGTGGCGGAGGAGTATCCGGAAGTCTCCCACGACTATCTGCACATCGATGCGACCACCATCTTCATGGTATCCGACCCGTCCCGTTTCGACGTGATTCTGACCGACAACCTGTTCGGCGACATCATTACCGACGAAGCCGGTGCCGTGGTAGGCGGCGTGGGCTATTCCGCCTCCGGTTGCATCAACGCCTCCGACGAGTATCCGTCGATGTTCGAGCCGATCCACGGTTCCGCTCCGGACATCGCAGGCCAGAACAAGGCCAATCCGACCGCTGCGATCCTGTCGGCCGCCATGCTGCTGCGCCACCTCGGCTTCGACGAGGCCGCCGCACGCATCGACACCGCAGTCGAAGCGGACATCGAGGAGCTGGGTTCCACCACGCGTTCCACCGACGAGGTCGGCCGCGATATTCTGGCACGTATGTAAGTCTGCTCATAGCGAATGTTCCCTCCGACGGCGCCACTCGTCGGAGGGAACATTTTTTCAGAGATGATTCAGGGGCTTTTCGGGGAAGTCGCCAAGGTGACCATACGATTTATGCGATATTGTTGAACCATGAACGACGACAACACTAATTTCACCAACCCCGACCACATCAATGGTTCCGCTTCGGCTGACGGATCGACCCCATCAAACGATTCGCAGTCGAGCTACAGCCAATACGGTGCCGAACAGCCGGCCGCCGACCATAGCCAGACCACGAACACGCAGCCGGCCGCCGACTATGGTTCCTACGGGCAGCAGTCCTCCGCGCAGCAGAGCTACGGTCAAACCACGGATGGAACGTATGGCTCATACGGTTCCTATGGGCAACAGTCCGGCCAGGCTTACGGACAGAACGGCTCCTATTATGCGCAGTCCGGGCAGACGGGCCAGTCGGCCTATGACCCGAACGCCCAGCAGAACGGGTATACGCAGCCGAACGCATACACCCAGCAGAACGCATACGCGCAGCAGGGCTATGGACAGCCGAACTACACTCAGCTGAACCCGTATGCACAGCAGTACTATCAGCCGAACGGCCAGCCGTTGCCTCCGGGATACGTGCCCCGCCAGAAGATCGTGGCCGGCCTGCTCGGCATTTTCCTGGGCAGTCTGGGCATCCACAATTTCTATCTCGGCAACACCACCAAGGCCGTTGTGCAGCTACTGCTGACGGTGGTCGGATGGATCATCCTCATCGGACCGGTAGTGGCCAGCATCTGGGGCCTTGTCGAAGGCATTCTGATTCTGTGCTCCGACATCGGTTCCCCGTGGCACCGCGACGGTCGCGGCGTAGAGCTGCGCGATTGATGGGCAGAGGCGTATACAAGCAGCCGGGCGGTAAACTCGTGGGGGTTACCGCCCGGCTTCGTGATGGGTACTGCCATATCGACGGCGATTTTTTTATTGACGGCAATGAAGACCGTGCCCATGAGATGCTGCTTGACATCGAACGGACGTTAGTCGCGGGACGGTCGATTTGCGACATTCTGCAACGATATCCGGACGTTGCACTGGTCGGCATGACCATGCAGGGAATTGAAACGGCCTTTCGCAGGGCCGTTACGCAAGATGACCCCGTTCCCCAAGAGCGGGAATCGCAAACGTCACTGCCTCGAATCGCATCGTCGCGGGCATCGCATCACACTTCGACGGGCGACGAATTCGGCGAGCTGACGGCAGTGGAATGCGCGGCGAGATGGCGCAGTCTCAAGCCAACGGTCCTGCATGATGCACCACGCAGCCCGCAGGAACAGATGGACACGGACCTGCAATGGGCCCGCGAAGTGGCGGCAGGCAGTCGCAAAGCGACCCTGCGCATCTGGGAATGGGCCGCTCCGGCCGTGGTGATCGGCCGATTCCAATCATTGCCGGACGAGGTCAACGAGCAGGCCGCACAAGCCGAAGGCATCCAGATAGTGCGACGATGCACCGGTGGCGGCGCGATGTTCATCGAACCGGGCAACACCATCACCTACTCGCTGTACGCGCCGCTGGATTTCGCCAAAGGCGTGAGCATCGAGGGCTCCTATAGGCTGTGTGACTATTGGCTTGTCACGGCACTGCGCGAACTTGGTCTGGACGTGCGGTTCACCGGATTGAACGACATCGCATCGCAATACGGCAAGATCGGCGGAGCGGCGCAGCGCAGGTTCCCCCCGATCGATACGGGCCCCGGCGCGATACTGCATCATGTGACGCTCGCCTATGACATCGACGGCGAAAAAATGATGCGCGTGTTGCACGTGTCACGCGAGAAGATGTCGGATAAAGCCGTGAAATCAGCGGTGAAGCGCGTCGATCCGATGCGCTCGCAGACCGGCATGAGCCGTGATGTGGTGGTGAATCATCTGATTGCCGCGGCCAGGCGCGTTACAATATAGCGCGAATGGTCGAGGGCGATCCGATCGGAGATGGAGGTGCGATGGGTGTGGTTACGCCGAACGGGATCTACGACGAAAGCACGACGCTGCTGCACACCGCACTGTTCAAGCAGGTCTCCAAAGACGAGGCCGAGGAGCTGCTGCCGCATCTGCAGCATGCGGAATACGGCAAAGGCGATTTCATCTTCCGCGAAGGCGATACCGACCACCGCATGTATGTGCTGGAAGAGGGCCGCGTCAAGCTGATCAGACAATCCTCCGACAAGCGCGTGCAGTTGCTGAGCATCCATGCATACGGTGAACTGCTGGGCGAGATTCCGGTCTTCGACCCGCATGGCGGACCACGTACGGCCTCCGCGGTGGCGATGACGAACGGCACGCGGGTGGTCTGGTTGGAGCACGATGCGCTGTTCGCCTGGCTCGATGAGCATCCGCGCGTGGCCGTGGATATGCTGCAGGTGCTGGCACATCGTATGCGCGCCAATAACGAGCGCATCTCCGATCTGGTGTTCATGGACGTTCCCGGCCGGTTGGCGAAGACCTTGCTGAATCTGGCCTCGCGGTTCGGCGAACCGGTGGAGGCGGGTCTGAAGGTGCCGCATGATCTGACACAGGAGGAAATGGCCCAACTGGTCGGCTCCTCGCGTGAAACGGTGAACAAGGCGCTCATGGATTTCGCCAATCGTGGGTGGATCGCGCGTGAAGGTCGGTCGATCGTCATCTATCAGCCGGGCATGCTGATCCGCAGATCACGAAGGTAACGGTCTTTCGGCTTGTTTTCAGTATTTTTTGAGATTAGAGCCGGTATGTGATGAACACGTGACGGCTATGGGCGTGGAGTTGATTAGTATACCCGCCACTTTAGAATGGGCAACATGCCCAAGAAGAAGACTTTGACTGCTCGACGTGTGCTTACACTGGTGCTCGCCTACATCACGCTATGCGTGGGTGGCGGCGTGGCGACCAGTGTGTTCCTCCTGCCTGCCGTGCTTGGAGCGAACAGCGTGGCCAAGGCGGTGATTCCGTCACTGACGGTGGAGGGCATTGATTTCGATGTGACCAGCCTTCCACAGCGCTCCACCTTCTACTACAACGACGGCAAAACCGAATTCGCCGATTTCTATACGCAGAATCGCGAAGTGGTGCCGCTCAAGAAGATTTCCAAGGCCATGCAGCAGGCGGTCGTGGCCCGCGAGGACAAACGATTCTTCGACCATTCCGGCGTGGACGTACAGGGCGTACTCCGCGCATTCGTGCAGACGTATCTCAAGGGCGGCGACCAGCAGGGCGGTTCGACCCTGACCCAGCAGTATGTGAAGAACGTGCTGGCCACGCAGGCCCGAGAGGATGACGATCCGATCGCCGAATACCACGCATCCGAAGATACCATCGCACGTAAGCTGCGAGAGATGCTCATCGCGGTGCAGATCGAGAAGAAGTATTCCAAGGCGGAAATTCTGCAGGGCTATCTCAACATCGCGCAGTTCGGCCGCAACAGCCTATGCGGCGTCGAAATGGCCGCAAAACGCTATTTCAACGTATCCGCCGCCGACCTGAACGTGGTGCAGGCGGCGACCATTGCGGCAATCACCAAGAATCCTCAGAACTTCGACCCTTCCGTGGAAGCCAATCAGGAAGAGGCCGAGAATCAGCGCAACATCGTGCTCAAGCTGATGTACGACCAAGGATTCATCTCCAGTGAGAAGGAATACAAGGAAGCCGTCAACACGCCCCTGAAGGATACGTTGAACATTCAGGATGTCAGCTCCGGATGCCAGGCGGCCGCCAACAACACCGGCTTCTTCTGCTCATACGTGGTCAATCAGATTCTGAAGAACAAGGCCTTCGGCAAGGATAGCGAGGCACGAGAAAAGCTGCTGAAGGAAGGCGGCCTGAAGATCGTGACCACGCTCGACCAGAACGCCAACGATGCTGCCATGAAGGCGGCGAACGACACCGTGCCTGCCGATGATCCGACCGGCTTCGAAGTGATGATAGCGGCCATAAAACCCGGTACGGGCGAGATATTGGCATTCGGCATCAACCGCACCTATGACGCGACCGATGACGCAAAGAACGACGAGACCAAGACCTCGATGAACTACATGGTCGACGAGGAAGACGGCGGCGGCATGGGCTTCAACGTCGGTTCCACATGGAAGCCGATCAACTTGGTGGCCTGGATGCAACAAGGCCATTCCATCAACGAGTCGCTGGTCACCTCCACGAGCTATGCGATGTCGAAGTTCAGCTGCAACGACTACTACTTCACCGGTCGTGCATGGAGCGTACAGAATTCCGGCGGCGGCACCACCTCACCGGAAACCCCGTTGCAGGGTCTGATCAAATCCCACAACACCACGCAGGCCTCGATGGCCTCGACGATCGGCTTGTGTTCCATCGCGGACGCCGCCAAGCAGATGGGTTACCATAACGCGACCGCAAACGCCACCGACATCTATTCGGCGAATTCGTTCCAGCCGCCAATGACCATCGGTACCGTGCAGGCATCGCCGCTCACCATGGCGAACGTGTACGCCACGCTTGGCGCCAACGGCGTGGAATGCACGCCTATCGCCATCACCAAGGTGACCGATCGCAGCGGCTCCGATGTGAAGGTGCCATCCGCGAATTGCCATCAGGCAATCAGCTCGGAAATCGCACAGACCACCGCATACGCCCTGAACCAAGGTGTCGTGGTCTCGGGCGGCGAGGCCGCCACCACGCAGCTCGACGGCGGCCGCAAGACCTTTGCGAAGACCGGTACGAACGAGAACACGGTGATGACCACGGCAGGCTTCGTGCCGAATCAGGTGGCCGCATTCGTGGCCGTGGCCGACGCGCAGGATCCGATTCACAACACCTTCGACTACAAGACCATCAACGGCGTATACCATTCGAACTGGTACGGCATGTACATCGCCACCCCGGCCTGGAAGGAGTTCATGAACACCTATCTGGCGGCGATCAACGCTCCGATGGATAACGATTACGGACAACCCGCGGCACAGTACATCACGGCGAAGAGCGCCTCCTCCACACTGCAGCAGAAGACGACGCAGACTCAGTCACAGACTGAGCAGCAGACTGAGTCACAGCAGCAGACCGAGCAACAGGCCCAGGCTCAGCAGGATGCCAATCAGCAGGAACAATAGTCACCATGCCGATATTGCTTGGTGCGATATTGCTTGGTGAAAGTGAACAGTCCATGAACGCCCGCCCCAACCGGCGGGCGTTCTGCTTAGAATGCAGGTAATGCCGGGTGGATTGCCGGCAGGACTTTGGCAATCATCATAATCCGAACGGTGATGCTGTGCGAGCGAGAGAGGCGGAATCATGGGCGACGGCGAGAAAACCAAGAAAAAAGGCAAGAAGAAGGGTTCGGTGCGGCTGTTCGAACCGATGACCCTGCGCGGAGTGACCATGCGTAATCGCATCTGGTTGCCGCCGATGGACACGTATTCGGCATTCGCACAGGATGGCCTCCCTACGCCATTCCACTACCAGCATTATGTATCGCGTGCCATGGGCGGTTTCGGCATGATCATCGTGGAAACCACCGCCGTGGCGCCGGAAGGACGTATCTCGCCCTGCGACTTGGGATTGTGGAGCGACGATCAGATGGAAGCATGGCGATGGATCGTGGCGGATGCCAAGGCCGCCGGTGCGACCATGGCCGTGCAACTCAACCATGCGGGTCGCAAGGCCTCCACCGGTTGCTCCGCCGTAGGATTCGACGATGAGAGCGTGCCGGAGGAATTCGGCGGATGGCAGACCGTATGCCCGAGCGCGAACGCATACGGATCGCTGCGTACCCCGCGTGCATTGAGCGTGGACGAAATCCATGCGATCGTGGCGCAGTTCCGCGATGCCGCATGGCGTGCGTATGCCATCGGTTTCGACGCGGTGCAGATCCACGCGGCCCACGGCTATCTGCTGTCGCAATTCCTTGATCCGCTGATCAACGAACGTGAGGACGAATATGGCGGATGCTTCGAGAACCGTATTCGCATGCTGGTCGAAGTGGTGGATGCGGTACGTACCGTCATTCCCGACGATATGCCGGTGTTGGTGCGTATTTCCGCCACCGACTGGGCTGCAGGCGGATGGGATCTTGATCAGAGCGTCGATTTGGCGAAGGTGCTGAAGGAGCATGGGGTTGACCTGGTGGATGTATCCACGGGCGGTCTCATTCCCGACGTGACCATTCCGGTCAAGCCAGGCTATCAAGTGCCGTTCTCCGAGCAGATTCACTCACGTGCCGATGTTCCGGTGACGGCGGTGGGACTCATCACCAAACCGAAGCAGGCGGAGAAGGTGCTGAAAGCCGGGCAGGCGGATGCCATCGAAATCGGACGTGCGGCATTGCGGGATCCATATTGGCCGCTACGCGCGGCGAACAAGCTGGGCGTGCCGGTTGAGGAAGCGCCGTATCCGGCGCAGTATGTGCGCGGAGCCTTCCGCTGATCCCGCCTTCTCGTATAGGTGACGTATAAACCGCCAATGCGCGCGGGCAGACGCACGAACGGATATCGTACGGATGGGCGGCGTGCGAACAGACGAACGGGAGGGCGGCATACCCCATACAAAACCCGTAGGCCTGTCGGAATCAGGGATTCGTCCGAACAATTCCGACAAGCGCTATGAGGGCATGCCGTCCTCCCGCGATTGCACGTACTCGCCTACATACGTGTTTATCTACGCATCGATGCCGACGGCTTGGCTGACGTGATCGAAGCCGTCCCGTTTCAGCAGTTCGGCAAGGCCGCGTTTCAACACGGTGATCTGCTGTGGACCGCGATACATCAGGGCGCTGATGAACATGACCAGGCTTGATCCGGAACGGATCTTCTCGTAAGCCTGCTGCGGCGTGAAGACGCCTCCAATGCCCGCAATGGCGAAACGTTCGCCGTATTCACGGTAAGTCTGCCTGATCATCGCATTGCTGGCCGCATAGCAAGGGGAGCCGGACAGGCCTCCCTCCCAATCACGCGGTATTTCCATACCGGTGCGGTCCTTCTGCAGGTTCGCAATCGACAGGCCCTGCACGTTATGCTCGGCGAGCACATCAAGCAGATTCTTGAACTCGGCCCAGCTTTTGTTCAATGGCAACTTTACGAGTGTCGGCTGGGGACGATCGATCTTGTCAAGCTTGGTGAACAGCCTGTCAAGCGCTTCCGGGCTTTCGTTGAACGGTTCTCCGGCCTTCGTGTTCGGGCAGGAAATGTTCACCTCCACCATGGCGGAACGGCCTGCGGCGCGACGCATCGACATGCAGTAATCCTCGATGCCTTCGTCGAGGTCGCCGGTCTTATCGTCGTTCGTTCGGGCGATGGAGATCGACACCTGCATGCTCTTCGCGTCGTGCCAGGCGTGCTCGGCGCGTGGAATCACCTGCTCCGAACCATCGTTGGCGAGACCGACGTGCACCATCATCGAATCGTACTCAGGCAGGCGATGGAACCACGGCTTTTCGTTGCCGAGGCAAGGGCGCGAGGTGGTGGAGCCTACCGTTTCGAAGCCGAAACCGACGCTATCCATGAGCACGGGCATTTCGCAGTTCTTGTCAAGGCCCGCGGAAAGGCCGAACGGATTGGCGAAGTCGATGCCCATCACGTTCGTTTCGAGCACCGGATCGGTGTAGTTGAGCATTTCGCGGCACAGCCACATGAGCGGCGGGATGTTTTTGGTGACTTTGCAGAATTCGATCATCTGATCATGCGCCACGTCGGGTTGGTGGTTGAAAACGAAATACGGTTTGATGACGTGCTTGTATCCGAAGGTGAAAAGATCGGTGGTGGCCTTGTTCACCGCGTCGTGCCAAAAATTCTCAGAAACATATCCCATGGTTCACTATTTTCGCACCGTTGGGGAGGATTCTTCAACCTAGGTCAGGATAAATATGGCTGAGAGCGGTGGGCTTGACGTCATTTTGGGTTGGATGTATGGCGGCGGACGGTTTGTGGGGGTGTGGTTGTTGGGTAGTGTGTTGGTTCTCTTGGGTGTGGGCCTTTGGTTGGGTGTTGTGGGGGTGTGGTTGTTGGGTAGTGTGTTGGTTCTCTTGGGTGTGGGCCTTTGGTCGGGCGTTATGGGGCTCTGGTTGTTGGGTAATGGTTTGGTTCTCTCAGGCGTGAGCCGAATGGTCTCGTTGTTTCCGATGTTCAATGCTATGGTGAGTTGGATGTTGCGTGAGGAGGTGCGGCTATGGCGGAACGGGTCTGCGTGGTAATGCCCACCTATAACGAGTTGGAGAACCTGCATCCGACCGTCGGCGGGATTTTCGCATGCCGACCGTCGGTCGAAATCCTAATCGTCGACGACGGCTCTCCGGACGGAACCGGCGAGGAGGCCGATCGCATGGCTGCGGAAGATCCGCGCATCCACGTGCTGCACCGCGCAGGAAAGAACGGTCTCGGACCAGCCTATCTGGCCGGCTTTGCGTGGGCGCTGGAGCGTGGCTTCGACGTGGTTTGCGAGATGGACATGGACGGCTCGCACCGGCCTCAGGATCTTCCGAAATTATTGGAAGCGCTCGCGGTGGAGGGGCCGTGCGATGACATTGTTGCGGAACCGGGCGATCGCGGGCAATCGATTGATCGCGATCGTGGGATTGCGGCCGGTGCCGTACCGGATCTGGTGATTGGCTCGCGTCGTGTGGACGGCGGACGTACGGAAGGATGGTCGCCTTTCCGTGATTTCATTTCACGTAGCGGATCATGGTATGCGCGGACGATGCTGGGGATTGGCGTGCGCGATATGACCGCAGGTTTCCGAGCCTACCGTGCATCGATGTTGCGTTCCCTGGACTTGGACGCGATTGAAGCGAACGGCTACGTGTTCCAGATTGACATGACCCGTCGCGTGGCGGCCGCGGGTGGAACAATCGTGGAGGTGCCGATCGTGTTCCCCGATCGGGTGCGAGGCAAATCGAAGATGAGCAACGCCATCGTTATCGAGGCGATGCGTCGCGTCACCGTCTGGGGCTTGCAGCGACTGTTCCATAAGTGATCCGCATCCCCAAGCCATTTGATTCGCGTGCGAAGCGAGAGCCGCTTGGCTGCACGGGTGTGCGGTCCGTGGATTTGGTGTGCACGCAGGATGGAGTGAACGGCGGCGGAACGGTTACGGGCGCAGGAGCGGGTTTCGCGCGGGCGAGGGGGTGGAATCGTGGCGCCGTCCTGGAAGCTGCTCCCGTCAAGGTGGGCTTCATACGGGCGGGGGTGGAATATTGCCGATCGGTCGGGTGTCGGGACTCTGTGGATACACGGATATGCCTGCGTCCAGTGCGGCGGAGTGAGTGTGAAACTCAGGATACTGCGTGCGCTTTTGTGCGATTCAACTATGTTTGCTTACCGTTTCGTCGTGAAAAACGCGCGAAACGCTCATTCCGGTTTTTATTTTGAGTGAACGTGTGCGATAATGTTCGAATGATATCGTCACAACGTCAGCATCTGATACTGAGCCGGTTGCGCACCCGTGGTGCGGTGCGTATTACCGCGTTATCCAAGGAATTGGGCGTTTCCGCCATGACCATTCGCCGCGATATCGCCGATCTGGCCGACAAGGGCCTCCTCAAACGCGTGCACGGCGGTGCGGTCACCACCAGCACGTTGCTGAGTGAGCCGCTGTTCTCTGTAAAGTCGCAGATGGACATCGGTCTCAAGGACGCCATTGCGCAGGAAGCCGTCAAATACGTGGCCCCCGGTGACGTGATCGCCATCGGCGGCGGCACCACCGCCTACGTGTTCGCACAGCATCTGCTCGAATCGCAGCAATCCTCCGGAATCACCATCCTGACCAACTCCATTCCCGTGGCGGAACTGGTGCAGGCGCTGGAATCGAAAGACGTGGAAGTCATCGTAACCGGCGGCGTGACCACCCGTTCCAACTCGCTGGTAGGCCCAATCGCCGACAAAGTGGTCGCCTCCCTGCGCGTCAACACCGTATTCCTGGGCACGCATTCCGTGTCCATTCCACGCGGCTTCCTCATGCCGAACTCGCTTGAGGCCGCGACCGATATGGCATTGATGGACATTGCCGATCGGACGATAATTTTGACCGATCACACCAAGTGGAGCTGCACGTCGTTGTCGCTGTTTGCACGCTTCGACCAGGTTGACACGGTCATTACCGATGATGGACTCGATCCCGATTCGGTTGGGAAAACAAGGGATTTGGTTAAAGAGCTCGTGCTGGCGCACCAGACCGAGCAGATGCAGGAAAGTGAGTAATCACCATGAGTGAATTCGCAACCTATGCTCCTGGAGAATATGCGAAGGAACACATCCGTATCACCCCGACCACGCTTGCCGATGGCCGTGACTTCTTCTATCTCGACGACGATCCGGAATACGTTTCCGGTGCCAAGACCCGCGAACTGAACGATCCGCGTCAATTGGCCTACCGTTTCTCCAATCAGCTCAACGCGGCCGGCGAGGAAGTGCCGTACGCCGCTCCGGAGATGCGCCGCGACCCGCTGACCGGCGATTGGATTCCGATGGCGACCGCGCGTATGAACCGTCCGATCACCGCCGGCCCCGGTGCCACCGCCAAGGGCAATCCGCTGGCTGCACGTAAGCCGGGCGACCCGTACCAGGATGGCGAAGTGCCGGACACCGACTACAACGTGGTCGTATTCGAGAACCGTTTCCCCTCGATGGTGCGTGTGCCGGGCCGTTCCGAGGCCGTGGAATACGTCGACGGCAACCCGCTATGGGAGAAGAAGCTTGCTGCCGGCCGCTGCGAAGTGATCTGCTTCGATCCGGACGAGGATGGCCTGCCGGCCGATTTGCCGGTCTCCCGTCTGCGCACCGTCGTGGAGGCATGGGCCTTCCGTACCGCCGAAATCTCCAAGATCGACGGCATCGAACAGATCTTCCCGTTTGAAAACCACGGGCAGGAGATCGGCGTTTCCCTGGCTCACCCGCATGGTCAGGTCTACTGCTACCCGTTCATCGCGCCGAAGATGGAAGCCGAGCTGCAGCATACCGAGGCCTATCACGAGAAGACCGGCGGCAATCTGCTCAAGGATCTCATGAATGCCGAAATCGAAGCCGAGGAGCGCATCGTCATGCGCAACCACAGCTGGGTCGCCTATGTGCCGGCCGCCGCACGTTGGCCGCTCGAGGTGCATGTGGCCCCGGTGCGCGACGTGCTCACCCTCGACGAGCTCAACGATCAGGAACGCTGGGACCTCGCCGTGATGTACTCCACCCTCTTGAAGCGTGGCAATGCGTTCTTCGACAAGGGCGATGGCAAGGGCATGGACCTGCCGTACATCGCCGCATGGCATCAGGCTCCGATCCACGACGCCCGTCGCGAGAACTACCGCCTGAACCTGCAGTTCTTCTCCTTCCGCCGTGCCGCCAACAAGATCAAGTATCTGGCCGGCTCCGAATCCGGCATGGCCGCCTGGATCTCCGACACCACGCCGGAACTCATCGCCAAGCGCTTCCACGAGCT